>OLPX01001421.1_pt1 | contig 17032 bp, 16 predicted proteins | sample 1672491 | NCBI WGS metagenome assembly OLPX01 (sample SAMEA3136692, study PRJEB25190) | human gut metagenome | biome: human gut; feature: human-associated habitat; material: faeces | place: Austria | collected 2013 | reverse complement strand
CGTGCTGGCCGACTTCGTCGACCGCACGCCCGGATCGCTGCTGGAAGAGAAGGACTACTCGCTGGTGTGGCATTACCGCATGTGCAGCCAAGAGCTGGCCGAACGGCGCGTCATCGAGATCAGATGCGCACTGGGAGACGGCCTGGCCGACCGCGGCATCGCGCTCATGGACGGCAATAAGGTGATCGAGGTGAAGCCGCGCGGCGTCGACAAGGGGCACGCGGCCCACCGCTGGTTCCGCGACCCCGCCTACGGCTTCTTGCTGGCGGCCGGCGACGACCGCACCGACGAGGACGTGTTCGAAGCCGCGCCCGACGACGCGTGGACCGTCAAGATAGGCGGCGGCCCCACCCGCGCCCGCTTCGCGCTCAAGAACAGCGCCGAGATGCGCCAGCTGCTGGAAGCGATGGCCGAAGCCGAGCCGGTCCGCTAGAACGCGCAAGAGGAGCCGCGAAGCGGGCCGACGGCCGTCGTTTCCGCCTCGACGGACGCATCGTCGCCGGTCAAAAACGCGAGCACGCGGCTCAACAGCGCTTCCAGATCGTCTTCGGAAAGCGTGCGGGAGAAGCCGCTATCGACGAGGTTCTCGAAGGCGGCGGCGTTGCGATAGCGGATGCCGTCGAGGAAGAACGCCTTGCGCCGGTCGGCACGGTCGCGCAACACGACGACGGTCTGCGACGGCAGCGCCTCGTAGGCGCGCTCGTCGAGCCCGAGCTTCTTCCCGTACCAGTCGGGCACGTTGCGCACGCCCTCGTCGGCGAAGAACGCGCGGATCTCCCCGCACCCCGCCAACGGGTACGGCGGCAGGTCGTAGCCCCGATGGCGCGCGTACGCGAATATGTAGCGGGACGCATCGCCCACCTGGGCGCGGTCGCCCAGCACGAACGACAGCAGCTCGAGCGCCCGATGAGGCCGCCACCGGTCGCCTTCGAGCTCCAACAAGCGCGCGATCCGGGAAACGACGTCGTCGCCGGCGCTTCGCAGGCTCATCGCGCCTCCCCTCCGACATCAACACCTTCCGTGTCTTCGCGCACACCCGCCGCGGGCATGAGGTCGCTCAGAACCTGCTCGAACGGCTCGCGCGCGGCACGGCGCACGAGCCGTTCTTTCTGACGGCGCGTGAGGCGCTTGAAGCGGTACTCGGCGCTCATGGCCTCGTGCTTCGTCGCGTAAGCCGCCTGCGCGAGCAGGCGCACGGGAAGGCGGCTGCGCGTGTACTTCGCGCCCGCGCCGGCGTTATGCGCGCGCACGCGTTCGGCGACGTCCACGGTGTAGCCCGTGTACCATGTGCCGTCGGCGCATTCGAGCACGTACAGGTAGAACGACGGATCGTTTTCTGCCCGGGGATCCATGCGCGCTACACGAGCACCTTGACGACGATCTTGCGCACGCAGCATGGGGCGTCGAGCGCGCATCCCGGCTTGTGGGCGTCTTCGGGTGCGAGCACGGCCACGTCGCCCGCACGCAGCACGATGGAGCTGGGACGCTCGGGTGTGCAGTACAGCCCGAAATCGGCGTCTTCGTCAAAGGGCTGTACTTTCGCGAGGCCTTCGAGCGGCGCATACTGCATGACCTCCTCGCCCGACACGACGAACTGCACGTCGTAGTAGCGGCGGTGCGCCTCCAGCTGCTTCTCCTCGGCGGGAACCGTGTCGTATTCCTGCACGTTGGCGAACACGGCGTCCCCGTCGATGTCGACGCGGCCGAGCGGGAGCGACCCGAGGTCATCCCTGTTCAAAAAAGCATACGCCTTCTGAAAACGCGCGGCGAGGTAATCGTTGCCAGCGGCATGGTCGAGGGTGGTAACCAGCATGATCGGTCCTTTCGGTACGGGTGCACGGCGCGCAAAGCGACTCGCAGTATACACCCGAGGACGTCAGCGCGGACGCAACAGAACGTTTGCGCATTCCGCTTGAAGTCTAGAAAGGGATCGTGGACGGCAGCTTGAGCAAGGCAGATAATGACCGTATCGACCCTGCGCCGAAGAGACGGCGCCGTTCATCGAAGGAGCGAGGCATGATCAACAAGTTCTGCAAGAAGCCGCTGTGGGAATGCTCGAAAACCCTGTCCGCCGTCGCCCAGGGGCTCGCGCCCGCCGAGACGGTGATCAAGGGCGCGAAGCTCGTGAACGTGTGCACGGCCGAGATCCAGGAGGACGTGGACGTGGCCATCGCCGAGGGCCGCATCGCCTACCTCGGCCGGGCAGACCACTGCATCGGCGAGGACACGCAGGTCATCGATGCGAAGGGGCAGTACATCGCGCCAGGGTTCCTCGACGGGCACATCCACGTGGAATCGTCCATGATGGGCGTGGGCGAATACGCGCGCGCCGTCGTGCCGCACGGCACCACGGGCATCTACATGGACCCGCACGAGATCTGCAACGTGCTAGGCCTCGACGGCGTGAAGGTGATGGAGGAGGACGCGCGGCGCACGCCGCTCAAGACGATGATCACCACCCCGTCGTGCGTGCCCGCCGTGCCCGGCTTCGAGGACACCGGTTCGTCCATCGGCCCGGACGACGTGGCCGAGACGATGGCATGGCCGAGCGTCGTGGGGCTCGGCGAGATGATGAACTTCCCGGGCATCCTAGGAAGCACGGACCACGCGCATGGCGAAGTGGGTGCCACGCTGGAGGCAGGCAAGATCGTGACCGGCCATTACTCCATGCCCGAGACCGACCGGGGCCTGAACGCCTACATCGCCTCGGGCGTGCGCTGCTGCCACGAGTCAACGCGCCCCGAGGACGTGTTGGCGAAGATGCGCCTCGGCATGTACGCCCAGCTGCGCTACGGCTCGGCATGGAAGGACCTGCCGGTGCTGGCCGAAGCCGTGCTGGCGAACGACATCGACACGCGCTTCGCGACGCTGGTCAGCGACGACACGCACCCGCACACGCTGGTGGCCGACGGGCACCTCGACCACATCGTGCGGGTGGCCGTCGGGCTGGGGATCGACGCGGTGACCGCCATCCAGATGGTCACCATCAACTGCGCTCAGTGCTTCCAGATGGACCACGACCTGGGCTCCATCGCGCCGGGCAAGTGCGCCGACATCGTGTTCTTGGACGATCTGGAGGACCTGAGGGTCACCCGCGTGCTGATCGACGGCGACGTGGTGGCGGAAGACGGCCGCGCCCTGTTCGACCTGCCGCCGTTCCAATTCCCCGACTGGGTTACGCACTCGATGCACCTGGGTCGCGAGCTGACGCCCGCATCGTTCGAGGTGCCCGCACCCGAAGGCGTTGCCGACGGAACCGTGCGGGTGCGCGCGATCGAGATCATCCCCGCCAAGGTCGGCACGTTCGAGGCGCATGTGGACCTGCCGGTCGTGGACGGGCGGCTTGAGTCCGACCTTCAGCAGGACGTGCTGAAGACGTTCGTGTTCGAACGCCATCACGAGACGGGCACGTGCGGCTGCGGCTTCGTGAAGGGCTTCGGCATCAAGCGCGGCGCGATGGCGTCCACCGTGGCGCACGACGCGCACAATTTGCTGGTGGTGGGCACGAACGACGAGGACATGGCCCTGGCCGCGAACACGCTGGCCGCCTGCGGCGGCGGCATGGCGGTGGTCGCCGACGGGGAGATCCTGGGGTTGGTGGAGCTTCCTATCGCCGGTTTGATGGACTCGCTCGACGCCGTAACGATGAGCGAGAAGGTACATGCTTTGGAGGGCGCATGGGCCGAGATCGGCTGCACCATGCCGTCGCCGTTCATGACGATGGCCCTGATCCCGCTAGCATGCCTGCCCGAACTGCGCCTGACGAACCGCGGCCTGGTTGACTGCACGACGTTTGAGTTCGTTGATTTGGTGGTGGAGTAGCGATCCGAAGGACGTCTGCGCCTTTCGCAACTCGGCGCAGACGTCCGACGAGCAAAACTCGGAATCAGCGAATCAATCCGCGTTCTCGATAGGAAGCGACGGCAAGGATCGGTCGCCCCTTCGTTAGGGAGCGACAGAACCTGCCGAAACGCTGCTCGATTTCAACCCGGATACCCTGCTTCTACCCGCGCGCCCGCGAGTGGTACGACCGACCACGCCTCGGCCGTACCACGACAGCTGCGCGCGACTTCAACCCGCGCGCCCGCAAGCTGAACGATGACGTGTCAGCGTTCAGCTTGCCAGCCAACCCGAACAGTTTCAACCCGCACTCCCATGCGGGGAGTGACCCGCGCGTTCTCGAGCACGGAGTACACCGCGGTGCCATTTCACCCCGCACTCCCCATGCGGGAAGTGATCTACATCCGTTTCAACGAATCGCGTATATTCCTCATTTCAACCCGCACTCCCCATGCGGGAAGTGACCCCGTGAATGCATAGGACGCCATGGCATCGTAGATTTCAACCCGCACTCCCCATGCGGGGAGTAACTGGCCGAGGCCAACGACAAGGCCGTCAACGCCTACCTGATTTCAACCCGCACTCCCCATGCGGGGAGTGACCGCCTACATGGGTTCGCGCCTTTTCCCCGACATATTTCAACCCGCACTCCCCGTGCGGGGAGTGACCAGGTACTCGACGTTCTGGGTGATCGCGGTGGGATTTCAACCCGCACTCCCCATGCGGGGAGTGACGTTTGCAGCCTTGACGCTTTCGTTCACGTCAGTGCCATTTCAACCCGCACTCCCCATGCGGGGAGTGACTAACGGCATCACGGTCGGCACGCCGGTGCAGCTTTTCATTTCAACCCGCACTCCCCATGCGGGGAGTGACTTGAGCCAGCCGAGACCCTGCGAGAGGCTGCCAATTTCAACCCGCACTCCCCATGCGGGGAGTGACGGTTATCAAAATGCGTCTGTTCAAGTTCGTTTAATTTCAACCCGCACTCCCCATGCGGGGAGTGACCAGCTCGACGAACGCGACGAGCGAAAAGAGGCTATTTCAACCCGCACTCCCCATGCGGGGAGTGACTCGTGGGTGCGGTTGTAGCCGTCCAGCACGTCGGCAAATTTCAACCCGCACTCCCCATGCGGGGAGTGACACGGCCTCAGCTCCTCGGTACTGTAAACATAGTAATTTCAACCCGCACTCCCCATGCGGGGAGTGACGCGGCGCTGACTTTTCTTTGGGTCGTCAGCCCATTTCAACCCGCACTCCCCATGCGGGGAGTGACCAATTTCGGAACAAAAAAATCGTCTAGTAGCATATTTCAACCCGCACTCCCCATGCGGGGAGTGACGCTTCGACCTGTCCGAGTTCACCAAGGCCGACATATTTCAACCCGCACTCCCCATGCGGGGAGTGACGGGGCCGACAGGGCCGACCGGGCCGACAGGGCCTATTTCAACCCGCACTCCCCATGCGGGGAGTGACGCTGAATGGCGTTCGCCGGCGTATTCGTCGGCTTATTTCAACCCGCACTCCCCATGCGGGGAGTGACGGTGAGTTCGCCGTTGGCGCGCTTGATCGATTCATTATTTCAACCCGCACTCCCCATGCGGGGAGTGACTCGGCCTGATCCCCTACGTTGTCGTAGCGGATCATTTCAACCCGCACTCCCCATGCGGGGAGTGACCGCGATGGTCGATACCTTGGCCATCGCGTTGTCATTTCAACCCGCACTCCCCATGCGGGGAGTGACGGACGTCAACGGCACCGGCGCGAAGCCCGTATACGTATTTCAACCCGCACTCCCCATGCGGGGAGTGACCGGCGACCGTCAACTACGTCCAAGTACTCGCCATATTTCAACCCGCACTCCCCATGCGGGGAGTGACTGAAGCTCTTGCCCGCTCCCGGCACGCCCAAGATATTTCAACCCGCACTCCCCATGCGGGGAGTGACCTCGCGCGGAGAACCTCGTCCGCTCCATGTGATAATTTCAACCCGCACTCCCCATGCGGGGAGTGACGGCCGCACCATCGACGACGTGAGGGCCGTCGTCGAATTTCAACCCGCACTCCCCATGCGGGGAGTGACTCGAGCGCGCGCTCAAGCTCGATCCGGGCAACGTATTTCAACCCGCACTCCCCATGCGGGGAGTGACCATCGTCACCAACGACGGGTACACAGGCGAGCTCATTTCAACCCGCACTCCCCATGCGGGGAGTGACCCGATGAGGCCGATCGTGTCGGTAACGAACTCATTTCAACCCGCACTCCCCATGCGGGGAGTGACGGTTATCAAAATGCGTCTGTTCAAGTTCGTTTAATTTCAACCCGCACTCCCCATGCGGGGAGTGACCAGCTCGACGAACGCGACGAGCGAAAAGAGGCTATTTCAACCCGCACTCCCCATGCGGGGAGTGACTCGTGGGTGCGGTTGTAGCCGTCCAGCACGTCGGCAAATTTCAACCCGCACTCCCCATGCGGGGAGTGACACGGCCTCAGCTCCTCGGTACTGTAAACATAGTAATTTCAACCCGCACTCCCCATGCGGGGAGTGACGCGGCGCTGACTTTTCTTTGGGTCGTCAGCCCATTTCAACCCGCACTCCCCATGCGGGGAGTGACCCATCATGGGCGCTATCGTCGTGGTCGGCATCGATTTCAACCCGCACTCCCCATGCGGGGAGTGACGCCGAGGTGGCTGCCGCGAGGAACGGCGACAACAAATTTCAACCCGCACTCCCCATGCGGGGAGTGACCGGCCACAGGGTATGCATGCATGAGAGCGTATCCATTTCAACCCGCACTCCCCATGCGGGGAGTGACGCTCTCGCGCGATGATTATGGCGTGACTATGTGATTTCAACCCGCACTCCCCATGCGGGGAGTGACCTCCCTGGACTGCCAGAGAACATCTATGAATATGAATTTCAACCCGCACTCCCCATGCGGGGAGTGACCCGAGTACGCGCGCATCGACGGCTTTTACAAGGTATTTCAACCCGCACTCCCCATGCGGGGAGTGACCCAGGACAACTTGCGCAACGCTCTGTATACTGGAATTTCAACCCGCACTCCCCATGCGGGGAGTGACTTCGTGCCGGTTGGAATTGAGATCACCAATGAGATTTCAACCCGCACTCCCCATGCGGGGAGTGACCGGGGCGCGCATCAGCGCCCCGCATACTATGAGATTTCAACCCGCACTCCCCATGCGGGGAGTGACCGATCTTGAAGCGCCCATGAACGGCGACATCTGATTTCAACCCGCACTCCCCATGCGGGGAGTGACGCTGCGCCATCGGATAGACGGCGGGCTGATCGTATTTCAACCCGCACTCCCCATGCGGGGAGTGACTTCTGTCGCGTCGCAAGGGGTGCCGTACTTCTTATTTCAACCCGCACTCCCCATGCGGGGAGTGACACGAGGGCGCTAAACTCATACGCCAACCAGTTGATTTCAACCCGCACTCCCCATGCGGGGAGTGACCAAAGACTTTCAAAACGCTCATATCAAACATGGATTTCAACCCGCACTCCCCATGCGGGGAGTGACCGCGCACGTTCTTGTCAAGTTTCGTAGTCATTTCATTTCAACCCGCACTCCCCATGCGGGGAGTGACCTATGTACGCCGCAAGTATTATGTGCATAGTGTATTTCAACCCGCACTCCCCATGCGGGGAGTGACAAGAGCATATGATACTGACCATTCAACAGGTTCAATTTCAACCCGCACTCCCCATGCGGGGAGTGACCACGATTGCTATATTATAATAGTACACCAACCGATTTCAACCCGCACTCCCCATGCGGGGAGTGACCGCAATATTATGCGCAAAATTTACTGCCTCGATCAACATATAGCGCCAATAGACAAACAAGGTACACGCAACAAGCGCGTCAGGCATCTTTATGTCACACTATTTGGTGCGAACCTCACGTATGTCATATGCGAGCTTCGTGCTCGCACCATGGTCCTACAATGCCAAGAACCCTTCAGCTTCGTACGTTGGCTTCGCACCTACATGCTCAATCTTCGTCTCATATTTGCTTCCAAGACTGTAGAATCGCAAACTATCTTTCTCCGGATCGATCAGCTCGACGAGCTCGCTCTTGATACGAACCATCGTCGCAGCATCGGCAACGCATTCGAACACTGAGTTCTGGACACGCTGACCGTAATTGACGCAATGTCGCGCCACTTTTCGCAAGCGACGTCGGCCTGCCGGATCCTCGGTATTCACGTCGTAGGTAATCACTGTCAGCATGCCAACCATCTCACTTCCATAGAAACGGCGGGTAGCCGTCTAGATCGCCGCGCAAGCAACGAGCGAGCAACAGCGCCTGCACATGCGGCACAAGCCCCCGGGGGATCTTCTCCTTCAAAAAGGGATGGGTGATCGTCTCCTTCTTTCGCTCTTGCCAAGCGCCGAACAAAGCCCGTCTCCCTTCATCGCCCAACCGAACCTCACCCGATTCCCGCTTTTCAAAATCCTTCGAACTCACCACCCGGTTGTTCACGGCGGAAAGCACGAACCGATCGACGAACACCGGCCGCAGCTCCTCCATTAAGTCCAAAGCAAGCGAGCGTCGACCAGGCCTATCCGCATGCATGAAACCCACGAACGGATCAAGCCCAACACCCTCAAGCGCAGACGCGCAATCGAAAGCCAGAACCGTGTAGAACAGAGACAGCATAGCGTTCATCGCATCAGTCGGAGGACGCCGCGCTCTACCTGTAAAACGAAACGTCTCCCTATCTCGCAACACCAGCTCATCGAACACGCCGAAATACTCTGCAGCCGCGTCGCCCTCAATCCCTCGCAAGGAATCCATCGTTTCACACTCGGCCGCACTACGAAGTGAGCCGTCAAGCCTCATGCTGGTTGCCTTCACCGATCCCGTATCAATACGCAACCCATGGTCGCGCACCGCCCGTTCGAGCACCCAACGACCGTTGTAGAGCTTTCCCACAATGAAATTCCGAGCGATAGCAAGGCTCTTTTCGGTGTCTTCAGACCATGCATACTGCGTTTTTCGCAGCAGCACGTTTCCGCGCTGCTCGCCGTATGCGCCTGCAAGGAAACGACCCTTCCGATCGAAGAACGACAAGCCAACGCCCCGTTCGACGCAAGCACCCATAAGGGCAGGACTTGCACCTCGGTACGAGAAGCAGAGGATGCCCTCGAGCGTATGGAGCGGCACTCGTCCAAGCTCTGCGCCATCGCGACGTACAACCACGTTCTCCCCATCGAGCATGAGATACGCGTCTTCCGTGAACACGTAAAGCGTGTTGAGCAAATGCCTCATAGCTCCTCCTCGGAAAGCCTTTTGGCCACATACTCCCCGACCGTCGCCCGATTGATGGCGCGCGGCAGGCAGAGGTCGTTCAACGAGCACGACCGACAGGCCGAGAAAGGCTTCACCCGTGGCGTATGACGACGTCGATACAAGGCATGCATCTCCTCCGCCATCGAGCCAACCAAGGCGCGCAACGACTCGTCGAACTCCACCTTTTCGCGCGAACGCGTTTCGCCGTAGTAGAGGAACCCAATGGGCACATCCGCCCCAAGCATCTCCTCCAAGCACAACGCCTGTGCGCACAATTGCAGTCGGTCGGCATCGTTCGCCTTGCTCGACCCACGCTTGTACTCCACCGGCACGGCGCGCCAAAGGCCATCCTCTCCTGCGAGAGGATGGCCATGCGTATCCTTATGGAATTCGACGACATCGCACTTCCCTGACAAGCCGAGCGCACGCGAATGCACCGACAAGCCGCGAACGACGAGGGTATCGCCTCGCCGTTCGCGCAGCTCTTCATCATGGGCGCGTTTGTGCATGAGCTCGCCTTGGGCTGTCAACACGTTGTCGGCCCACGCTTGCTCGATATGGATGAGCGCCCACTGTCGTCGGCAGAACGCGAAGTGCTGGATACCGGACAGCGCGAGGAACTCGTCCTCGTCGTACACCGCTACACCATCCTCAGAACCGTGACCCCCTCGGGCACGGCGCCCTCGTCAACGGTGATCTCCTCGTAGTCGTCGATGGAACGCGGAGCCTCCACGCCGGCTTTCTTCTGGGTTGAAACAGCGTCGAACAGCTTGTACGACGGCGCATTGCCAAGCTCGCTGTCATGTTTGAACACCACGAGCGCGCGAACCGCCATCTTGCCGCGCGCAGCCGAATGATCGTGCTCGAACATGTTGACGATAGCATCCCACAGAAGGGCGAGGTCGTCCTCCGAGAATCCCGTCGATTTGCGCGCCAAGTTCGCAGAAACGTAGCCCTCCCCGCGATAGAGCGCATAGGGAACCACGTACTTGCGGCCCATCTCGGTGTTGCTCGCTTCGGCGCGTTCTTCGGTGGTCTTGGCTACGCGCGTGATGGTGATCTCCTGAGGAATGATAGGGTCGACGCTTCGAGCGAACGTCAGCTGCACCGGACCTCGCACCTGGCCGCAGTTGAGCGAGTTTTTCACAAACGTCGTCATCACCGCGCCGAACGTGCGCACGTCGTAGAACGTCGCGCACATGAAGTCGCGAATCTTCTCGTCAAGCTCAGGATCATCCTTCTTGAGCTTCTTTATGTCTTTCGCATCGATGCCAAGCGCTTCGAACGCGCGAGCATCGTTCACGTTGAGAATGGAGCCATCCTTCACGTAGATGTCGAAACCGGGATCGTCCTCCTTCACCGTTTCGACGTAGTTGCGCACTTTGCGCTTCAGGCATACGTCCGTGACGATGCCGTATCCGGTTTCCGGGTCGATGCGCGGCATATTGCCAGCATCCGGGTCACCGTTGGGGTTGCCGTTCTCGACATCGAAGTAGACAACGAAATCGTAACGGTTCTTGATAGGATTGCTCATGGCTATGCCTCCTGGATCTGGTCGGATTCAGCATCGCGCTTTTCAAAGCGCTTTTGGTTTTGATGGTAGTATCCCAAGATGAAATCGCCCTGTTCCTCAAGCGAGAGCCGTTTGGGAAACGCGTCCAACTTGCCGAGAAGCTCCCCGCGCATCTTCTCGTAGTGCACGGCAAGCCCCTTGCTGTCTCGCGAAAGCTTGGTGAGGTGCTTGTCGCACAAGCCGATCACGATCGGGAAGATCACGCTCGGAGTGGCACTCGCCGAATCGTAGTATTTGTTCTTAATCGTCGAATTCAAACCGGGGCTTGCGGCTTCTTGAATGCTCTCGAGCACCGAGAACAACCTTCCCAGCACGTAGGGAGCGTCGGAACGCTCTTCGTTCAGTCCCACGGTGACCTCCTCCTCGCTTCGGTTGCAGTTTTTTATCAGGTATGCCTTGATGATGGCTGCTCGACCGCGCGTCACCTTGCGCGTGCGCCGCTCCTCGTTATCCTGTGTTGCTCGCACGCGCAGGATCGTCTGCTCGAAAAGAGCCTCCGGGTAGCGCTGGTTCCCCAAAATGGAGCGAAGGAGCGCACCGCCAAGCAGCGATGTGGCAGCCGGCTGCTTCGCATTCGGATTCTCGGTTTCAACCAGTAAGCGGTATGGCACGAGGTACTTCTTCTCATACGGAGCGCGCGCGATATCGAGTCTCTCGTAGTGCTGGTACAAATTGTCGAGCATGGCGCCGAACGTATCCCGCTGAAAGAAACGAACCGACAAGCGAGCAGCGTTCGGAGCAAGTCCGAGCACATAGAAGTTGGCATCAGGATCGACCTCCCCAATAGGAAGCCCTTGCGCAAGTCTCTGCATAACCGCGTCTATGACGCGATCGGGATCACCTTTGCCGCTTTCGTTGTCTTTATCGTCGCCACCTCCTGTTTGAGGATTCAAGAAATCGGACATGATGTCGACGCAGGCCTGATCGTGCTTGTCAGCCCAGTACACTACTGTCGTATCGCCGATCCTCATATGGTGCTTGCGATCTGAAAGCAGGTAGTTGAGCGCCGTAGAATAAGCGAACGTCGCGTACTCGCTCACCGGCGCGTTAAGGCCCTGCTCTTCGTCGTGCCCGTAGGATTCAAATGCTCGCGCGTTGAACCCGACGAGCGAAGCACCCATGGCCTGCGCGCCCACAACGCCCTTGATGGCGGGATGCAGCCGGGCAATAGGAGCTTGTTTGCCCGATACTAGACAGGTCATAACAGCCGCGCCCTCCGAGGGCTTTTCGCAGGCCTTTTCCCAAGCCGACCGGATGGCGGGATCGTCCAGCGCGTTCTTGCCGTCCACTCTGAACACGAGATTCCCTCCAGCGAGCAAAGCCTCCCCTGCATCCGTAACGGCCACGCGGGAAAGCGCATCTTCAGGGTTCCACGTTTCGAAGAAACGGCGGATCGCCGCTGCAGACGGAGAACCAACCCCCTGCAAGAACGCGAGATGCCGCTCCCTCGCAGCTTCGAAGCACTGCCGAGCGCGTTCGGGCTTGCCCTTCGCATCGATGCCAAGCAGATAGGTCGCGTTGTCGCATAACAGGTTCGCTGCCACACCCACCGTGCGCTTCACCTGCTCGGGAACCATCATCGTCCAACCGCGCTTCTCATCGGATGGAATAACATTGACCAGTTCGCCCTCGGACGACAGCACCAGCATGAACGCCACCTGACGCGAGCACCACCCCACCCGAGCGATCTTCTCAGGATGCTCTTTAGCGAGCTGCTCGTAAAAGCCGACCAGCGCTTGAAGGATCATCGAAACACCTCGCTTCCCGCCACGTCGATCACCCCGTTGCGCATGACCGCGCGGAAGAACATAGGGGCAATGTTCTTCGGATCGCGGTAGTCCATGTCGTACAACATGAAGCCGAGGTCACGTTCGCTTTCGTCTGCATAGAACCCGCAAGATGACGGAACCTCTTCGCATGCTTTGAAATGCGCCGGGAACTCGCGTGTTCCGAAGTAGGGCATCGAGTAGCACTGCCCACGTTCGAGCCTTCGCCTGATAATGTCCTTGAATTTACCAGCGTTGTCGTCCGGCGTGGCCTTGTCGGTGAGGTCGAAATGAGCCTCTATAACATAGCGAACATCGATGAGGATGAGTGACGCCCTCTGCTGGATATCGTCCTTCGTATTGATATAGGGAAGCTTTCCTCCCCCTGTCGCCGCCGTGCGCATGGTACTGGCGAGCGCTTTCGATTTCACCTCGTTTCGGCGCACGTTCGTGAATCGGATGGGATTGAGCACATGGATACGGTCGATGGTGTAGCGCATGCCCGGATGCCAGTAAATGCTCTCGAGCAGCCCTCTCGCAGCGCTGGGAGTCATCGCGTCGTACGACACGCGCTCCACCGAAAGTTCCGGACGCGTGAAGAGCGCTCGATCGCCCCATACTTCGACGCAAATGCCATAAGCCATAGGACACCTCCTTCCTGTACGTTTTACTCTTTTCTACCGCTCGATTCTTCAGATGATCGAGATCCTTGATTTCATAAAATTATCAAGGTGCTTATACATGCAGCATACCAGCTTCGAACTGCACGCGTGGGACTGTTCTGGTACAACTTTGAAAAAGCTCGGCTTTTCGGCCGCTACAAGAACAAGCCCTTTCCTCCAGCCTGCGAGGCATCGAGTCCCGTTTCTTCGCTGTAGAGGCCGGTATCCACCAACTCGTATGTATCCCCATCCAGCAATCTGATGGCACCCGTGCTCTGCAACGCTTTGACGTCATTGTCGTAGAGACTCACCGAATAGCGCGCCACCCGGCGCATCGAACCCCGGGAAGCGACTCCCACGCGAAGCTCGTGAAGCTGCTGCGCTATCGCGGGATCAGGAACGATGATGGAGCACGATCCGTCTTCGATCATACGGAAGCGATCGGCGGCATGCTTGAAGGGGATAAGGGGAACCGACTTGCCTTCATGGAACTCCGCCCGACCAATTTCCGTGAGGTCCTCGAGCACGCCTTCCGCATCCAGCCGGTCGCGGCGTATATCGTGCAACTGTTCAAAATACGACGCGATCGCCCCAAGCGAACCGATATCGCATGCGACACCCTCTTCCACCGCCTCGGCAGCTCGGATGTCGACCCCCATCTCCAGCATTACCGAACGCGCGATCGCGCATTTTTGACTAATATCATTCGGAACGCCGTACCCCGTACCCGGCTCGAACAGGTAGACGACGCTCTCGTAAACAGGATGCCTTCCCTCGCGGTTGCATCGACCAGCACATTGAACCATGCTGTCCACTCCGGCAAGCGCGCGGTACACGATAGGAAAATCGACATCGACACCGGCCTCGATCAAGCTCGTTGCGATCACCCTGCAGGTTTCTCCTCGAACCAGCCGCAGGCGTATCTCGGCGAGCGCCTTCTCTCGATGAACCGAATGCATGAGCGTGGACAGATGGAACACGCCGTCTCCGTCATCCGACGACGCTTGCACCAAATCATAGAGGGATTTCGCCTGACTTCGACTATTGACGACGCAAAGCACTTGTTCACGAGAAGACAACCTGTCAGCGAGCACCGCATCTTCGATCTTGCCGATGAAGCGATACTCAGTGCGCCGCAAACGCTCGTACAGAGCTTGCGGCTCGGGAGCGATCTCGCGCACCGGACATCCGTACAAACCGAACATCTTGTCTAGCGACGGCTGGGTGGCCGTGCAGAGCACTACCGTGCATCCATAGCGGTGAACCAACTCGGCCAGCGCCCGCACGCAAGGCAGCAGCTGCTTCGCAGGGAGCATCTGAGCCTCGTCGAGCACGATCACGCTGTTCGTGATATTGTGCAATTTGCGGCAACGCGACGTTTTGCTGGCGTACAGCGATTCGAAAAGCTGCACATTCGTTGTGACCACGACGGGCGCATCCCAATTCTCCGTCGCAAGTCGCAACAGCCCTCCATCTTCGCCCGCATTATCGAAATCGAAGTTGCCATGATGTTCGAGAACGTTGTTCGCGCCGACCACCTTGCGAAACACCTCGGCGTTCTGCTCGATGATCGACGTGTAGGGTACCGCATAGATGACGCGTCGCATATTATGCCCGTCAGAGAGCGCATGCCGCAAAGCGAAGCGCAGCGAGGCGTACGTCTTGCCGCCGCCGGTGGGAACCGTGAGCGAGAAAACGCCTGGAGCATCCGATGCCGATTCGGCACACGCGTCCAGAATAGAGCAACGCGTCTTGCTGAGTTCGGTTCGAGGAGGGTAGAACGATTGGATCACGCACTCGAGGCGCTCGTTCAATGTTTCGAGCGAATCGGCGTTCAGATGCTCGCGCGCCGACCCCTTCATGAAGCGCTCCGTGCAGAGGAAGTCCGCATCGACCAGACACGAGAACACCATGCGCGTCAAAAAGGCGATCGAGAAGGGATCGAAATGAGCCATGTTGTCGAAAGTGACCGATTCCGTCTCGGGCAGCTCGACCTCGCGAGCATAAGCGCGATAGTCGGGAAGCTGGCGATGCTCCGCTTTGCGAAAGCGTCCTATCAGCGACGGTCCATCCGGTTCGGCCAATGATCCGCTATCGGGCAGGCCTCCGTGGTGTCCCGCGATGCAGAAGCCGAGCAGTGGCAACCCGGCCCGCTCATATAGCTCATAAGCCCCCGCCGTGGAGTGGTCCACCTTGCGGCCGTCACGGAGGATGCGGTTCTGGAATTCTGCGGAGTACTTGCCGATATCGTGGGCCATGCCTGCCGCATAAGCCCAAGACTCGGCTCCGAACGGCCGCGCGAATTCAGCCGCCATCTCGGCCACCTCGCGAAGATGGTCGGCCACTTCTTCGATACGCCCATCTTCGGCAACATGGGATACGTACATGAATACCTCCCGTCAGTTGGCGCAATCGCGCGCCGTTCAGCTATAAAATATAACTCATCTTGACATGCATAAGCTCTCTAATCATTTTTATAGCTCTCGATGATACTCTGGAAACTGTTTTCGCATGTCCCCCAAGCGGGACTTGCAGAAAAGCGTTTTCGTTTATCATTGAAAGAATGTCTAATCCAAAAAACAGGTGCATGAAGCATGCCCGAAGAACAACCGGGTTGTACAATACCCCCATGTCCCTCACCACCGACATACGCTCCTACCAACCCTTCAACCAGCAGGAGGCATCCGATCGCGAGGTTATCCTCCGACAGCTGGAAGCCGACCCGCGGGTCTTCCAACGCGACTCGCTCGCGCATATGACGTGCTCGATCTGGACGGTCGACCCGACCGCGACCAAGACGCTCATGGTGTTCCACAACACGTACGGGTCGTGGAGCTGGATAGGCGGGCACGCCGACGGAGAGCGCGACCTGGAACAGGTGGCGCTGCGCGAATTGGAGGAGGAGACCGGCGTCGCCGACGCGCGCATCGTGCCGTGCGGGCCGGGGAACATCTTCTCGCTCGAGGTGCTCACCGTGGACGGGCACGAGAAACGCGGGCGCTACGTCAGCTCGCATGTACACCTCAACGTGACGTATCTGGCCGTCGCGTCGCCCGACGACCCGCTGCGCGTCAAGCCCGACGAGAACAGCGGCGTGCGCTGGATGGACCTCGACGAGGCGCTGGCCGCATCGACGGAACCGTGGATGCGCGACCGGATCTACCGCAAGCTCGTCGACAAGCTGGCCGCGGTCGACCTCGAAATGAGACGTTAGCCCCGTCCCTTCGCCTCATCCCAAAGCTCGCGGGGAAGATAGTACGATTCGAAGTCCTGCATGAGGCCGTCGGGGGTTGCTTCGGCGCCGTGGATGGTGCCCTCGTGGACGAAGCCCGCCTTCTCGATCACGCGGCGCGAACGATCGTTGAACGTGTAGTGCGTGCACGTGATCAGGCCAAGCCCCAGCTCCTCGAAGCCGTAGCGCAGCATCTCGTCCGCCGCCTCGGTCATGCAGCCCCGCCCCCATGCCGTGCGCGCGAGCGCATAGCCCAGCATGAGGCAGTCGACGTTGCGCCGCTGCGGATCGCGGATGAGGCCGATCGACCCGATGCACGGCCCCGTGGCTCCCGTCCCCGCGCCCGTCTTCTCGAAGATGCCGAACACATGAGGCTCGCTCGCGATCACCTCCACGAACATGCGCGAGTCCTCGCGCGTGCGGTGCGGGGCCCATCCGGCATCGGGCCCGACGGCGGGATCGCTGCAGTAGGCGTACACGTCGTCGATATCGTCGGAAACGAGCGGGCGCAGCACGAGGCGCTCGGTCTCGAGCGCAGGGCACTCCCCCGACGTCTCCGCCAGAATCGCCGGCGGACAACCGGGATGCCGCGCCTCGCCGGCCCGAACACAAGCCGCGAACCACACCTCGTCGAGCACCC
>OLPX01001420.1_pt1 | contig 17035 bp, 14 predicted proteins | sample 1672491 | NCBI WGS metagenome assembly OLPX01 (sample SAMEA3136692, study PRJEB25190) | human gut metagenome | biome: human gut; feature: human-associated habitat; material: faeces | place: Austria | collected 2013 | reverse complement strand
TTCGCTACACTGGCCGTAATATTGAAGATCGACCCCATAAAGTTCGAGGTGACCTCTGTTGCCTTGGATAAAAGGGAGGCCCAGTCGATGGAGATGGAATTAATCTGTTCCTGTGTAACATTGTACTTTTGCAGCAGGCGAATAATCTCGTTGGAAAGGCGATTGATATATGTCGGAGCATTTTTCACGAGGACTTCCAGAGATGATACGAGCTCCGGAACCACAAATAGGATAATTGCCCCGAGAATGACGATTAATGTTAAAAAAGAGAGCACGACACATACTGCGCGGCGGCATTTGTTCCACAGTTTCAGATCTTTTTTGTTTAAAAATAGAAAGACCTTTTCTTCGTAGAACTTTAGAATAACATTGACCACAAAGGCAATTGCAATACCAATAAAAAATGGGGATGCAAGCGAAAAGATCGAGAGGATAAAGCCAAAAAGCTTGTCCAAATGGAACAGCGCGAAGATCAATAAAACGGTATAGGTAACGACCAAAATGACTCGCTTGGTCAATTTAGAATCTTCTACGAGCTGTTTGAAATTCATATCGTTCACTCCTCAAGCCCATTATAATACGCGCCGCGAGCGAAGTAAAGAAAAGACCGTTTTGTTTTATCTATCATTTGACCGAACAAACGCCGGATGCCATAGGATGCCCATGGTATCCGGCGTTATACACTTGTTCTAATAAATTTATTGGAACAAGGAGCATATGGATTGCCACAATTGCTTAAAAATGTTTACCACGCGGTCCCAAAAGTTGGTGGGCTGCTCATCTGGATCGAGGTCTTCGATGGATTCTTCTGTATCATCGACGGAGATCTCTTCCGTCCGCAAAATCACTTGGATGCTCGAGGGCGTGGGATTTTTACGGGAGGTGAAGGAGATCATTTCTTCTTCTGCATCCAAATTTAGGAATTTGCTGTCATCTTCGTACTGACCTAACTGATCATCCACAGCTTCCTTGATTGAACCATTTGCATTACGAAGGTCGGTGGTGCTGTCCGAGGCATTCAATGCTTGGGAAAGTGCGCCGATTAATCCATCCAGAGTCTGTTGCGTTCCGGAATTCAAATGTTCTCCACTTTCTTTCATCAAGGTTTTCAGATCCTGTAGGAACGCAGAGGTGCTGGTCAGTGTTGAACTGAGCTGTGTCGTCAGTTCGGAACAGTCCGATAGAAGAGAGCGCGTTCCTTCCTTGTATTGATTGAGCGTCTCATTTAAAGTCGCAACCGTAGAAAGAAAAGAGGAGCAAGTATCAATGGCTGCTTTTAATGAAGTGCCAGAACGGTTGAGTTCACCGATGACATCGGCAGCAGAATCCAAGTCAGATAGCCCTTTTAAGTCCTCCAAAAGATCATCTATAGAACGGCCGAGTCCATCTAAAGAACCAATTGTGTTACGGATATTTTCAAAAAGATCGCTCAGCTTCTTACGGGTTTGATCTAGCTTTGCGATATTTTGTCCCAATTGGTCGCGATACTTTTTCAGCGGAGCCAAAAGCGTATCGGAAACTCCTTGTTGCGTGAGATCTTCGATTACCTGATTCAGTTGATCGTAAGCGCCTTGAAGGCTGGCTTGAAGCTTTCCAAGGGGGTCCTCCTGTTGATCGATGGCATCCTGTAAGTCATTCAGATCATCTTCAAATGGGAGAACCGAACCCGTTACATCTTCAATGGCATCCTGGAGGTTAGAAAGGTGCTTACGGCTGATGGTAGCGTTGTTCAATGCCTCCTGTAAGTCTTCCATGCGGTTTTGTAACTGGGAGAGTGATTGGTATAGACTGTCTAGGTCGGTGCGAAGGAAGTCCGTGGTTTTTACCATGGAATTGATGTCTGCATTGACATCGTTGACCAGCTGTTCCCCGTTTTGTAAATGGGGGACTAACGCTACGATTTTTTGAGAGAGTGCGTCCAAATTGTTTAAAGAGGCGTCCGCTTCCTCATATAGATCCCCTTTGGCGGACTGGATGGATGCACGGGCCTGTTGAAGCGATTGCAAACCCTCCTGTGTCATTTTTAAGCTGCCAGACATATCATCCAGGACTTCCAATATGCGATCCAGGCTGGTATAGATGGAATCGGCCGAATCGCCGATGGTGTCTTTGGCTTCCTTTAATGTCTTAATCTCCTTCATTTGCTCTAGGGTTCCGGGAATCATCAACATGACTATGCCGGGGGTTTCAAAACAATCTGTACCAATACGAATGGTAAAAGTGGTATGCTCACCGGGAAGCGCTGCGAACAGGATAGCCTTATACGTACCAATGGATTGGGTTTGCGAACCCGGCGCCTCTATACTGAGAACATCTTCGACGTTGACCATCGTAGCAGCTTGCAGGAGCATGTTATTTTGATAGTAAGCTTCCGCACTGCCGTTAGGGATACACTCAACGTTAATTTCAACGAGTCCGGATGCGCCAGCCAGCTTGGGTGCTTCCGTGGGGACGCCATTGAGCTTATACGAGACTTTGAACGTCCACGGAAGGACGATGCTGTCCTGCTTCGGCGTACATTCATAGAAGAAGTGTTCCTTTGTGTCTGGAGACAACTTCCAAACAACGCCGTCATCTGTCAATTCCGGTTGATCATACCCCGACATGTTCGTAACCTTTGTATAAGAACCATAGTCGGTGAATTCCCGATTGCCATTGAGACTACATCCTTTGACAACACTTGTACCAGTGATAGCACCATAGTAGTCCATGTTGACATAGACAGCTTCGTCCGTTGTGACCGGTATATTGGCCGCATGTGCAGGAACCGTTGCAATGGGAAGTAGCATGGACAAACTCAAAATATAGGCGAGAAAACGGTTACTTTTCTTCATGATGGGAATCCTCCTTCCAAGCTTCGTTCGCGTGTTCAAGCGATTTTTGCGGTTTCTTTTGTTTGCGTTTTTCTAGCCAAGCTTTTCGTTTACGAAAACGCATCGCTTTCCGAATGGCACGTCGGCGCATCCGGCGTTTCGATTCCAACGTAAGCTGTACTTTTCGCATTTTTGCTGCTCGTAGTTTTTCGTATTGTGCGCGGCGATACATTTGATTAAATACAAGTTGATCGCTTAATACCAACAAAACCGGGAGAAGGAATAGCACTAACGTTAGGCTCAAAAGGGCGCCTCGTCCAACGAGATGTCCCATATCGGCAATAGCGGATACAGTTGAAATATAGTACAAACCATATCCTACAATCGTCAGAATAGAGCCCGAGGTGAGGATGGACAGTGCACTTTGTGCAATTGCATGAATCGCCGCCTCTTTTTTGGGGAGATTCGTACGCGCATCCAAGTAGTTGTTGGTCATCAGAATGGAGTAGTCCACCGTTGCACCCAGCTGCAAGCAACTTACGATAATATAACCCATATAAATCATGGTATCGCCGGTCAAATACGGCATAGCCATATTGAAAAAAATGGCCACTTCAATGGGTATCATCACGACAATTGGAATAATCGCAGAATGGAACGTAAAAAGAATCACAATGGCGACGCCTAACAAGGAAAGAACGTTGACAAAATTGTAGTCATTTGTGATGATGGATTGGATATCCTGCGTGGAAGGCGTCATACCAACCAGGTAGGAATCTTCTGGATAATAGGATTCAACAATGGATCGAACTTCATCAGTACACTGGTAAGCATATGTACTTTCGTCCTTCGTCTTTAGGTAGATCAGCATACGGCTGTAGTGATCCGTATGGAGCTGACTGGTGAGGGACTCAGGGAGAAAATCCTCAGGAACTCCTTCGGGCAAGGTGCCGGCCAACGATGTGACGGATTTGACATATTTTAAATCCTGTAATTCTTGGGTGAGGGCGCGTTCCGTCACATTATTGGTGTTGGGAATCAATGCGAGTACAAGATTGCTGCGCCCAAAGCGTGTGTTGATTGCTTGTTCGTCTTCATAAACTTTTGTCCCAGGGCTGGAACCCAACGCACCATTTCCATAGCGGAATTGGTTCATGTTTTGGGCTGTGAATGCTGGAACAACAAGTAGAGCGACTAGAATCAAGACTCCATAGCGAACCTTAAAGACGACTTTGCCAAGCCCTTCAAAAGAGGGCATAAAAGAACGATGTGCGGTTCGTTCGATTTTGTCGCCCCAGCGGAGCAACAGGGCTGGCATCAGCAATAAAACAGTCAACAGGCTGATGACAATCCCTTTTGCAAGTACCAGCCCCATATCGAACCCGATTTTAAACCGCATTAGCATCAGGACAAGGAATCCTACAATTGTGGTTGCTCCGCTGGACAGAATGGACGTTACAGAACTTCTCACCGCATTTGCAACTGCTTGCACCGGTTCAATCCCCGCATGCCGCTCTCTTGTGAAGGAGTGCAGCAGAAAGACCGAGTAATCCATAGCAATGGCCAACTGTAAAATAGCGGCTGTACTGAATGTAAGAAAGGAGATTTCGCCTAAAAAGATATTGGTTCCCATATTGATGATGATGGCAACCCCCATAATGAACAGGAAGAGGAACGGCTCAAACCAGGATGTTGTGGTCAAACAGAGAATGACTGCGATCATGATGACGCCCATTACCATAGCAATCGCAATTTCCCGTGTCAAAGTCTCATCCAGGGATTTGTTTTGTACAGCCGACCCCATCAAGTATCCTTTGTCGCCAGTGATGTCCTCAATCTCTTGGATGGCATCATGCGTTTTGGGGTCGGAATCCCCCTCGTCAAAAATGATGTCCATGACAGCATAACCGTCTTTGTAGTAGTCTTCGATATTGTCATAATTGACGAATAGGTTGGACTGATAGACATCGGTTGCCGTATCGGCCCAAGAAACCATGTTAACGCCGTCGATGTCAGCAATACGGTCTTTATACAGTTTTGCTTCATAGAGTGAAACCTCTCCAACCATCACGCGCGCGGTACCAGGATAACCGAATTCCTCTTCCATGACATTAAGGCCGGCCTTTGACGGCGCATCGTCGGGGAGATATTTGCTTAGGTCATAATTAACCTTGACAAAGCAGAAAGCGATGGCACTGAGGATCACGGCAATCGCAAAAATACGTTCAATCCAGTTGCGCTTGTTGATGATGAAGTCGATTAGATTATGGGAAGTGTGCTTTTTCTTTTCCAATTCCGATCGCCTCCAATGAAAAAGTACTAGGAATGTTTTAGGATGGTTCTGCCTTCATAGGAAAAGAACGTTAACCTGTATTCCGTTGGGCAATGCCAATGATACTGGATAAAAATCAGACTTGTATATAATAAAAATACATAATATATAAAATATTCCATCTGAAATTCAAAAGAAAGTTTGAAGCAAACATACAAATTGGGAAGGTTAGCCGAGGCGGTTTGCTTTGGACAACCGCTGGCCGCGCTTGCGATACTGCTGCGGAGTCATACCTGTATAGCGCTTAAAGATCTGGATGAAATAGCTTTGGGATACAAAGTGCAAAAAATTGCTGATCTCCAAAAAGCTCTGATCAGACAACAGAAGCAGATTTTGTGCTTCACGTACGCGTGCCTGTTGGATATAGGAGGTTATCGTAGAACCTGTTTCCTGTTTAAAGAGGTGGGAAAGGTATCGAGGACTCAGCTGAACCTGTTCGGCAAGAATCGATAGGGAGAGATCTTCATGTAGGTGATCTGTGATATGTTGAATGCACTGTGTAACCGGTTCGGAATAAGTATTCTGCTTTTGTAGATTGGCCACTCGTTCGGTCAGATCAAATACTAAGCGTGCACACAACATGTAAACGTCTTTGACCTCCGTACAAGATTCCACTTGTTGTACATAGACATCGCTGAGGCGACAGGCGGATTCTGCACTCATCCCGCCGGCGATTGCAGCGCGAGCGATAACAGCGGCAATGGCGATGCAGGTATCCTTGCTTTGCCGCAGTGGATTGGAGGAAAGTGTTCCGGCGGTCCCCGAAATGTAAGAGTCCAACAATCGCTTCAATTCGGCGGTATTCCCAGTCTTAACACATTCTGTGAACATCTGCTCATGTTCAAAAGAGACCGGCATATTCGTCAGCTCTTTCTGGGAAAAATAACTGGATTCCAGCGCGCGGTCGATGGCTTCTTGCGGAAGTTGTTCTTGTTGAGCAATGAAAAAATCGGAGAGGCCGATTCCCTCTCCGAGTATCGTTAGATGCAACATCTGCGTGTACCGAATAAACTGTACGGTATTGTGAATGGGCAGTTGCTTTGCCGCATTGTAGAGCCGGTGTGTGTCCTGACAGGTATACAGTGGGGCAACACTGCTGATCTTACTCTGGGAGATTTCTCCCAAAAGCGCTGGCCCTAAAATGAGATAATAAGGGCGGTTGTCCCGGAAAAAAGAAATACAAGCATACGATAAAATGGAATGATACGTTTGTAGGACGGGGCACTGCTTGGCATGGGCAATCAAATTTTCTGCGATGGATTGGGAAAGGCCAATTCCTTGAAATTCCGGTAAAGAAGGACAGAAGAAGCGCGAGGAACCGCACTCGTCGAGAATAAGAATGGGGATTTGCGATACTTCATAAAGTAATTTGCAGAATTCGCAGATTCGCTCCCAGTCATTATGAAATTTCATGTCGATCTCCATTTCCCGCTTTTTCAAAAGCGTCAAGAAAAGTTCAAAAACTGGTAACATATTTTGTGCTGCAAAAGTCTATAGTGAATATACTATATAGAATATATTATATATAAATGAAAACTATTTGAACAAATTATTGCCAACGGAGGTGCAGCATGGAGATCATTGCGTTTAAAAATATGGTATTGGGATCTGACGCGACAGATTTCCGATGGTATGGACGAATTGTTTCGCCCGATCAGCGCCCATTATGGGTTAACACATATGCAACTTCGTATTTTGCTGGAACTCTGGGCCGAGCCGGAGTCGCAAACAATCGGCAGCCTTGGACGTGCGCTGGGAGTGACCAGCGGGAATATGTCCTCTATGTGTAAGCGTTTGGAACAGGAAGGATTCCTCATCCGATTTCGTGATATAAAGGACGAACGCGTGGTAAAGGTTGCCCTATCTGAAAAAGGACAGGACGCGGCTCTGGAAATTGACCGGCTAGCAGAAGAACGATATGCTTCCTGCCTACAGAGGCTCGGAAAAGAGCGAATGGAAGTGATCGCTTCTGATTTGAAGGAAATTAACGCACTGTTGCATGAGATGTTGGCGAGTCATCAGAAAGGAAATGTAGAATGAAGGAACAAAAATCACCCAAGAAGCCACTTGTCTACTATTATGTAATTGTAGTGGTGGTGCTCCTCCTCTTGAATGCATTGGTTTTTCCAAGCCTCTTTGGGACACGTGTCACAGAGGTCACGTATGATGCATTTCTGTCCCAGTTGGATGATGGAAAAATCACGCAAGTGGAGGATCAGGAAGACAAGATTGCCTTTATCGGCCAGGATGAAAAAGGTAAAGAAGCGGTTTTTGTCACAGGCAAGATGGAGGATGGAGATACTCTAAGTAAACGGTTGCAGGAAGCTGGCGTGCAATATGGCAAAGAGATTCCAAAGGAGGAATCTCCACTGCTGACCTTTATCCTTTCCTGGGTATTCCCGATCCTCATGTTTGTTATTTTGGGACAGCTTCTTACGCGATACATGCAGAAGAAACTGGGCGGTCCGAATGCCATGACTTTCGGAAAGAGCAATGCAAAAATATATGTAGAGGCCAAGACCGGCAAAACTTTTACCGATGTGGCTGGACAGGATGAAGCAAAGGAAGCGCTTTCTGAAATCGTAGATTTTCTACACAATCCCTCTAAGTATGCCGATATTGGCGCAGCTTTGCCAAAGGGCGCTTTGCTAGTGGGCCCTCCCGGAACCGGTAAAACCCTTTTGGCACAGGCGGTGGCAGGAGAGGCAAATGTGCCGTTTTTTTCGATTTCCGGCTCAGAGTTTGTGGAGATGTTTGTCGGAATGGGTGCAGCAAAAGTGAGAGACTTATTTAAACAGGCCCAGGAAAAAGCGCCCTGTATTGTATTCATCGATGAAATCGATACCATTGGAAAGAAACGCGAGAGCGGTGGCATAGGTGGAAATGATGAACGAGAACAAACCTTAAATCAGCTGTTGACAGAGATGGACGGTTTCGATGGAAAGAAAGGCGTTGTGATTTTGGCAGCCACAAACCGGCCCGACTCTCTGGATAGTGCACTCCTGCGTCCGGGACGTTTTGACCGCCGGATTCCAGTGGAATTGCCTGATTTGGCTGGACGAGAAGCAATTCTAAAAGTCCATTCCAAAAAGATCAAGGTAGCGCCGGACATCGACTACAATGCAATTGCCCGTGCAACAGCAGGAGCTTCTGGTGCAGAGTTAGCCAATATCATCAATGAGGCGGCCCTGCGTGCAGTACGTTGCGGCCATTTCAGTGTGACACAAGCGGATCTGGAAGAGAGTGTAGAGGTTGTCATTGCGGGTTATCAACGTAAAGGTGCAGTGATTTCCCCGAGAGAAAAAGAAATTGTCGCTTACCATGAAATTGGACATGCGTTGGTCGCCGCCATGCAAAGCGATTCAGCCCCTGTGCATAAGATCACAATCATCCCTCGAACTTCGGGAGCCCTGGGCTAAACCATGCAGATGGAAGAGGGAGAAAGGTTTCTGATGTCCCGTGAAGAGGCGTTTAATAAGATTGCTACGTTGACGGGAGGCCGCGCGGCGGAGGAGTTGATCTTTGGTTCCTATACCTCCGGGGCGTCCAATGATATTGAGCAGGCCACAAAGCTTGCTCGTTCTATGGTGACCCGTCTTGGTATGAGCAAGGCTTTTGATATGATGGCACTTGAAACCGTAAGCAATCAATATTTAGGGGGTGACGCCTCTTTGACCTGTTCGCCAGAAACTGCCGCAAAGATCGACCAGGAGGTCTTAGAGTTGATTCGCTCTGCCCATGAAAAAGCGATTGCTATTTTGAAAGAACACACAGAGAAGCTCCATGCGTTGGCACATTATCTATTGGAAAAGGAAACGATTACGGGCGACGAATTTATGGAGATCCTGAAAAAATAACCGAACAGGACGGCCGGGCGATTCCTTTGGGGATTGTTCGGCCGTCGGTCGTGGCGATTCCATTTTGCTTTTATCAGGGGCCTGTGTTATAATCAGACTCGGCTGATATGTGGAAAGGTTATTTGTGGTAGAAAAAGGCGTGATAATTGCCAAACAGGCATGGTCTATTCTTGTAGAGTAAAAGTGTAAGTAGTCAAAAAAACGGGTACTTCCCGGGAAATAGGAGCGTATCTATGGCAGAACAGTGGAAAATGGTGATCCCATGCCTACTCGGCGTTGAGGGTTTGGTAGGGGACGAATTGCGTGCAATGGAGGTACAAAATGTGGAGCCGCAAAATGGCCGTGTCTTTTTTACCGGCGATGCAGCGACGCTTGTACGTACAAATCTTGGCTCGCGGTATGGAGAACGTGTTTTGGTCGAGCTGGGAAATTTTGAAGCGCGCAGCTTTGAAGAACTCTTTCAAGGGGTCAAAGCATTGCCATGGGAACAATGGCTTGAAAAGGATGATGCGTTTCCAGTGAAGGGCCGCTCGCTCAATTCAAAGTTGGCCAGCGTTCCGGATTGTCAATCCATTGTCAAAAAAGCGGTGGTGGAGAGATTAAAAGGAAAGTACCATTTAAATTGGTTTGAAGAGACCGGCGCATTACATCAGATTCAATTTTTGATTATGAAGGACCATGTCAGTGTGATGCTGGATACTTCGGGAGCGGGACTTCACAAACGCGGATACCGGGCGAACGCCACGGAAGCGCCGATCAAGGAAACGTTGGCGGCGGCGATGGCGTACCTTGCCCGCGTGCGTCGTGATGGTATCGTCATCGATCCATTCTGCGGTTCAGGGACAATTCTGATAGAAGCCGCGCTCTATGCAAAAAATATTGCTCCGGGTTTGCAACGTACATTCACAGCGGAGCGTTGGAGGAATATTCCATCTGCGGTTTGGAAACAGGAGCGTGCACGCGCGCAGGACTTGGTGCGCCGGGATGCGGATTTTAGCGCATATGGGTATGATATTGATGGGGCTGCGGTTCATCTAACCTTGGAGAATGCACGAAAGGCAGGCGTGATTTCTTGCGTTCATGCGGAAAAGCGGGATGTGGCCTCTTTCCAGCCTTTGGGAGAACGCGGCGATGTGATCTGTAATCCACCCTACGGGGAACGCTTGTTGGACATCCGGGCGGCAGAAGAACTCTATCGGATAATGGGGAAGGTATTTACCCCAAAGAAAAAGTGGAGTTACAATATCATAAGCCCCGATGAGACCTTTGAAGAATGTTATGGTAGAAAGGCAGACCGGCGCAGAAAATTATACAACGGTATGATTAAATGCCAGTTTTATCAGTACTATAAAATGGGATTTAGCAAATAGGGAATTCGTTCGCTATGGTGAAAAGACGGGGTATACCGTGTAAAGAGACAAAAAGGACCGGACCAAAAGGGAGCGCGGATTGGTACAAAGCAACTTATTCGCCAGTGCCAAGACATAATGGCCGGAATTGCATGTGCAGTTCATCAAGCTCTCCTGGAAATCCGGCCCTTTTTTGCATATTTCTGGACGAATTGTAAATAATTTATGAAATTGCATTTTTTCGGGAAAAACCCCTTGATTTTTCAGCAGCAAGTGGCTAAAATAGTCTTAGCACTCAAAGATAAGGAGTGCTAAGATCATATCGTTTCAAGCGGCGCGATCAGAATACCGAGCAGTTTGAAAGGGTACGCATTGATTTTGTATGATATATTTCTGAAGGAGGAAATTTAAATGACAATCAAACCGTTGGCAGACAGAGTTCTGATTAAGATGGAAGAAGCAGAAGAGACCACAAAGAGCGGGATTATCCTGGCAGGTTCTGCAAAGGAAAAGCCGCAGGTCGCGGATGTCATCGCAGTGGGCCCCGGCGGTATGGTAGATGGCAAGGAAGTTGTCATGAATGTCAAGGTGGGAGATCGCGTAATTACCAGTCAGTACGCTGGCACAGCGGTCAAGATGGACGGCGAGGAATACACCATCGTTCGCCAGAGCGACATCCTTGCAGTGGTTGAATAAGTTATATTCGAACATTCATATCATCATATTTGGAGGAATGGATTATGGCAAAGCAGATCATCTATGGCGAAGAAGCAAGAAAAGCTCTGCTGAGCGGTATCAACCAGCTCGCAGATACGGTTAAGATTACATTGGGACCGAAGGGCCGCAACGTTGTATTGGATAAGAAGTTTGGTGCTCCGCTCATCACAAACGATGGCGTGACCATCGCAAAAGAAATCGAACTCGACGACCCGTTCGAGAACATGGGCGCACAGCTGGTGAAGGAAGTTGCGACTAAGACAAACGACGTTGCTGGTGACGGCACAACGACGGCAACCTTGCTGGCACAGGCGTTGATCCGTGAGGGAATGAAAAATGTCGCGGCTGGTGCGAACCCGATGGTTCTGCGCAAAGGCGTACAGGATGCAGTGGACGCTGCTGTAGGCGCTCTGCGTGAGCATTCGAATAAGGTCACCTGCTCTGACGATATTGCCCGTGTTGCAACGGTTTCCGCTTCGAATGAAGAAGTCGGTAAGCTGATTGCAGATGCAATGGAGAAGGTTACCTCCGACGGTGTAATCACCGTTGAAGAGAGCAAGACAGCGGTCACCGACTGCGATGTTGTAGAAGGCATGATGTTCGATCGTGGTTACATCAGCCCCTATATGGCAACGGATACCGACAAGATGGAAGCGGTTCTGGATGATGCTTACATCCTGATTACCGATAAAAAGATCTCCAATATTCAGGAAGTTCTGCCGCTGCTCGAACAGATTGTACAGGGTGGTAAGAAGTTGCTGATCGTCGCAGAGGACGTTGAGGGCGAGGCGCTCACTACGCTGATCCTGAATAAGCTGCGCGGCACCTTCAACTGTGTTGCGGTCAAGGCCCCGGGCTTTGGTGATCGCCGCAAGGAGATGTTGCAGGATATTGCCGTATTGACCGGCGGCCAGGTGATTTCTTCCGAGCTGGGTTTGGAATTGAAGGATACCACCATGAACCAGCTGGGCCGTGCGCGCCAGGTAAAGGTTGACAAGGAGAACACGATCATTGTCGATGGCGCGGGCAATCCGGACGACATCAAGGCGAGAGTGCATCAGATCCGCAGCCAGATTGAGACCACCACGTCCGACTTCGACCGTGAGAAGTTGCAGGAGCGCCTGGCAAAGCTGGCCGGTGGCGTAGCAGTCATTCGCGTTGGCGCTGCAACCGAGATCGAAATGAAGGAAAAGAAACTCCGCATCGAAGATGCTCTGGCAGCAACAAAAGCAGCTGTCGAAGAGGGCATCGTAGCGGGCGGCGGTGTTGCATTGATTGACACCATCCCGGCGGTGACGAAACTGTTGGAGAGCGCAGAGGGTGATGCAAAGACCGGCGTGCAGATTGTTTTGAAGGCATTGGAAGAGCCGGTCCGCCAAATTGCAGCAAATGCGGGCGTAGAGGGTTCCGTGATTGTGGAGAACCTCAAGAAGGAAGCAAAGGTTGGCTATGGCTACAATGCTCTGAGCGGCGAATATGGCGACATGATTTCCTTTGGTATTGTCGATCCGACCAAGGTTACCCGTTCTGCCTTGCAGAACGCAGCTTCTGTTGCACAGACCGTCCTCACCACCGAGAGCCTGGTGGCAGACAAGAAAGAGCCGGTTCCGCCGGCAGCACCGGCAGATCCGGGCATGGGTGGAATGTATTAATTATAAATACCGTGGATGTTTCAAAGGACTTGGATTCCAAAAATCGGAATCCAAGTTCTTTTTTGCGTTTTTTCCAGTTTTTACCCAATAATAATTACAAATTTGTAAGCAATCTATGAAAAGCGCCTTTTTTCGCGATTGCGGAAGCCTGGATTCCCCTCAGAACGTCCTGCTTAGGAGAAATGAGTAGCTTTTCTAAAGACGCCGAAATCCGCCTTCTCTGTCTTTTTCCGCGGTTTGAGGAATTCGACGGGGTATGATAAGATAAGCACATCACCAGAAAGGAGGTGCGACAATGGGAATGAGTTCTATTTTCTGGCTGGTGGTCATCGTCATCGCTGTCGTTGTAGAAGCTTGTACCGTTCAATTGGTTTCTATTTGGATGGTAGCCGGCGGCATTGGGGCGTTGATCGCCGATCTGTGTGGAGCGCCATTTTGGATTCAAACAGCTATTTTTGCCGGCGTGACAGCTTTGGCGCTCGTGATAAGCCGCCCCATGGTCAAAAAGGTGATGCACTTTCAAAAGGTGGACACCAATGCGGGTCGATACATAGGGAAAACTGGTATCGTAACCGCGCAAATTGACAACACAGAAGGTGTAGGTCAGGTGACTGTGCTCGGCAGTGTCTGGACAGCGCGCTCTTCGGACGGCTCCATACTTCCCGAAGGAGAAAACGTCGTAATCAAAGCGATTGAAGGGGTTAAACTGATTGTAGAGCCGGAACACCGGCGTCCTGAGGCCGAATAACAACTGAGTTGAGAAGAATAAAGGAGAATTGTTTATGCCATATGTCATTATTATCCTTGTCTTGTTGTTGGTCGTAATTGTTATCGCCAACATCAAAATTGTTCCACAGGCCCACGCATACGTTATGGAACGGTTGGGCGCTTATCATGTAACGTGGGAAACCGGGCTTCATGTCAAAATTCCATTTTTGGATAAAATTGCAAAGAAGGTCTCCTTAAAGGAACAGGTGATCGATTTTCCACCCCAGCCGGTTATCACAAAGGATAACGTTACCATGCAGATCGATACAGTGGGCTATTTCCAGATCACAGATCCGAAGCTCTATGCCTACGGCGTAGAAAGCCCAATTTCTGCAATTGAGAATTTGAGCGCGACTACACTGCGTAACATCATTGGCGATTTGGAACTCGATCATACGTTGACCTCTCGCGATGTGATTAACACAAAAATCCGTCAGATTCTGGATGAGGCGACCGATGCATGGGGGATCAAGGTCAACCGTGTGGAGCTGAAGAATATCTTGCCTCCGGCAGAAATTCAAGATTCCATGGAGAAGCAAATGAAGGCAGAGCGTGAACGCCGCGCCCGCATTTTGGATGCAGAGGGACAAAAACGCAGTGCAATTTTGATTGCAGAAGGCGAAAAGGAATCTGCAATTCTGCATGCAGATGCACTGAAAGAGGCTAAAATCCGGGAGGCGCAAGGCGAGGCAGAGGCTATCCTTTCTGTGCAGAGGGCTCTTGCGGACAGTATTAAAATGCTGAATGAGGCCAATCCCGGAGAAGGGGTCATTGCGATCAAGAGTTTGGAGGCATTCGAAAAGGCTGCGGACGGCAAAGCAACCAAGATTATTATCCCGTCCAATTTGCAATCTCTTGCAGGATTAGCAACGTCTTTCAAAGAATTCGTATCGGATGACTCGAAGCTCGCAAAATAATCCGCTCCTGTGTTAGAATATACAAAATACAGGATAAAAAGAAGGAAACGTCGTCCGAACTGGACGAAAACACGAATTCCCTGGAAATCGCTTGCTTTTGTACGAAAAATATCCTAAAATAGAGGTAGAAATTTGCCGTGCCGGCCGTGGCGTCCGGAAAAGCCGGAGGCAGAAAGCAGCGGAGGAATGGCAATGAAGAGGATTTTCGTTCGTAAAGGGGCATTCATGGGAATGGTTGACGGGATGGGTGTATCCTTATCCCTTTCTATATAAAAATTTAGGCTGCGTCGTTTTGCCGTCGCAGCCTTGTTTTTATGTCCGCTTCGAAACGAAAATTTTCAGACTACTAAGAAACAGGAGCGTGTAAAAGTATGGCAGTCAAAAAAGTGGCAGTGATTATGGGCAGTGACAGCGACTTTCCAACGGTGTCTGCGGCGATTAAACGGCTGAAAGCGCTTGCAATTCCGGTGGAGGTGCACGTGATGTCCGCACACAGAACGCCCCATGCGGCGGCGGACTTTGCACAGAATGCTGTGAAGAATGGCTTCGGTGTCATCATTGCGGCAGCCGGCAAAGCGGCACATCTGGGCGGTGTATTGGCAGCTCATACCACCCTTCCAGTGATTGGTATTCCGATTAAGTCTTCCACCTTGGATGGTTTAGACGCTCTATTGGCAACCGTACAGATGCCGAGTGGGATTCCGGTGGCAACCGTTGCCATCGACGGCGCCGACAATGCAGCGATTTTGGCAGCACAGATGCTGGCACTTTCGGATGAAACGTTGGCAGCAAAACTCCTAGAGATGAAGCAGCAGATGGCGTTGCAAAGAAGGATGCTGCGATTCAGGAAAAGGTAGCGGAATTATAATTTTGTGTGACCGGCTCTGCCGGAGAGGAGAAACGTATGAACAATAACAGCTATAGTGATCGTTATAAAGAGGCGGGCGTGGATGTGACTGCTGGCTATAAGGCAGTCGAATTGATGAAAAGCCATGTGGCGCGCACTGAAATCCCAGGGGTAGTTTCTGGAATTGGCGGTTTTGGCGGTCTCTTCCAGCCAGATCTCGGAGGGATGAAAGAACCAGTGCTTGTGAGTGGCACGGACGGTGTGGGAACAAAGTTAAAAATCGCTTTCCTGATGGACAAACACGACACCGTAGGAATTGACTGTGTTGCCATGTGCGCCAATGACGTTGTTTGCTGCGGCGCGAAACCGTTGTTTTTCTTGGATTATGTAGCCGTGGGAAAAAACGTGCCAGAAAAAGTGGCTGAGATTGTCGCTGGCGTAGCAGAAGGCTGTGTCCAATCCGGCTGCGCGCTGATTGGCGGCGAGACAGCGGAGATGCCGGGCTTTTATCCAGTGGACGAGTACGATCTGGCAGGTTTCTGCGTGGGAATGGTAGACCGTGAAAAGATCATTGATGGCTCAAATTTGAAGGCGGGCGACGTTTTAATTGGCCTTCCTTCGTCCGGTGTCCATTCCAATGGATTTTCATTGGTTCGTAAGCTCTTTGCGATTGACGAGGAAAATATAAAACTCTATGTTCCAGAATTGGGCGCGACCCTTGGGGAGACGCTGCTGACTCCGACAAAGCTTTATGTAAAGCCTGTGCTTGCCCTGTTGGACCGCTGTGAAGTAAAGGCGATTTCTCATATCACAGGCGGTGGATTCTTTGAAAATATTCCACGCATGTTGAAGAGCGGATTGACTGCCAAGGTGGAAATTGCTTCCATTCCGAAGCTTCCGATCTTCGACCTGATGCAGAAGAAGGGCGACATCCCCACCCGCGAAATGTACAATACCTTTAATATGGGTGTGGGAATGTGTATAGCTGTGGCAAAGGAGCAGGTGGATATAGCGCTGTCAGCCCTTAAAGAGGCGGATACCAATGCGTTCGTCATGGGTGAAGTCGTTCCTGGCGAGGAGGGCGTCATCCTATGTTAAATATTGCCGTTCTGGTTTCTGGAGGCGGCACCAATCTACAGGCGTTAATCGATGCACAGACCGCGGGGCAAATTCAAAACGGTACCATTTCATTGGTGATTTCCAGCAGGGCGGATGCTTTTGCTTTGGAGCGCGCCCAGAAGGCTGGAATCCCGACACGTGTTTTGCTGCGCAAGGAGTTTGCACAGCAGGCGGATTACGATGCGGCTTTGCTTGCATTGTTGAAAGAATTCCAGATTGAGCTGGTGGTGCTGGCTGGCTTTATGACCATTATCAGCGAAGAAGTCATCCGGCAATATGAGAATAAGATCATCAATGTACATCCAGCTTTGATCCCGTCTTTTTGTGGGCCGGGTTATTATGGATTGCATGTCCATGAGGCGGCCTTGGAAAAGGGGGTCAAAGTAAGCGGCGCGACGGTCCACTTTGTAAATGAAGTTTGTGATGGAGGGCCGATTATTCTACAGAAAGCAGTGGATGTATTTCCGGATGACACACCGGAAACCTTGCAGCGCCGGATTATGGAACAGGCGGAGTGGAAACTTTTGCCGCGAGCGGTGGAACTGTTCTGTGCAGGAAAGATTGCAGTAGAGAATGGTAAGGCCAGCATTATGGAGTAAGGGAAAGGGCGGAATCGATATGGTAACGAAGAATCTGGCGGAGGAATTGTCCTCCAATTCTTATC
>OLPX01001415.1_pt1 | contig 17048 bp, 13 predicted proteins | sample 1672491 | NCBI WGS metagenome assembly OLPX01 (sample SAMEA3136692, study PRJEB25190) | human gut metagenome | biome: human gut; feature: human-associated habitat; material: faeces | place: Austria | collected 2013 | reverse complement strand
CGCCTCAGGTTCCTGCAACCTGCGGTGCAAATATTGTTTTTACGAGGATGAGATGAGCCGCCGCAGCACGGCCAATTACGGGATTATGTCCTTTAAGACCCTGGAGGCGGTGGTGGAGAAAAGCCTGGCCTACGCGGACCGGTCCTGCGGGTTTACCTTCCAGGGCGGGGAGCCCACCCTGGCGGGTCTGGAGTTCTTCCGGGAGCTGATCCGCCTGGAGGAAAAGCACAACCGCAAGGGAGTGCAGATCTCCAACGCGATCCAGACCAACGGCTTCGGCCTGGACGAGGCCTGGGCCGCTTTTTTTGCGGAAAACCATTTTCTCGTGGGTATTTCCCTGGACGGCAACAAATACACCCACGACGCCTGCCGGGTGGGGCCGGACGGAAGGGGGACCTTCGAGGCGGTGATGAAGACCGTCGCCTTATTTGAGCGCTTTTGTGTGGAGTACAATATCCTGACCGTGGTGAACCGGGCCACCGCAGAGCGGGCGGACAAGATATACGCCTTTTACGCAAAGAATCATTTGCGCTACCAGCAGTACATCGCCTGCCTGGACCCCATAGGGGAGCCGGCCGGGGGGAGGGATTATTCCCTGACGCCGGAGCGCTACGGGGACTTTCTGATCCGGCTTTTCGACCTGTGGTATCTGGATTTGCAGAAGGGCAGGCAGCCCTACATCCGGCAGTTCGAGAACTATGTGACCCTGCTTTTGGGCTATGAGCCGGAGTCCTGTGAGCAGAGGGGGCGCTGCAGCATCCAGTACGTGGTGGAGGCCGACGGCTCGGTTTATCCCTGCGACTTCTATGTGCTGGACCGCTACCGGATGGGAAGCTTTCTGGAGAACACGGTGGAGGAGCTGGAGCAAGGGGGCAGGGAGTCGGGCTTTGTGCAGGCTTCCCTGGAACCGGACAAGGAGTGCCGGGCTTGTCCGTACCTGCGTCTTTGCCGGGGCGGCTGCCGCAGGAACCGGGAGACGGGACCGGACGGGGCTTTGGGAAAGAACTATTTCTGTCCGGCTTACAAGCGTTTTTTTGCGGCCGCGCTGCCAAGGCTAAGGGAGATCGCGGCGCGGTTGAGGGCGGATGGACGGATTAGTTAATCAATTTGTAACTTTTTTGTAATAATTAGCGAAAAAATGGATAAAATCCTCTTTGAAGAGATGCGAATGCAAATCCAACAGGAGGATTTTTTTATGTTTAATAAATTGAAACAGATTGCAGCGGCGGCCCTGTTTGCGGCGGCGGTTATGGCGACAACGGTTCAGGCCCAGGAAATTCAGGCTATGGCCCCGGAGGCGGCGGCCAGCGTAAACGGCCCCGGCGTGATTTACGTGAAGTTCGGCGGGCCGGGCATGGAGACGGCGCTGGATGCCGCGCCGGAAGGAACGGTGGAGCTCTGCCAAGGGCCGGGAAGCGTCGCCTCAGGGCAGGGTGCGGGAGGCGGCGCTGTCCAGGGCTGGACCGAGGAGGACCTTTACGTGCTGGCTCACGTGATCTGCGGGGAGGCCCAGAATTGTCCCGACGACGAGCAGCGCTACATTGGCTCCGTGGTATTAAACCGCAGAAACAGCGGACGGTACCCGGGCACCATCAAGGGCGTGGTGTTCCAGCCGGGCCAGTATTCCTGCACCCGGGACGGCAATTACTACCGCACGCCCACCGAGGCCAACTGGGCTAACGCCAGGTGGCTGCTGGAGAACGGCAGCGTGCTGCCCGGGAACGTGGTGTTCCAGTCGGGCGGACGGCAGGGGAAGGGCGTTTATCTGCGGACGGGGTATCATTATTATTGTTATTAAATGGGACGCCAAGTGAGGGTTGAGTCATGCGGCAGGGAGATTAGGCGGTTTGCGCCGCGCCCGCCGGTCCTGCACTGCAACCCTCTGCCTCTGGGCCGCCCGCCGGTCAATATAGCATTTTTCAATACGGGATATAAGGAAAAAGATATGTCCCCCTTGCCAAAAAACGGGTGAAAAAGAGCCTGTTTGGCGGTATAATGGATAAAACGGCGGCCTTGGGGCCGGTAATGGAAAAATACGGATGGAAAGAGGGGTCGCGGATTGGAGACCACACAGGAAGCAAAGGCGGCGTGCGCGCCGGAAAGAAAAAAAGAGAACCGTCTTCTGACGATTTTTACAGTGATGTTCAAGATGGGCTGCGTCACCTTCGGCGGAGGATGGGGTATTATAGCCCAGATGCAGGAGGAGTTTGTGGATCGCAGGGGATGGATCGAGGAGGAGGACCTGATCGATTTTCTCTCTCTGGGAAGGTCCTTCCCGGGCATTATGATCATCAATACCTCCGTCATTTTCGGCTATACGGTGGCGGGCTTCTGGGGCGCGGTGCTGGCCGCCTTCGGGCTGTCGCTGCCGGCCCTGATCAGTATTGCGGTGGTTACATATTTCTATTCAGCGATCAAGAGCAACGTGATTGTGGCCCGCGCCCTGAGCGGCGTGCGCTGCGCGGTGATCCCCATTATCCTGGGGGCGGCCCTGCGGCTGCGGGAGAAATCCCTGACCGGCAAATCCAGCTACGTGCTGGCTGCAATCGCGCTGTTTGTCTGCACCTTCACCAAGGTGAACAAAATTCTCGTGGTGCTTGGCGGGGCGGTATTCGGACTTTTAGCCCTGGCCGTGAAGAGAGGGGGGCGGCACGGATGATCTATCTGCAGCTTTTCTGGTCCTTTCTCAAAATCGGCTTTTTCAGCTTCGGCGGCACCACTATGGTCCCGGTGATCAACGACGAGGTGCTGCGCTTTGGCTGGATGACCTCGGGGGAGGTGATGGACATCGTGGCCATCGCGGAGATGACGCCCGGGTCCCTTGGGATCAACTGCGCTACCTTCGTGGGCTTGCGCACCGCGGGCCTGGCCGGTTCCCTGGCCGCCAGCCTGGGGGTGATGGTTCCCTCCCTCACGCTGTGTATGCTGGCTGCCAGGTTCATTATCAAACTTAAGGACAATCCGGCGCTGGAGTCCGCCATGAGCGGAGTTCGGCCCGTATGCCTGGGAATGGTGTTCTCCGTTGGGCTGACCATGGGCCACTCCATCCTGCTGGCCAACAACCTGGTCCAGTGGAACATGGTGTTCATCGCCGTGATCACCGCAGTGGTTATGATCCGCTTTCATTTAAGCGTGCCTAAGACCATCCTGCTGGCCGCAGTCCTGGGCCTGGTCTTTGGGTAGCGGGCTGTCCTTCAGGAAGGGATTCTCCACCTCCAGCAGGATGTCGATGAAATCCTTCATGTACCGGGTCAGATAGAGATCCTTGCGGTGGCAGATATAGCAGTGGCGCAGGGTTTCCGTGTTTTTCAGCGGGTAGAGAGCCGCGCGGCTGCGCATCTCCTCTGTGTTCTCGATGTAGTTTAAGGGGCAGATGGTCACCGCATCGCAGGCCAGGGCCACCTTTTTCTCGATCTCGATGCTTATGGTCTCCAGAATGATCTTAGGCTGGATGTTGTTGGTGATGAACAGACTGTCCTGGAGCGCACGGACGCTGTGTCCGGGCTTGTTGGAGACGAATTTTTCATTGCGGGCCTCCAGGATGGAGATGGGAGTGCCGCTGGGAATCCGCCTTGCCAGCTCCGTGTTCCGGCTTGCCAGTAGCACCAGCTCTTCCCGCTCCACGATAATGTAGTTCAGCTCGTCGTGTTTGGGCACCGTAGTCATGCAGGCCAGGTCCACCGACCCGTCGAGCACCAGCTTGTCGATGGCCGAGGAGCCGTGCTCGGAGATCACCACGTCCACATGAGGATATTTCTGGAAAAATTTGGGAAGCACATAGGGGAGAACCTGCATGCCGCGCTGCACGGGGATGCCAAGGCGGATCTTGCCGTGCTCTTCGTCGTTGATCTCCTCGATCTCCCGGGCTAAGTTGGCGTTGATGGTGAGAATCTTCTGTGCGGCTTCTATGTACTTCTCCCCGGCGTAGGTCAGGGTCAGGGGATCGGTGGAGCGGTTGAAGATGGGAGCGCCTAAGTTGGACTCCACCAGCTTGATCATCTGGCTCAAAGAGGGCTGGGAGACGTAAAGCTTTTTGGCGGCGTTGGTGATGCTGCCCTCCTGATATACCGTGAGCATGTACTGCGCATGTTTCGGATTCATATAATACCTTCTTTCGTCTGGCCGGTTTCCCGCTGCGGGGAAACCGTGATCGGTTGTTTTCTGATAAAATCATATCACGATCCATTTTAAAATTCAATCGTGGGGCCATTGTCCGCGGACGCTGCCGTCAGGGCTGTTCAGTGAGCGCCTTGTCCCCGAACTGCTCCCGCACCAGGGAGATGAACATCTGGTCCGCCCGGGAGAGAAAGCCGCTCTTTAAGGTGGAGATGCACATGCTCCAGCCCGCCTCGTACTTGGCGGGAATGGAGAGAAAGGCCGGATTGAAGCTTGTCTGGCTGAAGTTGGCGTACTCCGTGGGCACCAGGGTGACACCGAGGCCCTGGGCGGCCAAAAGCTGGGCCGTCTGGTAGCTGCGCAGGGTCAGGATGATGCGGGGCTGCTGGATTCGCGCCTTTTTCAGAACCCAGTCCACCACCTGGCGGATGCGCTGCTGTTTGTGGAGCATGATAAAGGGCTCGTCCTTTAAGCGGCGGGGGTCTAAGACCGGGTAGGGGAAGTCCGGGACAACCTTTCCCTGGGTGGCCAGGGGATGGTCCTTTGACAGTACGATGAGAAAGGGATCGTCCTTCAGGCGTTCATAGTTGATCAGGGGCTGCAAATCCTCCCGGCCGGGGGCGTGCATCACTGCGAAATCCAACTCCCCGCTGAGGATTTTCTGGTCCAGAACACAGGAATTTTCCTCGGACACGTACACCTCCACGTTGGGGCAGAGGGAGTGGAAGAGGGGCAGCACCCTGGAGAGCACGATGGTGCCCAGATGGTTGGTGATGCCCACATGGATGCGCCCTGTTTTCAGGTTGTTGATGTCGCTGACCTCGGTCTCGAAGTCCTGGTACATTTTCAGGATCTGAGTGGCCATGTGGTAGTAGCGTTCCCCGGCGTAGGTCAGGGTCAGGCCGCCCGCCGTGCGGTTGAACAGGCGTGCGCCCAGGGCCTCCTCGATGCGCTGTAAGGACTGGCTCAGCGAGGGCTGGGCCACGAACAATTTCTGGGCTGCTTTGGAGATGGTTTTCTCCTCGGCAATGGTTTTTACATACATCAGTTCCTTGCTGGTCATGGTGTGATTCCTCCTCTGTAACAGGCCGCGTGTGCAGGCTGGAAAAGTATAGGAAAACTCTATAGAGGCTATAAGATATATAGTATTTGCCTATAAACTGTTTATAGTATATATTAGAATCATCAGAAAGAAAAGTACCGAATTGAAAAAGGGCAAAAATAAGGAGGTAAATTTTTATGGTATCACTGTATGACGGGGGCGTCTACCTGGTTAACGGCAAAGAGATTGTTCCGGAAGCGGAAGCGGCCAAGGTAAAGGCTCTGACCGGGCGGGAAGCCGACCGGGAGAACGACCGGAAGGGCACGATGGCTTACTCCATTATGGAGCAGCACAACACGTCCGGCAACATGGAGAATCTTAAGATCAAATTCGACTCCATGACCAGCCACGACATCACCTTTGTGGGCATCGTGCAGACCGCCAAGGCATCCGGAATGGAGAAGTTTCCGATCCCCTATGTTCTGACTAACTGCCACAACTCCCTGTGCGCGGTGGGCGGCACCATCAACGAGGACGACCACATGTTCGGTCTCTCCGCTGCCAAGAAGTACGGCGGAATCTACGTTCCCCCCCATATCGCCGTGATTCATCAGTATATGCGCGAGATGATGGCCGGTTGCGGCAGAATGATCCTTGGCTCCGACAGCCACACCCGCTACGGCGCACTGGGCACCATGGCCATCGGCGAGGGCGGCGGCGAGCTGGTGAAGCAGCTTCTGTGCGATACATACGACGTGGCCCGTCCCGGCGTGGTCGCCATCTATCTGGACGGCAAGCCCGCTCCCTACGTGGGCCCCCAGGACATCGCCCTGGCCATCATCGGCGCGGTGTTCAAGAACGGTTATGTAAAGAATAAAGTGATGGAGTTCGTGGGCCCCGGCATCTCCCATATGACCACGGATTACCGCAACGGCGTGGACGTGATGACCACCGAGACCACCTGCCTTTCCTCCATCTGGAGAACCGACGAGGACACCAGAAGCTACCTGGCCGCCCACGGTAGAGAGGAGGCTTACAAGGAGCTGAACCCGGCGGATATTGCCTACTACGACGGCTGCGTTTACGTGGATTTGAGCACCGTGAAGCCCATGATCGCGCTGCCCTTCCATCCCAGCAACGCCTACGAGATCGACGAGCTGAACGCCAACTTAAAGGATATTCTCCACGGCGTGGAGGAGGAGGCTAAGAAGATTGCAGGCGGCAGATCCACCTTCACTCTGATGGATAAGATCACGGAGGACGGAAAGCTTATGGTGCAGCAGGGAATCATCGCAGGATGTGCGGGCGGCAACTACACCAACGTGATCGAGGCGGCAAACGCCTTAAAGGGCCAGGACTGCGGCTGCGACCAGTTCTCCCTGGCCGTGTACCCCTCCTCCCAGCCGGTGTTCGCCGACCTGGTGAAGAAGGGCGCCATCTCCGATCTGATGGCGGCGGGCGCTATCATCCGCACTGCGTTCTGCGGCCCCTGCTTCGGCGCCGGAGACACGCCCTGCCACAACGGGCTTTCCATCCGTCACACCACCCGCAACTTCCCCAACCGCGAAGGCTCCAAGCCGGGTAACGGACAGATGTCCGCAGTGGCCCTCATGGACGCCCGCTCCATCGCGGCTACGGCTGCAAAGGGCGGCGTGCTCACCTCCGCGGCTGAGCTTGACTGCTGGGGCAATATTCCGGAGTATGAGTTCGACGATACCTCCTACAAGAACCGCGTATACTTCGGTTACGACAAGGCGGAGACGGAGAAAGAGCTGATTTACGGTCCCAACATTAAGGATTGGCCGGAAATGAGCCCGCTGACCGACAACATCCTGCTGAAGGTCTGCTCCAAGATCATGGATCCCGTCACCACCACCGATGAGCTGATCCCCTCCGGTGAGACCTCATCCTTCCGCTCCAATCCTCTGGGACTGGCAGAGTTCACCCTGTCCAGACGCGATCCCGAGTACGTGGGCAGAACCAAGGGTGTGGACCAGCTGGAGAAGGCCAGAGTGAACGAGGGAGAGGAGGCTGAGACCGGCCTGGCTCCCGAGTTAAAGGGTGTTTTTGAGACGATCCGCACCATCCCCGGAAACGAGAACGTGAAGGCGGGCGAGACGGAGATCGGAAGCATGATTTACGCCGTGAAGCCCGGCGACGGCTCCGCACGCGAGCAGGCAGCCAGCTGCCAGCGCGTGATCGGCGGTCTGGCGAATATCTGTAAGGAATACGCCACCAAGCGTTACCGCTCCAATGTGATGAACTGGGGTATGATTCCCTTCCAGATGGAAGCGGAGCCTGAGTTCGAGGTGGGCGACTACATTTACGTTCCTGGGATCCGCAAGGCCCTGGAGGGCGATATGAAACATATCAAGGCATATGTGATCGGCGATACCGTGAAGGAGTTAGACCTCTACGTTGCCGACATGACGGCCGAAGAGCGGGAGATTGTGAAGGCGGGTTGCCTGATCAACTACAACCGCAACCGTTAATCCGTTATCTTCTCATTTTCGTTAGATGCGAAAGGAACTCTGCCGGACCCATTGGCGTACGGCAGAGTTCTTTACACCAATCAGTACAGCTAAAAAGCTGTGAAAACAACAACGAAAAAACTGGACAAATGTGGAAATTTATTATATAGTGTTAGACAGCGGTTTGCAATGGGGCATGGCTGAGGATTCGGTCTGCCCATTTTTAGTTGGATGCAATGGGCTGCCGGCGCGGCCCGCAGGTGATAGCCATCCGGCAAAAGGCCGGGGGATTAAAACAGATGAATGACAGTAGGAGGAAAACAGCGATGAGACAGACAATTACGGTATTTAAAGGGGATGGAATCGGACCGGAGATCACGGATGCGGTGATCCGCGTTATGGACGCGGCGGGCGCGGAGCTGGACTATGAGATTTATAATGTGGGGGAGGCGGAGTACGAGGCCCACGGGGAGCTGATTCCCAAGGCGGCGTTTGAGTCCATGGAGCGCAACAAGGTGCTTTTAAAGTCCCCGATCACCACACCCGTGGGAAAGGGCTTCCGGTCCCTCAACGTGTTCCTGCGCAAGAAATACGATCTTTACGCCAATATCCGCCCGGCTAAGAGCAACCACGCGGTGAAAACGCCCTTTACGGATGTGGACATTGTGATTTTCCGGGAGAACACCGAGGACCTGTACGTGGGAGTGGAGGAGAAGGTGGACGAGAACACCGTGCATGCCACCAAGCTCATCACCAGAAGGGCCAGCGAGCGCATCATCCGGGACGCCTTTGAGTACGCCAGGGCCCACGGCAGGAAGAAGGTGACCTGTGTGCACAAGGCCAATATCTTAAAGATATCCGATGGCCTGTTCCGTGATATTTTCTACGAGATCCGGGAAGCTTACCCGGAGATCACGGCGGAGGATAAGATCGTGGACAACGTGTGCATGCAGATGGTCATGAATCCCCAGCAGTTCGACGTGATGGTGATGCCCAATCTCTACGGGGACATGCTCTCCGATCTGGCCAGCGGTCTGATCGGCGGTCTGGGGCTTCTGCCATCCAGCAATCTGGGCGAGGAATTCGCCATGTTCGAGGCCGTACACGGCAGCGCTCCGGATATCGCAGGCAAAGGGATCGCCAACCCCACGGCCCTGCTGTGGTCTGCCTGCATGATGCTGGAGCATCTGGGCCAGATGGAGTGTGCGACGAAGATCCGAAAGAGCGTGGATACCGTGCTGGAGGAAGGGGAGTTTAATACGCCGGATATCGGGGGAAATGCGACGACGGCAGAGTATGTGGAGGAGATTATAAAGAGGCTGTGAGAGAAAGGATGTTGTGCTCATAGTACAGATTACTACTGAATTGTGAAATTTGTATATCGCCGCATGGAAATCCTGCAATATGGATTTGCCAGGCGGCGATTTTGCGCTTGGAACAGTGAATTACGCAGGTTTTACTGCGCTGCCTCTTCCGGTACCAGCCCGGCCAGCGTCCACGGGCATGGAAAACACGGTGCCGTGCTCTCCGGTTTCCCGCAGAATGGTCTGGCTGATGGCGTTCATCACGGTTTTTTTGTCCGCGGAAGGGACCAGGATGAAGAGGATTTCGCGTTCCTCGGCCATGGTCAGGCCGAACAGGGTCCGGGAGGCGGCTCCGCCGGTTTCGCGAGCCTTGACCAGGGTGCCGCCGCGGCAGCCGGCCAGGCGGGCGGCGTCCATCACGGTGTTGGACAGGCCGTCGTCGATGACGGCGGCGATCAGTTCATAGGCAGTTGGGTTTGACATGGCGGGGTCCTCCTTTGGGTGGTTTGGGGCTGTATTCGACTTTGGAGCCGGCGCCTGGAGGTCCAGGCGGCCGGAGATGGCGGCGCTGACGCCGGATAAGGGAACCGCGAAGGCGATGCCCTTGCCGGGGCGGGAAAAATTCAGCCGGGATTTTAATGCGTTAAACAAGTCCGGGGCGGCTCCGGGACCGGCAATGCCGGCGACGATCTCTTTTTCCGGCTCGTCAAGGCCCAGACAGTCCATGATCCGGGAGCTGGCGGTGCCGTGGCCGCGGATTACGGTCAGGACCTCCGCGCCCATTTCACGGAATATTTCTGCGGCAGCCTCTCCCTTTTTTCGGTCTACAATGGCTGCGATCCATTGGATTCGGTTCTGGCTCATGCTGGCTCCTCCTCGTTTAGGTCGATGATTTCCCCGGCGGCAGAGGGCGCGGGGGATGTATGGCTGGGTTTCGGCTTGCCTGCGTTTACCTTGTACAGCAGGCCGATCAGCTGGATGATGATCAATGGTGTCATGGCGACCATGGCCACGATTCCGAAGGCGTCCGTTAAGATGTTGCCGCCCACCGCTTCACAGGCGCCCATGGCAAAGGGCAGAAGGAAGGTGGCGGTCATGGGGCCGGAGGCCACGCCGCCGGAGTCGAAGGCGATGGAGGTAAAAATGGGCGGCACCACGAAGGAGAGCCCAAGGGCAAGGGCGTAACCCGGCGCCAGTAGGTACAAAAGGGGCAGACCGGTGAGCACCCGGAAGATGGACAGGCCCAGGGAGATGGCCATTCCAACGGAGAGGCCAAGCATCATGGTTTTGGCGGGAATCGTGCCGCCGGTGATATCCTCCACCTGTTTGTTGAGCACCTGCACCGCGGGTTCGGCCTTGACGATGTAGTAGCCGATCACCATACCTACCGGTACCATGATCCAGCGGTAGGGCAGGGAAGCCAGCTGCATGCCCAGATAATTCCCCGCCGGCATGAAGCCCACGTTGACTCCGGTGAGAAACAGGGTCAGGCCGATGTAGGAGTAGAGCATCCCCACCAGGATCTTTACCACCTGCCGCCTGCGCAGCCGCAGAAAAAAGACCTGGAAGATCAGAAAGAACAGCAGGATGGGGAAGAGCGCGGAAAATACTTCCAGAGCGTACTCGGGAAACTGGCGCTGGAAGGCCAGCCACAGGTCCTGGGAGTTGGCGATCTCCGGGATGGTAAAGGGCGTGTAGCTGCCGGAGGAGGAGCTATAGGCCATACCCAGCAGCATGACCGAGAGGATGGGACCGACGGAACAGAGGGCCACCAGGCCGAAGCTGCTGCTCCCGCCCTCCCGGGTGCGCCCCACGGAGGTCAGGCCCACGCCCAGGGCCATGATAAAGGGAACCGTGATGGGTCCGGTGGTCACGCCGCCGGAGTCAAAGGCCACGGCCAGAAAATCGCCAGGCACGAAGGCGGTCAAAAGAAACAGCACGCCGTAGCAGACCAGCAGTATCCTGGAAAGGCTCCAGCCGAACAGGCTGCGCAGGAAGGCGAGGGCCAGAAAAATGCCAACGCCCACCGCCACCGAGACCATCAGTACGGCGTCCGGCACGGCCGGCGTCTGGTTGGCCAGCACTTTTAGGTCCGGTTCCGCCATGGTGATGACCGCGCCGATGATAAAGCAGGCCAGAGCGATCAGGGGCAGGCGTCCCGATGAGGTGAGTTTTGCTCCCACCCGTTCGCCGATGGGCATCATGGCCATGTCCGCGCCCAGGGTGAAAAAGCCCATACCCACGATCAGAAAGGCGGCCCCGGCCAGAAACAACATAAGGGGGTCCAGCGGCATGGGGGTGATCGTGATGCAAAGAAGCAGCACAATACAGGTCACCGGCAGGACACAGGAGAGAGATTCGGAAATTTTTTCATTTAATTTTTTATTCAAACAGATTCCTCCTACTAACTGGATTTTGCCTGTTCCACAGGCGCGGATCGGGCGTCCGGCGTTCCCGGTTCCGGCGCAGGCAGGCGGTCCGCTGTGGGCGGACAGTGGGAAATGCACGCACGCATACCCGGGGCAAATCATGAAAACGGAAAAATGGACGATTGATCGAAGGTCAGTCCGTCGCCAATACTGTTGGTGCGTCTATGAGAATGTTGGAGCCGGGACCCGGCTCCGGTTAGCGCTGTATAACGATAATAGCTTAACACAGGGACGAAGCTTTTTGCAAGAACCAGGGGCGTTAGAAAAATGTTAAAAGTCGCGGAAGGCTTTTCCAAATGTAGATTGAATATCCGCTCCGGATGAAGTATAATAATGGATTATAACGATTCCAAAGGAGGATATCATGGCAGTATCGAACGTATATTACACCAACATGCGCACCACATTACAGGAAAATCTCCTGCAGAAGCTGGAGAGGCTGGTTAAAAAGGCCGGCATGATGGACATGGACTTTGAAAATAAATTTACTGCGATCAAGATACATTTCGGCGAGCCCGGGAATCTGGCCTACCTGCGGCCCAATTACTCCAAGGTGCTGGTGGACCTGATCCGGTCCAGGGGCGGCAGGCCCTTCCTCACCGACTGCAACACTCTCTATGTGGGACGGCGCAAGAACGCTCTGGATCACCTGGATGCAGCCTATGAGAACGGCTACAACCCCTTCTGCACCGGCTGCCACATGATCATTGCCGACGGCCTTAAGGGAACGGACGAGGTGCTGGTTCCCATCGACGGGGAATACGTGAAGGAGGCTAAGATCGGCCGGGCGCTGATGGATGCGGATATCGTCATTTCCCTGACCCATTTCAAGGGGCACGAGTCCACCGGCTTCGGCGGGGCTTTGAAGAATCTGGGCATGGGCGGCGGCTCCAGAGCCGGAAAGATGGAGATGCACAATGCCGGCAAGCCCTTTGTGAACCAGGAGCTCTGCGTGGGTTGCGGTTCCTGTAAAAAGAACTGCGCTCACGGGGCCATCACCATTGAGGAACGCAAGGCGTCCATTGACGTGAGCAAGTGCGTGGGCTGCGGCCGATGCATCGGCGCATGTCCCGTGGACGCGGTGGACAGCATGTGCGACGAGGCCAACGATATTTTGAATAAGAAGATTGCCGAGTATACCTGGGCTGTTTTAAAGGACCGCCCGCATTTCCATGTGAGCCTGGTGGTGGACGTTTCCCCCAACTGCGACTGCCATTCCGAGAACGACGCGGCTATCGTGCCCAACGTGGGTATGTTCGCCTCCTTTGATCCGGTGGCCCTGGATATGGCCTGCGTGGACGCGGTTAACCGCCAGCCGGTGATCAACGGCAGCTATCTGGCGGAGCAGGAGCACTGTCACCACGACCATTTTAAGGACACCCATCCGGATACCAACTGGGAGACCTGCATCGACCACGGCGTGAAGCTGGGGCTGGGAAACCGGGAGTACAATCTGATCACCATCTGATGATTTTGTTAAAATAAACATATAAAAAAAAGCGACCAACAGGAGGATTTGGCATGAGTACGAAACGTTCACTGGACACGATCTGCATACAGGGGGGATGGGAGCCGAAAAACGGGGAACCCCGTCAGCTTCCCATCTACCAGAGCACCACATTTAAATACACCACCAGCGAGCAGATGGGACGTCTGTTTGATCTGGAGGAGAACGGATATTTCTATACCCGTCTGGCGAACCCCACCAGCGACGCGGTGGCGGCGAAGATCTGTGAGCTGGAGGGCGGCGTGGGCGCCATGCTGACGTCCTCCGGCCAGGCGGCCAACTTTTACGCGGTGCTCAACATCTGCCAGGCGGGAGATCACATCGTGGCTTCCTCCGCGATCTACGGCGGTTCCACCAATCTGTTCACCGTCACTTTCCCCAAGATGGGCGTGGAGTGCACGCTGGTCAGCCCGGATTCCACCGAGGAGGAGCTGAACGCGGCGTTCAAATCCAACACCAAGGTGCTGTTCGCCGAGAGCATCGCCAACCCGGCGCTGACCGTGCTGGATTTTGAGAAATTTGCCAAGGTGGCCCATGAGCACGGCGTGCCGCTGATCGTGGACAACACCTTCGCCACCCCCATCAACTGCCGTCCCTTTGAGTGGGGAGCGGATATTGTGACTCACAGCACCACCAAGTACATGGACGGCCACGCCTCCTGTGTGGGCGGTTGCATCGTGGACAGCGGAAACTTCGACTGGGAGGCCCACCACGACCGTTTCACCGGTCTCACCGAGCCGGACGAGTCCTACCACGGCATTGTATACACGGAGCGGTTCGGAAAGATGGCTTATATTATGAAAGCCACCGCCCAGCTCATGCGCGATCTGGGGTCCATTCCGTCCCCTCAGAACTCCTTCCTGTTAAATCTCGGTCTGGAGACCCTTCACCTGCGCATGCCGCGGCACTGTGAGAGCGCGCTTAAGATCGCGGCTTATCTGCAGTCCCGGGAGGATGTGGACTGGGTGCGTTATCCCGGACTGCCCGGCGACAAATATTACCAGGTGGCACAGAAATATATGCCAGGCGGAACCTGCGGCGTGATCTCCTTTGGCCTGAAAGGAGGAAGAGAGGCCGCTGCGGAGTTTATGGATAAGCTGAAGCTGTGTTCCATCGAGACCCATGTGGCGGACTCCAGAACGGCCGTGCTCCATCCGGCCAGCCATACCCACCGTCAGCTGACCAATGAGCAGCTGGTGGAAGCCGGTGTGGACCCGTCCATGATCCGGTTCAGCGTGGGACTTGAGAGCGCAGACGATATCATCGAGGACATCCGTCAGGCTCTGGAGGACTGACCGTCCGGCTGACAAAGGAAAAACGGCGGCGAGGAAGGAGAAAACGTTTATGAAGAAATTGCGCGGATTGTTCCGCGTCGTGTTTGGGCGGACGGCCTTTGTAATTTTGTTTCTGCTGATTCAGGTTGGGATTCTGTTTGGAGTGATCCGCTGGCTGGGAGATTACCTGATTTACGCCTACGGACTTGCGTTGATTATCACCTCCTTCGCCGTGATCTATATTTTAAACGCTCGGGAGAACGCCAGCTTTAAGATGGCATGGATCATCCCGGTGTTGGTATTTCCGGTATTCGGCGTGCTGTTTTTCCTGTTCATGCACGTGCAGCTGCGGACCAGGATCTTAAAGCTGCGCCTGAAAATGACCCGGAAAATGGCAGCGCCCTGCCTGACCCAGAACGCGGCCGTCACCGACCGGCTGGCCAAAGACGATCCGTCCCAGTTCCGCCTGGCCGGATACATGAACCGCTGGGCGGGCTTTCCGGTGTATGAAAATACCTCGGTTTGCCATTTCCCTCTGGGGGAGGATAAGTTTGAGGCGCTGAAGCGGGAGCTGCGGGCTGCGAAGGAATTTATTTTCATGGAGTATTTTATCATCGAGCGCGGCACGATGTGGAACCAGATTTTGGAAATTTTGGAGCAGAAGGTGAAGGAGGGCGTGGAGGTACGGGTGATGTACGACGGTATGTGCTCCCTGATCCTGCTCCCTTACGGTTACCCGAAGGAGCTGGAGAAAAAAGGCATCCGCTGCAAGATGTTCTCGCCCATAAAGCCCACCCTGTCCACCTACCAGAACAACCGGGATCACCGCAAGATCGTGGTGATCGACGGGCGCACCGCGTTTACGGGCGGTGTGAATCTGGCGGACGAATACATCAACGCCAAGGTGCGTTTCGGGCACTGGAAGGACACGGCGGTGATGATCAAGGGCGATGCAGTGACCAGCTTTACCATGATGTTTTTGCAGATGTGGAATGTGACCGAGAAGGAACAGGATGACTATCCGGTGTATCTGCGGGAGCCGCTGCCCGTGGAGGGCGGGGAAGGCTATGTCCTTCCCTTCGGCGACAGCCCCATGGACAACGAGCAGGTGGGAGAGCAGCTCTATCTGGATATCCTGAATCAGGCGGAGGACTATGTGCACATTATGACGCCCTACCTGATTCTGGACGATGAGATGGAGAACGCGCTTTGCTTCGCCGCCAAGCGGGGAGTGGACGTGACCCTGATCATGCCCCACATTCCCGATAAGCTGTACGCGTACCTTTTGGCCAGGACCTATTACCCGGAGTTAATCGAGGCTGGCGTGAAGGTCTACGAGTACACGCCGGGATTTGTGCACGCAAAGGAATTTATCAGCGACGACAGCAAGGCGGTGGTGGGAACCATCAATCTGGACTTCCGCAGCCTGTACCTGCACTTTGAGTGCGCCGCGTATATTTACAGGAATCCCGTGGTACTTGAGATCGAGCGGGATTTCCAGGCGACCATAACGAAATGCAAGCCGGTTACGCTGGAGGAATGCCGGAGATATCCGTTCTTTAAGCGGGCGGCGGGCAGGGCGCTGCGGTTGTTTGCGCCGCTTATGTGAGTGGAAGATGGAGAAGGAGAGGGATTCCTGGGGTGGGAGTTGCCTCTCCTTTTTTTGGACATCAGATAGGCAAAACAACTATATGTGCCAGAATGGAGGCATGGGATTAAATGATGAATATCGAAACAAATCGTCTCTTACTGAGAAATTTTGTAGAAAAAGATAAGGATGATGTTTTCCAATATTGCAGTCAGCATGGGATTGGAGAAATGGCGGGGTGGCCCCAACATGAGACAATAGAGGATACGGAAAAGATTCTCGCCGGCTGGATAAAAAATGAACATAAACTTGCGATTGTTTGGAAAGAAAATGGAAGGGTAATTGGTCATATTGCAATCGATGAGGATTCGGAAGAGGGACGTCATGACACAAAAGAACTCGGCTGCGCATTAAATCGCGATTACCACCGGCGGGGGATTATGAGTGAGGCGATGACTGCAGTGATCCATTATTTATTCGATCATAATATTTCATATATCTGGGCCTGCTGTTTTAAAGAAAATACCGCTTCAAAGGCTTTAATTGAAAAATGTGGATTTGTATTCCGGCAAGAAGGGGAATTTTACGCAGAACGTCTTAATAGAAATTTTCAATCCTATGAGTACTGTTTAGAAAAAGAGCAGATGGAAAAGAAATAGCCGGGATGGTGTTTGAAGAAAAGCAGGGAGGCGATCCGGAAAATGGGATCGTCTCCCTGCTTTTAACGCTTCACCGCCATCTCACATAATCGAAAAATGCAGAATTACCCCTGCGAATACAATGGACACCATACTCAGCAGCTTGATCAGGATGTTGATGGACGGCCCGGAAGTATCCTTGAAGGGATCCCCCACGGTGTCGCCGACCACGGCCGCCTTGTGGGCCTCGCTGCCCTTGCCGCCGTGTTTGCCGCTCTCGATGTATTTCTTGGCGTTGTCCCAAGCTCCGCCGGCATTAGCCATCATCAGAGCGAGCAGTACACCTGAGGAGAGAGCTCCGCCAAGCATTCCGCCAAGAGATTCAGGTCCAAGAAGAAGTCCAACAACAAGCGGTGCTATTATCGCCATGATACCCGGAACGATCATCTCTTTAAGAGCTGCTCTTGTGGAAATATCTACGCAGTGTGCATAGTCCGGCTTTGAATTACCTTCAAGTATACCTTTATCTTCCCTGAACTGTCTTCTTACTTCCTCTATCATCTGGTTAGCTGCTTTACCAACTGAATTCATAGTCATCGCTGAGAACAGGAACGGAAGCATAGCGCCTATGAACAATCCGATAACTACCATCGGATTGAGCAGATCTACAGCAGCAAGC
>OLPX01001410.1_pt1 | contig 17078 bp, 22 predicted proteins | sample 1672491 | NCBI WGS metagenome assembly OLPX01 (sample SAMEA3136692, study PRJEB25190) | human gut metagenome | biome: human gut; feature: human-associated habitat; material: faeces | place: Austria | collected 2013 | reverse complement strand
GAAGGGATTTCGTCCCTCAGGCGCGACGCTGTGCCGGTCCGTTTTTGCGCAAATCCGTCTATCACACCTTTTTGCGGCATTCGACATAGGAGACCGCGGAGGCGTAGAGCATAATCAGAGCAGAGGAGAGCAGCACGCCCCCCGCAATATCGGTAAACCAATGGACGCCCGAAAGCAGCCTGCCGATCACCGTCACGGCCATCAGAAGGGCCGTGACGGAATCCATAATGACGAGCCACACCGTTTTCCCCCGCAGGTAATGATGAAACTGCATGATTGCCGTGCCAAAAATACAGATGGCAATCACGGTGTGGGAGGAAGGGTAGGAGGCTTCCAGCCCGGCATCCAGAATCACCGGGCGGTAATTGATGATCACCCGCTCAAAAAACAGATAAACCAGAGCTACGGCGATATAAAAGGCTCCCAGCAGCAAAATGCGCGGGTCCACCTTCAAAAGGCTTCTCCGCCGGATCAGCTGGCACAAACCGAGGGCGGCAAATCCCAGGGCAGACAGAACCGCAACTGCCCCCAGCCATTCGGTTATGTCATACCACAACGGATTCACCCCCAACAGACCGGCCGCAAACCGGTTGAGAGCCGCCAGACCGACCGAGGATTGCTCCGGCCCGATGGGACTTACGTCAACGGTTGCGACAATGGCGGTAAACGCCGCGAACAGCAGGCCCAATGCCCCCGTTATTCTAAAATTCCGTTTGCTTTTGTGTTCCATAAACCGTTTTTTTATCCCCTTTCGCATGTTCCTTCAAAGCATAGGTAGCAGTATAAGTGAAATCAAATGGCTTGTCAACCGCATTCCGGCTGGGTTTTGCCCTCTTATTTTATTATTAGAGAATATTTATAAAAGCTTTCGTTTTATGACCGCATATCATTTAGAAATATGATTTAGAATGTCAGGTATCAGAAGAGACAGCAAAGGGAGGGACCGCGTTTTGGTTAAAGACCAGAGATATCAATGGAGCATGTGGCTGGGAATTTTTTTAATCCTGTTCTGCTCGCTTTTTATTTTGAAGGCAGGTTTTGACGGGCGGTTCCACTCGGTGGACACGCTTCAGGAATACATTCGGAGCTTCGGGCTCATTGGACCGCTGATACTAATTGCGATCCAGGCCTTTCAGGTGGTGATTCCGGTTCTTCCTGGATTCCTGGGCTGCATTGTGGGCGTTGTATTGTTCGGGACCGCCGGAGGGTTCTGGTGCAATTATATCGGGATCAGTCTCGGCTCGCTGATCGCCTTTATTCTGGCCCGGCGCTTTGGCGCGCCTCTGGTGGAATCCCTCTTTCCGCAAAAGAATTATCAGGTATGGATCAAACGGATTCAGAGCGCTAAAAGCTATACCCTGATTTTGTTCCTGTGCATCCTGCTCCCGCTGGCTCCGGACGATTTTCTGTGTTATTTTTCCGGGCTTATGAAGCTGTCTTTTCGGAAATTCACCTGGATTATCCTGTTGGGAAAACCCTGGTGCATTCTGGCCTACAGCATTTTAGCCGCAAAAATCGGATAAAGAGAGGACAAGATCAATATGCTTGGATTTTATAATTATACTGTGATTTTAACCTATGCCGGGATGCTGGCCGCATTCTCCGGAATTTTGGCCGCTGTCAACGGTGGCCAAAAAGCGGCGCTGGTCTGCCTGATGTTGGCCGGAGCCTGCGATATGTTCGACGGCGCAGTCGCCCGTACCAGAAAACGGACGCCTGCCGAGAAACGTTTTGGAATCCAGATCGATTCCCTCAGCGATTTGATCAGCTTTGGAGTTCTGCCGGGTATGATTCTGTATTGCCAGGACCGCAGCCTGGCCAGCGCGGCGGCGGCTTCGCTCTATGTATTATGCGCGCTGGTCCGCCTGGCCTATTTTAACGTAATGGAGGAAGAGCGGCAGGAACAGACCGATGAAGCGCGAACCTGCTATATGGGGCTTCCGGTGACCACCTCGGCCGCCATTTTACCGGCGGTATACGCGCTGAAGGGGTGGCTGGGAGGGGGAGTAATCCGGATGGACCTGCTGGCCCTGTGCGCCATGGCGTTGTTCTTTCTGCTGCCGGTCAGGGTAAAAAAGCCGCACGCTGCCGGAAAAACCTGGATCGCCCTGCTGGGGACCGCAGAGTTTCTGCTGCTGGCCGGAAGCCGTTGGATTTTCCTCTGATTACTTAACATAAAAATATTATGTCTACCAAAGCGCTGATTGGCTGTAATCAGCGCTTTATTTACGGTCCGGCTTTTGGTATAATGGAGGCGATCAATGACAGAAAGGGTATGGACAGACCATGATAAACCGAGAAGATATGCTGGAACTGACGAGACGGATGACCCTTGCCCGGACATCCTTTACAAGGATCGCCGGCTGCTATGTGGACAGGGACGGCGATTTTGACGGGAGTTTTAACACGAACTTCCGAAAATTATCGGCGCCGGAGCAGACGAAACAGCTGAAACTTGCCAAGGAAATCCCTTTTTCCGCAACCAATGTAAACCTGAAGGAATACGAATATCCTGCGGGAGCGCGCAGACAGGGGAGCATGTGGCAGCTGCTCATGGCCATGAATGAATGCGGACTGAAAAACGACGCCCTGATGGATACGTTTTACGATATTGTCATGGAGCGTTACCGGTCAAATTCGGATTATGCCATCCTGGTATTCCACGACCGCTACGATATCCCGGCCAAGGGCTCGGACGGAGAGCGGCAGTGGGAGTCTGAGGAGGTATTTGAATATATGATCTGCGCCATCTGCCCGCTGGCCGGGGAGTACGAGCCCGGAAAACCGGTTTGCGGATTTTTGTTCCCCGCCTTTGCGGACAGAAGCGGGGATCCCAGCCGGATCGATGTCTTTCAGATGGACGCAGACAGGCCCCACAAGGAATTAATGGAAATTCTTGGGATATAAATTCCACAGTGTCCATTGACAAGGCCCGGAATTTTGTTATATAATTATTACATACAAACAGTAGTGAAATGCGAATGGCTTATGCCGTTCGCATTTGTCATTTAAAGAAACATGAACAGATTTGTTCATATTGGTGAATGGGGGATGTCTATGGATTGTTTATACCGGCTGCTGGCCGTCGACGATGAGCCTGATATACAGCGTACCAACTGCAGATATCTGGAAGCCCGCGGGTATCAGGTCGATACCGCGTTCTGTGCGTCCGAGGCACTGGATCAATTAAAAAAGCAGACCTACGACTGCATCCTCCTGGATGTGCTGCTGCCGGATATGAACGGTTACGCGCTCTGCGCAGCGGTGCGGGAGCTCACCTGTGCGCCGATTCTGTTTCTCAGCTGTATGGACGATGAGGCGGATAAAATCCAGGGTCTGATGGCAGGCGGAGACGACTACATCACCAAGCCGTACAGCTTAAAGGAGCTGGCGGCCCGCGTATATGCGCAGGTGAGGCGCAGCGCCATGAAGGGCTTTGCCATCGACCATCAAAATCAGCTTTTGAGGGAAGGCAACCGGATTATCCCTCTGGCCCAGAAGGAGTTTGATCTGTTTTTGTTCCTGATGGGCAATCCCGGCCGGATCATTTCCGCAACGGAGCTGTATCAGAAGGTCTGGTGTACCGGCAAGCCCGATGCAGCTAATTCTGTGGCTGTTTATATTGCCAGGCTGCGCCACAAACTGGAGGAAAGTCAGTTTGTCGGCCGTATTGAGACGGTGCGGGGAGAGGGATACCGGTATGTGCCCACATCAAAAACGAGGTGACCGCTATGAAGCGTTTCTGGACCATCTTTCTGTTGATTTTCGCCCTATGTTTAACCCTGTTCTTTCTGACGTCAAAATCCTTTGTCTCAGAAGGCCCGGCCGCAAAGGCGGGAGTAGCGGACTTTCGCGAGACGGATTTCAGTTCTTCCGCCTACGCGCTGTCCGGGCAGTGGGAATTTTATTATGGCAGCCTTTATACTCCGGAGGATTTCCGGCAGGGAAACCCGGAAGGAATGGAGCTGATCGACCTTCCGGGACCATGGACCAGGATGGGTTATCCGGCACTGGGCTGCGCCACGTACCGCCTAAAGATCCTCACCGATCCAGGTCAGATTTACCTTCTCTACATTCCGGAGATCATGTCCTCATCTATGATCTGGCTTAACGGAGAGGAATTCTACCGGGCCGGGCAGGTGGGCGATTCGGATGAAAATACGGTCACCGGTGTGCGCAATGAGCTGCTGGCGGCCGGATCTCAGGACGGCGTCCTGGAGTTGGTTGTTCAGGCAGCCAACTTTCGAATGAATGGAAGCGGGATCTTTTATCCGCTTCTCATAGGAAGGGATACGGTTCTCGCCCACCACATTTTCTGGCAGCGCACCACAGTGGCCGCGGCGTTGGGCGGAATCCTTCTGATCGGCGTCTACCACCTGTTTCTCTACCTTTTCCGGCGCCGGGAACGCCTCTATCTGACCTTCAGTATCACCTGCCTGACCACAGTGCTGCGCCTGGGTATGGAGAGCAATGCCCTGGTCCAGTATTTTCTTCCAGGGGGCATCGGTTTTATCCTGAGCCGGGTATTTCTGCTGCTGTTTACGCTGCATAGCCTGTGTATCTGCCTTTTTATGATCCAGGTATTTTCCATCCGGCTCAACCGGCTTCTGCGCTTTATTTATGCATTTTGCTTTTTCCTGCCCATGGCGGGCATCTGCCTCCTTCCCTACGCAAAAGCGGTGAACAGCATGTTCCTGGCCACGATCCCTTACGCCGTCTCCATCGTGCTGGCCATCCGGTCGGGAAAGATCGGCCGGGATCCCTACCGTCTGCTGTACCTTTGCAGTATGGTGACCTTTGTCATCTACGGTCCCCTGTCAAAAACCGTGTTTGAGGGTGACATGTTTGTCCCCGGCATCGTGCCGAATATGTTTCTGCTCCTCAGTCAATGCGTTATGCTCTCGCGCAGTTATGCCCAGGCCCATGAGGAGGTGGAGCGGGTCAATGCTAATCTGGAGGCCCTGGTGGAGCAGCGCACGGCCCAGCTCAACCGCACCAATGAACAACTGGAGGCTTCCCAGACCGCCCTTCGGGAAATGATCAGCAACATCTCCCATGATTTGAAAACGCCTTTGACGGTGCTCAACAACTATCTGGAACTTCTGGGGGATGAGACCATCGCCTCAAGCGAACGGGAACGCACGGAGTATCTGGGAATCGCTTATCACAAAAATCTGGATCTGCAGCGCCTGATCCAAAACCTCTTTGAAGTTACCCGCATGGAGGGAGGTACTGTAACCTATCGGATTGAATGGTTTTCTGTTGACCGTCTTATGGGAGAGATCGCCCGCAAATACGCCGATCTTATCCAGGACAAGGGACTTGATTTCCGGCTGGAGGCCGACAGGGGAACGGAGCTTCACATTGACAGTATTCGAATATGGGGTGTGCTGGATAACTTGGTTTATAACGCCCTGCGCCACACGCCAAAAGGCGGCAGTATCGCGTTGAGTATCCACAAAAAAGGCGATCTGGCGCGATTGCAGGTGGCCGATACCGGGGAGGGAATCGAAGCACGCCATATTCCCCATATTTTTGAGCGGTTCTATAAGGTATCCCAAGAGCGGGGAGAAAGAGACGGTTCCAGCGGATTGGGACTGTATATTGTCAAGACCACCGTGGAAGCGATGGGCGGAACCGTGGAGGTGGAGAGCACGCCGGGGAAGGGAACTGTTTTTACTGTGACATTTGCCGCAAGGTCGATTTCGGATGTCTCATATCCGGCACCCGCAAATCCGATGCAGGAGAGAAGGTAAGCTATGAATGATGCGTTTTTATCACTGTTAGAGGAAAACAAACGCCTGAGCCATCTGGCTGAAACGGACTGGCTGACCGGTCTGTATAACCGGATGGCCGTGGAGAAAAAAGTGAATGAGTTGCTGTCAAAACGGCAGTGCGGCGTACTGTTTGTGATCGACGTAGATCATTTTAAAGCAATCAATGACCGTTACGGCCATCTGGCGGGCGACGGTGTCCTTCAGGAAATAGCCCATGCGCTGACAGACATGACGCTGTGCAATGATGTCATTGGGCGCATCGGCGGAGATGAGTTTGTCATTTTTATGCCGATCCGGCAAGGGCCCGATTTTGTGGAATCCCGCTGCCGTCAGATCGAACAGCATTTCCGGGATCTGCCGCGTTCCCAGTTTATGGAAAGCAGTCTGTCCCTCACGGTTTGCGGAAGCTGTTATCAAAAGGGGGACAATTACAGCCGCCTGTTTGACCGTGCGGACCAGTGCCTGTTGAAGGAGAAGGCGGCCCGGAGAAAGCGGAAGAGGAGCGGAGAAACCGGACCGGACCGTTCTCCTGTTGACCGGAGTCTGGAAATCGATATAAAACGGATTAGCCGTGAGCTGTCCGAGCCCGGTCAGGCGAATGGCGCTTACTGCCAGGATTTTGATAACTTTGTAAATATTTACCGTTTTGTAGAGCGCCGTCTGAGAAGGGCAAAATCCAGCGTCTATACCATACTGATCACACTGATGGACGAAGGCGGTGATTTTCCAGTGCTTCAGGAAATCGGGCCGTTGATGGATTCCCTCCATGAAATGATCCAATATTCCCTGCGTTCCGGGGATGTATTCACCCGATACAGCAGCTGCCAGTTCCTGATCATGGTCTGCGACGCAACGGATTTGCAGACAGACTCCATAGCGGAGCGAATCCGGGAAAAATTCGACCGGGATAATCTGGGCCGCAATGGGTATAAGCTGACTTACAACCGTTATCCATTGCAACCTGCCTTTTCTTCGCAGGGAGAGGCTTAATCAATATGGGAGGTACTGTGAATGTATAGAAAAAAAATGGTCATTACGCTGATATCTGCAACTGTTCTCCGCCGGCACAGCTTCGGTTTCCCTCGCAGCCGCAGGATGGCAGCAGAAGAGCGGAGACTGGGTGTATCTTGACAAGGACGGCAATTATTTAAGAGATGTGTGGAAGAAAACAGGCCAGCATCATTATTATCTGGACAATGAGGGAAAAATGGCCGTCAGCGCTCTGGTAGAGTACAATGACGACATTTACTATGTGGATGAGGACGGAAAAATGGTCACAAACCAATGGGTCTCATTTCCCAACAACCCCGGCAGCGAAGCGTTGTGCGATGAGCCTGTAACCATTGTCTGGTATTATTTCGGGCCATCGGGCAAGGCCTGTGCGGATACCAAAAAGACCATCTATGGAAAGGTCTATCTCTTTGACGAGGACGGCCATATGCTTTCCGGCTGGCAGACCTACGGGGATAATTCAGATTGGTATTATCTGGGCACGGAAAATGAAGGATTTGCCCATACCGGCTGGCAGTATCTTGAGCCGGATGAGGAGATGAACGATGAGGGGGATGGGGACTATGATTCCCAGGAATGGTTCTATCTGCGGACAAGTAATGGTAAGGCTTACCGGGAAACAAAGAAGCAGATCAATGGCCGGTATTACACCTTTGACGCCAACGGCGTGATGAAGGATAAATGGGCCTTCGGCACTCCGTCCGCCCCGGACTATTCGGGAACGGGGATCACCTCCGCCGCCGTAGCCTTTTATAATGAAGATGAGGGGGATTTACAGTCCAAATGGGTCTACACCTATGCGCCGGACGACCCGGATGAAAGCGGGGATGAGGACTGGTATTACCTGGACAGCAAGGGAGTTCCCTTTAACTATCAGGCCAAAGACAGCTTTCAGAAAATAGACTACGGTTTTGATATGTCAATCAAAATGGACGGCACTCAAACCGAGTCTATACAATACGGAGTAGCAGCGAGAATCATCAACCACAAGACTTATCTGTTCGATGAGAACGGAAAAATGATGACCGGCTTTTACTATCTTCAAGGCGTAAAAGTCAAGGGAAGCTCCAAACACTTAGGGTTTGTCCAGCTTACAGATAATACGTTTACAGGTGGTTTTTATTATTTTAACGAGAAGGAAGGTTCAACTCTTGGCCAGATGATGACCGGTAAGCGTAAAGTGGAGGAAGAAAGCGATGACTATCATTATTACTTCCGTAACAACGGACTGGCGTATACTAATACCATTGTAGGCGGTTCCTTATACGGGAGCGTGGGCATTCGGGTCTCTGCCGGAGACGGCTATGAACTGTATCAGATTCCGGACGATATAATCATTTATGAAAAGGGTTCCTCTAATCAGTACAAAGACTGTGCCTTCATTGTAAATGAATCCGGCAAACTCAAAAAATCCGGTACAGTCAAAATTGATGGAGTTCGATATACGGTTGAGCATTACCGGGTGGTTAAAGAGGAGGATGTTGAGTAAAGGGGGGATTTGGTAATAAATGGGGATTGTTGCAACTATGCGCGAAACACAAGTTTAACGCATAGTTGTATAAGAAAAAAGGGTGAATAAAGCATGTTCTTTTGCGTGCTTTCTATTCGCCCTTTTTATTGGTTTTCGATATTCTGTTTGTTGTTGAAACGCTCCCGTTTCTCGTCGCTGCTGGTTTGCTCGTCTATTTTAAGTGTTAGTTCATATATGGCTTTTCGGTCTGTTTCCGTTCCATATCTGTATCTATTTAGGATGAATTGTTCGTCGGGTGTGAGTTCCATTATCTTCTCCTTAGTTGTTGTTCGTTTTAATCTCTCCATGCTTTAATTCATAGTCTTTTATGAGTTTTAATAATTCATATTCAAGTTCGCCTGACATGGATCGATTATGCGCTTTTGCTATGACCTTGAGTTTGTCAATATTCTCTTGTGTAGTTCTTACTCTTATAATTGGAAGATCTGATGGCATTTTCTGACAACTCCTTAAATAGTTAGACTTTTAAAAAAGGGTTGCAAAGTGTACCCACCTATGGTATACTTATTATATCAAAGGTGTACCCACTTATGGTACACTAGCAATTAGAACGTTATATGTTTCTTTAGTAATTATACCAGATAGGAAGGGGAAAAGACAATGACAAAGAAAGAAAAAGCAATATTTGATGATTACTACAACGCGATTGTAACCAATTATTCCAAGGCCCTGCGCGGTGATGATAAATATGACCTTGATTCCTGCCTTGCTAAATTTTATGTTATTACTGATTTAAAGGAGTCACTTGAAAATTGTAACAATGAGGCGGGGGCTTAGTCCCCCTTCCCCTTTAAAACCGCCGTTGGAGGTTGCAAGCCCTCATGCAAAAGGTTGAGCAAAGGTTTTATTGCTGTCGTGGTTGTTGTCGGTACATCGGAAACCGTCATTGTCCAAGTTAGGTAGTTTGATTCTATCCCTCGGGTTGATGGAAATGCCCCGTTGTGCCACATTGACAACTAAATAACACCCTAAAAGGAGGAATTAAAGTATGTGTAAGTTGGTAGGTTACAAGCGGTTTACGTCCAAAAAGAACAACAAGGATTATTGCGTAGCGAACATTGTTGACGCATATTCCAAGCGTGAAACTGATGGTGGTTGTGTCGGTCAGAAAGTTCAGGAATTATTTCTTCCTGAAGATCAGTATGAGCTGTTGACGCCCGCGGATATCGGTAAAAATCTTCATCTGGACTATGAATTTTCTGGTCAGCGTGCCTATTTGGTGCATGTGGCCGTTGAAAAGTAATGCCACTTTCTTTGCTTTCCACTCCCGCCTCTTCTGTTTATCTTGATGATGACGAAATGCGGGAGGAATGGGAAGCTATGCAGGCGGAGGATGAAGATACTTTGGTATCTGATGAGTATTGGGATTACTCACAGCATTTGGATAATATATCAATCCTTTTGCTGTATGTAATATTTGCGCTTGGCGTTATTACTGGTCTGATTATGGCGCGGGATATGTGGAGGAGGATGTCAAGATGATTAACCCGGGTGATGTCTTAGAACTGTATTCGATTGGTATTGGATGTGGTATTATCCTATCTCTTATTCCCTTGTCTATCGGCTCGGTTGTGGGCCTGGCGTTTAAAATCATGAGAGGATGAGAGGAGAACAAAAAAGGATGAAAAACATAAGTAAAAAGGCTGTTGCAAAACTCCGGGGAGCTGTTGGCGCTACTGTATTTGTGGCCCCCATGGTAGTAGGTGGAATTACATCTTATGCGGCCGAGGGTGATGTGTCTACGGTTACTACTGCATTAACTACGGGTATTTCTTCTATCGCTAATGACGCAATGTCGGCGATTGGTTCCGTTATTCCCTTGGCGCTTCCCATTATGGGCGCGATTGTTGTTGTGGGAATCGGTATCAAAGTTTTCCGTAAGGTTACGGGCAAGTAATTCATTGGGGGGTGGAAAAATTATTTCCATCCCCTTTTTGTTTCGATTGTGTTGTTAATCGCTGATGGCTGGCGGTTGGTAATTGTATCGTTCCGTTGATTACAATTAGTTCCAAGTTTTTATTGGCATAGATTCATCATGCTATGGTTGTGTCTACGTTGCGCGAAAACTTAATGAAGGAAGGTATGTATATGGTTAAAATAAAAAGTAGGGTTTTATGTGCTCTACTTGCTTTTTCTATTTTCATAAGTACGTCCGTTAGCATGTGTTTTGATTCATATGCTACAGGCGGTGATATAATTATTGGTGGTGCTGCGGTGTCTGCAGGTGAAGCGGTTGCTTTCCTCCTTGGTGTTTTTGGCTTAACAGCGGCCAGCGCTGCGGTGTATGATAATGTAGATAGTATCAAAGCTTGGGGGAATGAGCAGTTGGAAACATTTACAGCCGATACGGTTGGAAAATTGGCCGATCCCAACGCCCAGGCTACGGCCAGGGCGGATATTGTAACGTGGGTTGAGAATGCAAGAAAAGGTCTGATAGATAATTCATCGGTTGTATGGAGCTATTGGACTCAATGGGTTACTGGCCTTACACAACAAGCGACAAGCGGTTCTTCCCCTGGTGCTGATGTCGGAAGTGGTATATATTATGCTGGAAATAGTTATTCATTCACAAACGATTTAAGGTGTTTTGTCGCTTCTAGCTCATCTGGTATATATTATAGTTACTATGTATATTCTGGGCGCATATTGTATTGTGTATTTTTGAGTAATTATGACTTTGAGTGTGGTTCTTATTATTTAGATGAAGGTATGTCCTCTTATAGTAGTCATAATACTATTTTTGACAAGAAACATTCTGTTTATTATGAGTATTGGGATTGCACTAGTTCTAGTCTTGATGGCGTTTCTAATACTTCTTTAGATGAGGTTTTGGATAATTTTTCTTCTATCGTGGATGTTCCGAGTGATTATACCCTCTCTCCCACTGGCCTATCGGACGTATACGAACGTGATCACAGCTATGATAACGTGGGCCTTGTCAATCCTGGGGCTGTTGCTGGCAATCCTGGAATAACGATTGATTGGGGTAAGGTGGGCGATATAGCCGGGGTGCTGGGCGGCATTGCAGCCGGTGAATTGGATGGTACGGAGGCCCTTGATCGTGCTGGTGTAACAGTGGTGGATCGCGTGACCGATAAGGTGATTGATGATACCGGCGTAACAGATATACCGATCACTGACGTGGTAGTCGATACTACAGCGATTGATGATTATACAATTCCTGGCCTCCAAACATTATTCCCGTTCTGTCTGCCGTTTGATCTCATTGACTTCCTTAATATTCTTTCGGCCCCACCTGAAGCTCCACATTTCCAGATACCAATCCGCTACCCTACGGGTTCCGGCTGGGCTGAATATATTGTAGATGTAGATTTGTCGGCATTCGATAATGTAGCTATGATATTGCGTAATATGGAGCTGTTGGCATTTATTGTAGGGCTGATCATATTAACGCGTGATAAAATGATACGGGGGTGATACGATGTTAGAATGGTTTCTACAGTTGATACAAAAATTTGCGGGATCGATTGTTAAGGTACTGCCGCTCTCTCCTTTTCAACCTTACATAGCTGCATTCGCTGATCTTCCCTATCTCGGATATCTTAACTGGTTTTTACCGATTGGGTCTTGTGTTAATATCGGGATTGCGTGGCTTAGTGCTATAGCGGCGTTCTATCTCTATAGCATTATTCTTAGATGGGTCAAGGCGATTGGGGGGTGATATTTTGATATATCTTTATAGCGGGACACCAGGTAGTGGAAAAAGTCTGCATGTAGCGCGTGTAATCTATTATACTCTTATGCGTAACAAGCCTGTTATTTGTAATTTTGAGATTAATACAAGCTATGTTAAACATCCTGAGCAGTTTCATCATATTGATAATACAGAATTGAATCCGGTTAAACTTATGCAATACAGCCAGGATTATTTTGGTATAAAAAAAGTCAAAGAAGGTGAATTGTTACTTGTAATTGACGAATGTCAAATGATGTTTAACGCCCGCCAATGGGATAAAAAGGGCCGCGAGGATTGGAATAAATTTTTTCAGCTTCACCGCCATTTTGGTTATGATATTATCCTTGTGGCGCAGTTTGATCGCATGATTGATCGCCAAATTCGTTCGCTTATTGAGTATGAGCAAATTCACCGTAAGGTGTCTAATTTTGGTGCAAAAGGTAAGCTTCTTTGTGCTCTCATGCTCTCCCCTCATTTGTTTGTTTCTGTCAAAATTTGGTATCCGATGAAAGAGCGTGTCAGTAGTGAATTTTTTCGTGCAAGCAAACGTTATTACCGCCTGTACGATACATATATGCTTTTTAAGGATGATGGTCATGCTCCTGCTGCCTCCGCGCTGGAAGATGGGGCTAGGGGCCCCCATGCTGACAGCGCGGGGGCTGCGGGCTGCTCTGCTTAATTTCGTGTAGTAAGAATTTTGTATGTTCAGTTGGGAAGTTCGGGTTAGTATTACCCCGAACTTCTGTAACATAGCCAACAAACCTTGTAAAATCAAGGCTTGCGGATATGTTACAGCAATTTGTAACATCTGTAACATGTAACAAGATAAAGGGGAAACAATATGGGAAAAGATAGCCAGAGTCGGAAATGGCAAATAACCATTAATAATCCGATTGAAAAGAAGCTAACGCATGATGTAATTAAACAGTCCGTTGGTACTATGAAAAATGTAATCTACTGGTGTATGGCTGATGAAATAGGTGATGAGGGTACATATCATACGCACATATATATACAGGGCTTGAATGGTATTCGTTTTAGCACTGTAAAAAATCGTTTTGATGGTGGTCATTTTGAAATGGCAAAGGGTACGGCGCAGCAGAACCGGGACTATGTTTGTAAACAGGGAAAATGGTTAAATGATCATAAGCATGAAACTTGCGTAGATGGTACGTTTGAGGAATTTGGAGAGGTTCCCATGGAACGTCAGGGAAAACGGAATGATCTTGATGATCTGTATGCAATGATCAAAGATGGTATGTCAGATTATGAGATTTTAGAGCAAGAACCGTCATATATGCTTCACATGGATAAAATCGAAAAAGCGCGTCAAACAATCGTTCAGGAACATTATAAAAATGAATGGCGCAACGTTGATGTGACCTATATTTGCGGTGATACAGGCTCCGGTAAAACAAGGAGTGTTATGGAAAAATATGGTTATTCTAATGTTTATAGGGTAACCGATTACTTACATCCATTTGATAGTTATAAGGGTCAGGATGTAGTAATTTTTGAGGAGTTCCGATCTGGCTTTCGTATTGGTGATATACTTAATTATCTTGATGGATACCCGCTTGAATTGCCTTGCCGTTATAACAACAAATATGCTTGTTATACTAAAGTTTATATTATTAGTAATGTCTCATTAAGCCAGCAATATACTAATCTTCAGGTTGAGGAGTATTCTTCTTATCTCGCATTTTTAAGGCGTATTAATAGGATATTGCATTTCGCCGGTGGTGTGATTGAACGTTCAAAGATTGAGTTAATCGGCAATGGTTTTAGGACGTTGCTTGACGGTGAATTTTGTGCTTTTGCGGACGCTGAAGGAGGTGCTTTAAATGCCACTTGATCTGGTTTTGGCTGGTCTTGGATATGTTGGGCAAGTATCAATTCGTAGGCATGGTGATCACGGCGTAGAGTATTTGGGCGGTGGTACTGCTCTTTCGTGTATTAAGCGATTCGGTAATTATGATGTAAAGGATTCTTGTAATATGGATGGTATACTAATAATTTATGTAGAATAGACTAACTATGCGCTAAACATTATTTTTGCAAATAGTGTCCGGCCCGCTGCATTTGTATTCCGCTGGGCCGTCAACTATTCGCAACAACTAAAAGTTTAACGCATAGTTAGCGCATAATTAAGCATACCAACGAATTTTCACTCATTGGTATGCTTTCTTTTCTTTTTCTGGATGAATAACGTTTAACGAGGTTCTTCAACGACAATCCCCGCCAACTCCTTCCCCCGAAACGCAGCGTACTCGACAGCCAGCTGTTCCAATTCCTGCCTCATAGCCCGGCCGCGCTCCGCCCACAGCGTCATTTTAAACTCCAGGCCTCTGTTCCCCGACTTTTTACCGGTCCATACGCCAATAATCTCACCGCGACATACAATGGCGCCGGGATTGGTCACCAGCTTCCAGATTTGTTTGTGCAGAGACTTATCCGGCTGTAAAATGAACCGGTCGCGCTGGTCCAAAAACGGATCGTGTCCGCCCAGCAACAACAGTTCCCGTGACAACTCTCCGGGCAAACCGAACTGATCCCGGTCGGCGGAAAGGATAAACGCCCGCTTTCCCAGCACGGAAACCGGTTCCATATCCTGCGCAGCCAGCTCCCACATGCGCCGTCCTTGTTTCCTCGAACACCCCAGCCAGGTTACAAACATATCCGGAGTCGCCGGCCCATAACAGTGCAGGTATTTGCGTACCAGCGTACTTGCCGCCTCATGGTGATCCGCCCTCAACTCATGGCCCATCCAGGTCTTGTAGGAGGTAAACGTCGGGCTGATTCCATAGCGCTCTCCAAAAACCACAAGCCCCAGATAAGCGCAGGGCCTGAGCAAAAAGGACACCGCCGCCCCTCCCACAGTCTGCTTATCCGGGCTGCCATACATGGAGGGCTGATTCCACAGTTCACGTTTTTCCTCCGGAAGAAACGGCAGCATCCAGTCAGCAATCGTCTGATCCAACGCGGTTTTGCTGAGAATCAGCCGGCCGTCCAACTGCGGCATCACCTGAACCATTTGCTCCAATAACGCCTCAAAATCCATCTGCAAATAATCCAGCGCCAGGGCAATCCCCTGCGTGTAAATCCAGGGTTCCCCTTCCCCGGCAATTAACGCAGATAAAAACGTCCTGCTCTCTGAGGCCGGAAATACCAGCGGTGCCCCTCTCATGCTCCATGCCTGCAACAGCACTTTTTCTTCATACAGCAAGCGCTCCATCTCCGCCTGGCTGCACCCGGGAACCCGGTTAAAAAGCGCGGTCTCCCAGGCGCCAGGCGGACTGTTCTGCATACCGCAGGCACCCACAACCGCTGGAATATCCGCATTTGCATAGACTCTGTCCAGATGATGGACGGCCAGCCGGAATCTGCGAATCTGTTCAACACTCAGCTCTGTCATAATGTCTGTCCTTTCTGCTCCCGGGACGGATCCACGGTAGTCTCCTCCTCAAAGTATGCCCCCGTAACCGTATCTACAATTCTGATCACCCTGGTCATGCGGATCTCCCCGTCCGGCAGTCCCTGTTCCGGCGGCAGATCCCAGACAACCGTCTCATCCTCCGGCGCGGTATTCCGGCGGTAAAGATACTCATCGATGGGTCCGGTCACATTTTCATTGAGTCGCCCGGTATAAAAGGGGGCGATTGTTTTTACATCCGTAACCGTCTCCTCCGATCCGTTTTCAATGATAAACCAGTATGTCATGCGATGCTCCGGCGATAAATATAGCACCTGTTGTCCGCTCTTTGCAGACATTTCCCCCACTTCAATATTCTTCCACTCCACATTTGCCCTGGTCCCATCCGACAGCTGATACACGCCACCCAGGTCCGCCATTTCACAAATATCACTGTACAGAAGCTCCTCGTCTCCGTCCGGGATCTCGCGCCTTTGCGGTATCACAATCACGTCCCCGGCAATCTCCGCCTCAGTCTTGGGAATCACAATCATCTGCCCTGCATAGATCAGGTCCGCGTTGCGGATATAGCTTCGGTTGCGTCGGAAAATCTCGGGCCACAAGGCTGTGTCGCAGTACCGTTCCTCAGCGATGGACTGAAGCGTGTCGCCCTTTTTGACCCGGTACATTTCCCGGTCCGTTGGCTTCAGATTAAAAATGGACGGTTCGCCCTCCCCCGGTATATCCAGATAAACCGCCTTCCTCACGGACACACGGGAGTCACCGCTCTTTTGTTCCGTGATCCTGGCAACAAACTCCACCGACACAATTCCCTTCCCAAGACTGCGGTAATTGAAATTCTGTGGCAGATCATAACAGATGGACCGTTCGGCAGCCTCCAAATCCTTCTCGTAACGATATTCATCCGCCGGCCCGGACGAGCGCTCATTTCTGTGGGCGGCGTACAGCGGTTTAGCCTTCTGTTCCGGCGTTCTCACCACCTCTTCCCCGCCATTGTCGATCTCATACCAGAAACTCATCTCATACCCCTCCTGCAGAATGAGAATCTGCTGACCGGTGTCCAGATTCACGCTGGTAAAACCGCCCCCGTCCTCTCCTACTTTATACCAGAGAACCTCCACAAAATCCTCGCCCGGCGCAGGGTAAACGCTGCACTGTACATTTCGGTGATACTCAGCATAAATGTCCTCGCGGGTCAGCATCTGCTCCTGCCCTTCCCCCTTGGTCCCGGCAAATGCGGTCCCCGCAAACACTCCAATCCCCAACAATCCCGCAAGCGCCCACTGCAACACTGCCTTTTTTAGGATACTGCTTTTTTTGCGCACTCCCATCACTTCCCCGCCCTTTCTCTTCTTTTCTCCATCATAACGCAGCCCCCGCCTGTTTTCAATCTATTTCCATCTCCGCTCTCACCGGCAGTTCTTTCCTGTAAAATGAAAAAAGGATTTACATTGTCCCCGCATTTTACTATACTAAAATGTATCAAAGAGAAGGAAGTTGAACATCATGGCAAATTTATCATACCACGAACAGAAAGACCGTGAAAACATATTAAAGCTGCGGGAAATGCTAAACAGCCTGCCGCCCTTCTGTAAAGATTTTTTTCGGGGAATCGAACCCAGGACCTCT
>OLPX01001408.1_pt1 | contig 17088 bp, 18 predicted proteins | sample 1672491 | NCBI WGS metagenome assembly OLPX01 (sample SAMEA3136692, study PRJEB25190) | human gut metagenome | biome: human gut; feature: human-associated habitat; material: faeces | place: Austria | collected 2013 | reverse complement strand
CACCCAATTCTGATTCCTATGCCGAGTTAAACAGCTATTCCATTGTGGCAAAGTTGACCTGTGGGCAGAAAAGTTTTCTTTTCACCGGCGATGCAGAGGCAGACAGCGAGGATGAAATGCTTGAAGCCGGTTATTCCCTTCGCAGCGATGTTCTCAAATGCGGCCACCACGGAAGCTCTACGTCCACCAGTTCTGCCTTTTTACAAGCTGTCCAGCCAACTTATGCGGTGATTTCTTGTGGTGTGGACAATGACTATGGCCATCCACACCGGGAAACACTGGATAAGCTCAAAAAAGCCAATGTCGAAATTTACCGCACCGACGAGCAGGACACAATTCTGGCTGTATGCGATGGTACAAACATCACCTTCGAAACCGGCCTTGGGTCCCTTGTCAAGTAAAGGAGCACAGCATGTTTTTAAAAAACTTTAAGATTGATACCTCTCGCGCTCGGGATTCTTGGCCGCGCCACGTCGACCGCTTAGAGGATCTTCCTGCGCCCTACCGTCCACACATTGCGGAATGGATGCAGCGGGGTATGCCCATTTCACAAGTTCTCTTTGTCCGTCAAACCAATCATTGGGTAACTGAAAAGCCGGAATACGTCGTCGCTTGGCAGGAAAACCGTATTCTCTATTTGCAAAAGCAACTATTGGGCGGGGTGGTTCCCACCGTTTTAGATGCAGAAACGGTTTCCTATGCGTTGTATTCTCATCGTCTTTTGGATAACCGCCTCACAATCTGCTATCTCTCCGACGGAGAAGCGCATAAGTTGATGTTGCATTTCAATGCGGCCACCGAAGAGCTCTTTTATCCCCTCTTTTCCATCCTGCTGCACCATACATTTACCCAACCTAGTCCTGCGCGGGATGAAAACCTTGCGTCCATTGTCGCTTCCCTACGGGAAAAAACCTTCCGGATGTGCAGTTATGTCGAGCTGATCTATCGCTTTGATGACACCATTCAAGCATACTATTGGGATAAGAATATCACACCGGAACAGCAGAAACGCAACGAAAAAAGCCTAAAACGCATCGAAGAAACGGAATATCTCGCTGCCTTGACCGGCCAGGGGATTGCATTGGAAAAAATCGCAGAAAATGCAATCGACGTGGGATACTTCTTCCACAACGCAATCTCGCAAGTTTCTCTGGTATTCTCTGGAGAAAACAGCCTCGCTCTTTGTCTTTCAAGTGTATCTGGGGAATCCTTTTACGTGCCGGTAAAACCAGAGAACCATTCCGCTGCGGAGGCATTCGCGCGCAGCTATAAAAAATAATCTGCGGTTATTTTTCCTCTGCCTGTTCCGGCGCCTGCGATTGGTAAAAAGCAGAGCTATAGGAAGGTCATTGTATGGCGGAACAACAAAATTGCCTCCTTCCGAGGAAAACAAACCTTTTGATCCAAGAAAGTTCCCTACAGATTGCAACCTATTGTGGGAAGCTATAAAATCCCCTCTATTTTTCCTTATGAAAGATATACGTAAGGGGCAGCAGTCATGAGGATGTGCCAAAAGGCATGAAATGACTTTTGGATACCTTCGTTTTTTAGAAACGCAGATATTTTTCCAAACAGAAAGAGGATGCTCCTTTCCTATGAATCCAAAGATTCGTAGTTTGGGCACACCCTCTTGAAACAAATATGTTCGTGGTTTTATTAATAGGGATAGCAGCTATCAATAGCCATTGTAAAGCAGTAGGGTGCCCCAAACGAACATAAAAACTCTGATTCAAAGAGTTCTTTAACACGACCGATAAGTCATCTTTTCAAACGAAGGCGCATGGCAAAACCAATCAGATTTGCCATGCGCCTTCGTTTGCCTTTTTATGCCATTCCATGAAAGCTTCCATACCCCAACACAAGCTTCCTAACGTAAGAAGGGCCATGAACTGTTTCCAGCCCACGGCCCCTACCATCATTCATCTTTTGGATCATCAAAGAAGGAATCCCAATCAAAATTGCCATTCTCATCCTTTTGATCCTTCATGATTTCTACCTTAAATCCGTAAGGGCTCTCCCCTACATCCTTTCCGTTGCCCGAAGACGTTTCACCCGGCTTACCATCTTCAACGAACCGCACATCCGGCTGGACAATCTCAAATTTTTCCTGTACGGGAACATTTTCTGACAACGTCGCTGTGGTAGGCGTTTCCTCTTCGGTCACAACCTCCTCGGCGATTTCCTGTGATACAGGCGCTTCTTGAGATTCTTCTGGCTGCCCTGTTTGCTCAGACAGTTCCTCTTGCTCCTCATCCGATGAGAAGAGATAGTCCTCACGCTGCTGGACACCGCTGCTATCAGAACTGATGTCTGTAAATTCTTCAATCTCTCCGGTGTCGTCAAAAGCGCTCCGTCTCCGCGGTGCAAAGAACTGCGCATAGACAAAGAATGCTATTCCACCTAACCCCAGCACAATCAAGGCAATTCCCAACGGCAAAATCCAGGAGAAAGAACCCTGTTTTTCTTCAGAGTTTCCATCACCATTTCCCTGGGGAGTGTTTTCAAAGGGTTTTGCGTCAGGAGATTGGCTCACTTCCCCGCTGGTAAGTAACTCGCTCCAATCTTGGGAAGAGAGTAAATCCGGATCGCTGGTTGCTTCTGCTGCTCGAGAAGCATTCTGGTTGATTTCCGCATTGTCCGTGTTGACCGAAACGGCCGGCTTCTGGCTTGCTGGCGGCTGATATGGTTCCTCTTCCGGATCTTCTTCCGGGGTGGATACTTCAACCTCTGAGGACTCCGGCTGGCTCTCCGTCCCATCTGGAAGAGACGTTCCATCCGGATTGGACGACGCGTTGGGGTCCGAAGGATTTTCTGCCGGCGGTACTTCCTCACCCGGCGATGTCACCGGTGCACTGGGGTCAAACGGCGGAGAAATACCTGAGTCTGATGACACTGCCGGTGCATTTGGGTCTACCAACGTCCCCGTATTGGGGTCCGTGGCAGGCGGAATGGTTGGATCAACCTGTGTATTAGGATCGGCGTCCGGAATGATCGGATTGACCGTAGAATCCCCCGGAATCCCTGGATCGACTGTGGACTCCACTGGCGCTGCCGGATCGGGAACCGGCGTAATCTCCGTCGCAAAGGCTGTGACAGCAAATGTAGAGGCCACAAAGACCAACACGGAGGATAGGAGGGCTGCCCGGCGCAGCATTCCATTGCGTTTCGATCGTTTCATATTCGTTTATTCGCTCTCCTGTCTGTAATCAGGCGTACGAGCCCTGAAAGGAAATCGTCGCATTTTCCTTAACATCATATCACAAATACACCTAAAAATACAACTGGTAAATCGTCGGCCATTGAGAAAGTTCCCATTGTTTCAAAAAAGCAGCCCTTCTGTCGCTGCTGCGTGTTGTGGATGCCTACCATAAATCGAAGCCATTTACCTATCGAAGGTCCGCTACTGAATGGTCTTGTCATTTTCCTCCCCTATCGAATATGTATGAAAGGAACCGGTACTGCATGCTTCTAGCTGGATGCTCTTTTGAAAGAGAATGGCAACGCTTGGCGAAATAATAAACCACTCCAGTGAACCCCTGCGGAGTATTCCGTCGTGCACCGGTAGGCTGTATCCAATGGGGCGTGCCGGTTCTAATCGTAGCATACCCCTCTCAAATTTTCTTTCCACGGGCTTTGTTGTCCTCTCGTTCTATAAGCAAGCGATCCGTTTTAAGCATGATGGTAACTGTCAAAACCCATTTCCGAACGGAAAATACCACTTGTAGATCCTCCTTCTACGAACCATGCGCGGACCGCCGTATTGGAAGGACGTCCTCTTTTTTCCGGCGTTTCATGTCTGCTGTCGCACAATTACCTTTACAATTTTTTATAATTCATCATAAAATTACAAATTGTATAGATCAATCGGTGTCCACTGTATAGAGAACTCCATTTGTGCAAAGAATCCTAAAAAATATGCTGGAAAAGCTTGCGGGCCCTACTGGAACGCGCTATAATGAAGGCGCGTAAGCACGCCTCCTTGGGAGGAATTGCAGATGGTATCTGCTCGGTTTTGCGCAGATGCCCGGAAATTGATCCGGGCAAAATTTTTGTGATGGGAGAATTTTTATCATGTGTACAGGAGAACCGGCCAGTATTATGCTCGGTACGGTGGAGGATCTGCCGCAGATTTATGCGGATATGGAGCAGCAGTTTCCGCCCGACGAAATGTACAAGTATAAAAACCTGCTTCATCTTCTTCATGGGGATAAATATAAAATCCTGCTGTATAAGCGGGACTCCGATGGCGAACTGCTCGGTTATGCATTGGTTTATACCGTTGAGAACTGTAATATTCTTTGGTTGGATTACATCGCCATCTTAAAACAGCATCAATCCCACGGATATGGCAATCAGCTGTTCAACGCCCTATGGCACAAATATTGCGGGCCGTTTGACGGCATTCTTTTCTCTGTGGAGCACGTCTGTAAAGAGAATCCGAGCTTGGCCAAACGTCAAGAGCGCCGCATCCAGTTTTATGAACATCTGGGTGCATACCGGCTTCACGCAGATTTTCAGCTTCCATGCGAAAATGGCGCCCTTCCGATGTATCTGTATTTTAAGCCGCGGCGTGGCTTATGCACCATCAGCCGTACCGTACAGATTCAGGCCATCCGCCAGATGTATGAGTATTGTTTTTTCTATCTGCATCATTACAAGGATCTTCTCGCCCGTTTTAAGCCGACGATCTTGGACGAACGGCTTCTTCCAGCACGCCGTCCTGTATGGCCACACGCCGCTGCGCCTGCTGCGCAATCCGCTCGTCGTGTGTAATCAGGAGGATGGTTCTGCCCTCTTCATGCAATCCATGTAAAATATTCATCACCGCCGTTCCCGATTTGGTATCGAGGTTTCCGGTGGGTTCGTCCGCCAAAATGATGGGTGGCCTTGCCGCAATTGCGCGCGCAATGGCCACCCTTTGTTGTTGTCCGCCGCTCATTTGATTGGGACGGTGACGCATTCGCTCCGTCAATCCAACCCGGCACAGGGCGTCCTCGGCCAAGGCGCGCCGTTCCTCCCGCGGAATTCCCCGATAGGAAAGCGGCAATTCCACATTTTCCAGCGCAGTCAATCCTGGGACCAAATTAAATCCTTGAAAAATAAACCCGATCTTTCGGTTACGAATATCGGACAGCTGGTCCTCCGATAGCGCATCGACATTTTCGCCGTCGAGAATATATTCACCGGAGGTAGGTGTGTCCAAACACCCCAGTACATTCATAAGCGTTGATTTTCCCGAACCGGACCGTCCGACGATAGCGACAAATTCACCCTTTCCCACCGTGAGCGAAACACCGTCAAGTGCATGAACTTCATTTTCTCCCTGCCGGTAGATTTTATAAAGGTTGCGTACGATCATAATTGGTTTCATCATTTCACCCCGCAATATCATACCCCGCAATCTCGCAAAGATACTGACTGCAAAAGCTTTTACAAATCTGACGGAATCCGGTATAATAAAGGTAGGATCGGCGCCTTTTTCCATGGAAAACCGTCCGAAAGGAAAAGGAATGGTATCTTTTCTTTGCTGCAGAGTACAGTCATCGGCCTCCTTTGGAATGGCCCATGGAAACTATGTGTGATTTCGTAGGCTCAAAAGGACTTACGGAAGAAACAGACGGATCAGAATTCGGAATCCAAAATCTGTGGCGCGCAGGGAACTGGCAAAGCAATGGGAAAAGGCCGCTTTTTAGGCCTTCCAAAGTTTCCCAGTCCCCTTTAAAGGCAGTCTTCCGAGCGCCAGGGATTTTTGACAAAAATAAAAGGAGAGCGAACCATGCTGAATACCTATTGGAAACAATTTAAGAGTGGCACCGACATTCGCGGAGTGGCCAGTGAAGGCGTTGCCGGACAAGAAATCAACCTGACCGATGAGGTGATCGAAAAGATGGCAGCCGGTTATGTCCTGTGGCTGTCCAACGCAGTCAAAAAGGCCCCATCCGCGCTGACCATTGCTGTCGGACACGATTCTCGCATCTCCGCGCAGCGCATCCAGGATGCCGTGACGCGCACCCTGGTGGGAGCAGGTGTGCGGGTGTTGGACTGCGGACTGGCTTCCACCCCCTCCATGTTCATGACAACCATCGATCTGGCATGCGATGGGTCGGTGCAAATCACTGCCAGCCATCATCCATTCAACCGCAATGGCCTCAAGTTTTTTACCAGGAACGGCGGTCTTGACGGTTCGGACATCGAACAGATTCTACTTTTTGCACAGGAAGGGCAGACGTTGCCTTCCGGAACGGGGCATGTGGAGACGGTCCATTATATGGCTGACTATGCAAAGCGTCTGCGTGAAATGATTCAAGAAGGCGTCCATGCGGCCGACTATGAACACCCACTCAAGGGATTTCACATTGTAGTGGATGCCGGAAATGGCGCTGGCGGATTTTATGCGCGCGATGTGTTGGCGCCGCTCGGTGCAGACATAGAAGGCAGCCAATTTTTGGAGCCGGATGGTATGTTTCCAAACCATATTCCGAACCCTGAAAACGAAGAGGCCATGCAATCCATCTGCCAGGCGGTTTTGGATGCAAAGGCAGACTTGGGCGTCATCTTCGACACAGACGTAGATCGCGGTGGAGCCGTGGATGCACGTGGGGAGGAAATCAATCGCAACCGCTTGGTAGCGATTGCCTCTGCGATTGCCTTGGAAGGAAATCCCGGCGGAACCGTTGTAACGGATTCCATCACCTCCAGCGGCCTAAAAGAATACATTGAACAGACCTTGGGCGGCGTTCATCATCGCTTTAAGCGTGGCTATAAAAATGTCATCAATGAAGCGTTACGGCTGAACCAGGAGGGCGTGAACTGTCCGCTGGCGATTGAGACATCCGGTCATGCGGCACTGCGTGAAAACTATTTTTTGGATGACGGCGCTTATCTGGTGACAAAAATCATCATTCAGATGGCACGGCTTCGCGCGGAAGGTAAGACGCTCGACTCCATGCTGGAATCGCTCAAGGAGCCGGTGGAGACCGCTGAACTGCGGTTCCCGATCCTCAAGGATGATTTCCGTTCCTATGGGGAGTCTGTTATCGCCGGCGTGAGCGCCTATGCCAAGACCCACAGCTGGAATGTGGCCCCCGACAACCGTGAGGGTATCCGCGTCTCATTTGGAAAAGGACGTGGGGATGGTTGGTTCCTGTTGCGGCTAAGTGTCCACGATCCTATTATGCCTTTGAACATCGAGAGCGACACCGCCGGAGGAACACGCCTGATCGCAGAACAGCTTAACGACTTCCTAATGGAATGTCAAGGCTTGGACCGCAAGGCAATGGACAAATTTTTGGCCTAAGCGTCAAACAGATAAAAACAAAGAGGGTGCCCAAAAGTCATGAAGTGACGGAAGGAGCCCCTCTTTTTTTAGAAATGCAGATATTTTTCCAAACAGAAAGAGGATGCCCCTTTCCTATGAATCGAACAATTTGTAGTTTGGGTCACCCTCTTCTATATTGATGATCTGACATTGCAGTATGATCTTCCTCGTAAGGAAACCAACCTGTTGCCAAGGCAATTGATCGATCCTGGTGCGAATTCACCCATACCGCATCGTCCAGTTTTCCACATCTAAAAAGGGATCTGTGGAAACCCTGTACAACTGGGCAAAACCATCATAATTCTATCGGGGAAGCCTCTATATGGTTTTTACGACCACAATGGCTACTGCTTTACAATGCAATCCCGCTGTACCGGATGATTGTATCATCCGGTTACCTTACGCAAGTCTTTTTAACAGAGTTCAAAATCCTAAATACCTCTATACCACTCAAAAAGAATTCCATGGGACTTTCATTCTTTACAGAGAGCGTTTTATTCTTAAATCGATCGTGCTTTGGAAAAATAACGGATAGTCGGAACTGGGCGGCGATGCATAAAGGCAATCCATAGAACCGCCATCCTCTTGACCTTCTGTTCATACATCTGGGCTATGATACCACCCGCCTTTTGTCTGTCGATCACGCGCCCCTTCGGCTGTAGAAAGGGTAGAACTTTATGCAAAAGGGAGTTGGCCCTGCCTATGGAGAAACCTCCTAGAAGAACAAATCGATGGACCGTCTAGGGACGGGGACAACCATCCATGCATATTCTTTAAGAAAAGGACTTCTGCCAAATCCTCCGACAATCGGTATAAAAAATAGCGCCTCTTCCAGCTGTACATCTGGGGGAGGCGCTATTTTGCAGGTTGTGATGATAAACGATTCGATCTTCTTATACCTTCACGATTCATCATGCGGTGCGGTACCTAGCCCGTTCCGTCGTTTTTTCGCACTTCCATTCCAATCGGAGCTTTTCCACGGGACGGATCAACACAAAAGGTGTCTGTTCCCGGAAATTATTAGCGGGGTTATCTCGAACCATTGCAGTTAATATTTCGTCTGGAATGCGAAGGCCCTCCGACTTTCCCAGAATTTCTACGCCATAATCGTTGGCATCAACAATCATACAGGCGATACCCAACCGACGGGAAATCTCCGTGCAAACTTCTTCAGAACGCACAGGAAGAAGAATCCCAAATTCACCGTATTCTGGAAAAGCATGACTGTAAAAACCATCCAAGCCACTGACCTCCGGGCCTGCAATCTCATAGAAAATGCCGCGCCTGCAAAACAGCTTGCCAATGGCTGCCATCGCAGCTGCATAAAGGATTTTTTTCCTCCCGCACAGTTGAATGGCAATCTGCATCTTGTATGGATTGTTCACGCCAATGCCCGCTGTACTACGAGAGGCAAACCGCGATAAAAATTTCGCCAACAGGCTAACCCGTACATCTTTTTTATAAATCACGCGCTTCTGACAGAGAGAGATAATCTTTTCGCTGATGGAAAGGATATCCCCAGGCCGATAGAGCGGCGCAACATAGCGCCGCACCAGATCGATGTAATCCTCCCCCACGCCAATCCGATGGGTGTGAATAGCGTGGCGCATATACCAATTTCCTTCCACGTCGATGCAGACCTGCTTCCCTTCGTTCGCATAAAACTCCATAGGAAATGCCTCCTTCTTTTCCGATGGATGTAGTATACGGCAAAACATACGGGCAGTTGGAAAGGCCATCTTATCAAAATCTTTCGATTTCCTTACGAAATAGGGTCATCTTTTGCCTGCCATCCAATCCGGTAAAAATTGTATAAAGCCGGGCGATTCGGCCAAAATAGCAGGTAGATATGATAAAAAGGATGTGAACGGATTTGGACATTAAAGTCACAAAAACCGAATACCAACAGATGGCTCAAAAGGCCTCTCCAAACTCAAAGGTCTTGCGCAACTGTGTTGTGGCGTTTTTAATCGGAGGCGCAATCTGTACGCTTGGACAAGCATTGACTACGCTTTTTTTGTCGTTTGAACTCCCAGAAAAAACAGCCAAGGCATTTGTTTCCATCACACTGATCGCTTTGAGCGCCATCCTCACCGGTCTGAAAGTATATGATAAGATCGCCAAGCACGGCGGCGCGGGCACTCTGGTTCCAATCACTGGATTCGCCAATGCGATTGTTTCCCCTGCAATGGAATTCAAAAGCGAAGGTTATGTCATGGGCATTGGTGCAAAAATGTTTTCCATCGCAGGGCCTGTACTGGTGTATGGAACGTGTGCCTCCATCATTTACGGGTTGATTATCTTCCTCTTTAAGATGTATTGAAAGGGGGTGCTTCCATGCCGACCAGAATTGGAAAGTATACTCTACAGATGGATAAGAGCCCAGGAATTCTCGGTTTTGCCTCTATTGCAGGGAAAAAAGAGAAAGAGGGGCCCCTGGGCGCCTTTTTTGACGTCAGCCATACGGACAACACCTTGGGAGATGTAAGCTGGGAAAAGGCAGAAAGCCAGCTTCAAACCGAAGCGGTGGAAACCGCACTCAAAAAAGCCGCTTTAGAGGGGAAAGATGTGGACTACATCCTTGCAGGCGACCTATTAAACCAATGTATTTCCTCTACCCTTGGCCTGCGCAGCCTGGGGATTCCCTTCTTGGGACAATATGGCGCATGCTCTACAATGGCCCAAACGCTGGGGCTCGCATCGCTGTTTGTCGAAACAGGAATTGCACGGCGTGCTGTCGCTGTTACGTCCTCCCACTTCTGTTCTGCGGAACGGCAGTTCCGCTTCCCTCTAGAATACGGCGGCCAACGCACCCCGACCGCCCAGTGGACCGCTACGGCGGCGGGTTCCGTTGTAGTGGGGGCCCACGGCCGTGGAGAAGTCAAGGTTAACGCGGTGACCTTTGGGCGCATCGCTGATCTGGGCATTAAGGATGCCAACAACATGGGGGCTGCAATGGCCCCCGCTGCTGCACAAACTTTGCACGACTATTTGACCGACACCGGCACCTCTCCCTCGGACTACGATCTGATACTGACTGGAGATCTTGGTGCCGTGGGGTGTGAGTTGATGGACGAAATTTTGGAAAAGGACGGCATCGACATCCGCGAAATACACAATGATTGCGGCCTGATGATCTATGAACGTCAAGCGCAAGACGTCCACGCCGGTGGTTCCGGATGTGGATGTTCCGCGGCGGTCCTGTGCTCGATTATTTTACAACAGCTTTCCTCTGGGGAACTCAAGAAGGTACTATTTCTTGGCACCGGCGCTCTGATGTCCACCACATCCTCACAACAGGGTGAAAGTATTCCCGGCATTGCCCATCTGGTGTTTCTGGAATCTCAGGTAAAAGCAGACTAATTTGTTTATTTCCTTCATTCCGAAAGAGAGGGTATCCCTTCCAGGCATTTCATGCCTTTTGGGATACCCTCTCTTTTGTTTGAAACCATTGTGCGCCAGAAACCGCCGCCCGCCAAACGCATCTCCTATGCGTTTTCGCCGGAGACCCCTCTCCGGCCCGGGCGCATTTGCGCCCGGCGGGCGGCTGCCTATGGCTTCACTAAGGTGGCCTTCACCCTCGGCCGTGATACTTGCGCAACGCGTTCATCCAAGCGCTGCTGTCCCACCGTATCCATAAAAAGCTTGTTCAAGCTGTTTTGATTTTCCCTGCCGCCCACCAGGGAGAACAATACCTCGAGCGACGCCTCCACACTTGGCAATTCGTCAAAACGAATCAGCATCTTCTCCGGGCTATACAGAATAAACTTGAGAACCCGGACGCTCGGCGTCTCTGTAAAACAGACAAATACTTTCAAAACCGGCCGGTCATCCTCATCCGTCGTCAAGCGGGCTGTGCTGCCGATGGCATACACCTCCCCATTGAGCGTGATGCATCCTTTGCGCGGGATTCCATCCATGCCCGCCACAATGAGATTTGTCTCCGCGCCATCCTCTACGATCAGGCGGCATTCTCCCGGTGAAAATTCCATACCAATCCTGGAAATGTTTGCTCCAAAATTGTTGGTCGTCCCCTGCAAGATCAGCGGCATCAAAGCCGCAGAACTATTCTCCAGCTGATACTGACAGCCGTTCCATTTGCGCAGTTCCGGAGGAACCGTAGGAACCTCCTGCTTTTCCGGAAACACACGCCTCCACATACGTGTCAAGGTGGATACGTGTTTCGGCTTTGGAGCCGTTTCCCGGATCGCATACAAATTTCCCAGTGCGCTGCGCAAAGAACGCAGCGCGCGGATGTCGTTGGGCAACGGACCATCCGAAAGTTCTTTCGCTCCATCGCCAAAATATTTCTCCACAATGTGGCATGTCTCGTCTGCAAAAAGGCTTGGGCTTCCGCTGGTGAGAGCCAACACCATATCCCGTTCCGGCAAAACAATCACATATTGCCCCAACATCCCGTTGAACTGATAGGCGCCTTTTGCCCCAAAACTCCAAATTTGGTAACCATAGCCGGTGGAATAATCCCCTTCCCGGGTGGGGGTATCCATCTTGGTAGATTCGGCAATCCAGCTTTCTGGCAGAAGTTGCTTTTCAGCACCATCCACTGTCCAACGGCCGCGCTGCAAATAGAGCTGTCCCAGTTTTGCCATATCCACAATCCGCAGCCAGAGTCCCCAACCACCTTTTTCAATTCCCAAGGGGCATACGTCCCAACTTACATGGTGAATCCCCAATGGATCGAACAGGCGCGGCGTCAGATATTCCACCAATCCCATGCCCGTCTTCCTGTAAAGAATGGCACTGAGCAGGTACGTATTCAAACTGTTATAACTGAATTCCGTTCCTGGCTCAAAGGAACAGTCCGACTGTAGAATTGCACGAACCCAGTCCTTTTCCACTGCAGAGTTCACTTCATTGAATTTTAGGCCCGAGGTCATGTTCAGCAGGTGGCGTATGGTAATACCGCTGATCCGTGCACTGCGAAACAGTACATTTTTATCCGGGAAGAAACTCGCTGCTGGATCGTCCAAGCTCAAAAGTCCCTCTTGCACGGCAAACCCCACCGCCATACTCACCACACTTTTGGAGAGGGAAAACATCATATGAGGATAACTGCCGGAATACGGCTTCCAGCTTCCCTCTGCGATGATTTTCCCGTGACGGAGTACCATCGCACTGTGCACATGAATGGACGGACAGGCATCCAACTCCTCAAAAAAACGCTGTATCTGGCCGCTTGGAATACCCTCGCGCTCCGGGATGGAACGCAAAAGTCCGCCCGAATCGGCGTTTGGAATGTTCTTGTGCTTCTGCGGCACAAACGGATAGGGGTTGATGTGCTGCATATCGCCGCGGAACAGCTTCATCAACAAGTCCACAACCTTCATCTGGGAACGCAAATCCATCATCGACCATCACCTCGAAAAGAAGGGCTCGATCAACGCCTCGTAGTCAACTTCCTTTGGAGGAGGCACTGGTGTGAGCCCAAATTTCTCTGCCAGGCGCCTCTGGGTGCCGGGCAGTTGAATCCGCAGCTCTTCCGGCAGGTCTGGCAGCAAAACGATCGCTTGGGTCCGGCTTTCCAGCAGATATCCACATGCATCAAAGCCAGTCAGGCGGCGTACATGTTCGGGCTCTCCGTGTTCATCCAAAGGGACGTGCAAAGCACGGAATACAGGCTCTGCACAGAGCAACCGACCGCCTTCCACTGCGCTTACCAAATAGAGCAACGGATATTTCTTTAAAAAGGAAGCCAACGCGCGGCACAACCCCTCATACCGTGCACTTGCGTTGACACCCTGCACTGTAACCCGCAGATTTGCTGCCGCTTTACGCACCTCCAGTTCACACAGAGAGGTGCGGTGCGCTTGAAAAAACAACAGCCCAGCATCCATATCTTCTTCCCTCCATTTCTTTGAAACAAGTTGGAACGCGGCTTACACCGCGTTCCCCTCCACCGGCATCCCTGCTAAATACCGCCGCACCATATCCAATGCATAATGCGCCGCACGGTCGCGCACCCAAGACCGGTTCTTGACACGGCCTGGCGGGTCCATCCGCCGCACCCAGGTATGCACCCCATCGCTCAGCGCCATATAGACCAGACCGACCGGCTTTTCGGGGGTGCCGCCGCCAGGTCCGGCGAGGCCCGTGATACCCAGTCCCAAATCTGCCCCGGCCTTTTTTCGTACGCCCTCTGCCATGGCGCGCGCCACTGGCTCGCTCACCGCGCCGTAAGCGGGAAACAGGTCCTCCGGCACTTGCAACAACATACTTTTGACCGTATTGGCATAGGTCACCGCTCCCATTTCAAAAACCTCCGACGCCCCTGGGACGTCTGTCAGCCTCTTTGCAACAAGTCCACCGGTACAGGATTCTGCGGTTGCCAGATGCAACCCTTTCTCCCGCAGGCTGTTCACCACTACTTCTTCGAGGCTTTCCACATCAATTCCATAGACGAAGTCTCCCAATCGCGCACAGACTTCCCGCACCACGGGCGCGCATAGAGCGGTAGCAACCTCCACCGATCCAGCCTTTGCCGTCACACGGACAAACATCTCATTCTCTTTTGCATACGTCGCCACGGTCGGATTGGCCCCTTGGGTCAGATCCCGTATTTTTTCCTCCGCGGCGCCCTCTCCAATTCCAAAGACCCGTACCATCTGCGAGACGATGACCGCCTGTTCCCGTTGGGCCAGATAGGGCACTGCATAACGCTGAAGCATCCGTTCCATCTCGGCCGGCGGGCCGGGCAGCATAATTACCACCTTGCCTGTATCCGTCTCCAAACCACAGCCGGGCGCTGTGCCCGCATCATTGGGAAACACCGTGCACCCCTTGGGAAGCATCGCCTGTTTATATTGATTTTCTCCGCAGTAACGTCCCTTAAAATAGGTCTCAATCCGCTGGCGGCTCTCCTCATGCAATTCAAGCTCTACCCCGGCCGCCTCCGCAATCGTCTCCTTTGTCAGATCATCCCCCGTAGGACCAAGGCCACCGGTGGTAATCACGACATCACTGCGCGAAAGTGCTTCCCGCAAGGCCGCACGCAGGCGTTCCGCATTGTCGCCCACCGTACAGGCAAAAAGCAGGTCAATGCCCAGGGCGGACAGCTCCCGCGCGATCAAGGTGGTGTCTGTATTAACCGTGTGTCCTAAAAGTAGTTCCGTGCCTACAGAGATAATTTCCGCATTCATTCCGATGTAAGCCTCCTCATGGCAAAACTTCCGATACTCCGCGCATCCATCTGCGCCCCATAAAAAGGGACTCCCAACGCCTCTTATGAGGAAACACATCCACCAGGTGATCTCCCCTTCTCAGGTACCGTTCCAAAGGTCAACGGTACGGCGTTATCTTTCGGAAGGTCGTACGCTTTACACAATCTTCCAAGAGCGCCTCTTTATCCAGCGCCGCCTCTGCCTCCAACAGTTTTTCCATCTCCGGACGGGTACGCGGGTGCTTGGGCGTAAAAACAGTACAACAGTCTTCATATGGCTGAATGGACAAATCGTACGTATCAATCCTGCGCGCCATGGCGACGATCTCGCTCTTGTCCGTACCGATCAGCGGACGGAATACCGGCATCATCGCAGCTGCATCCGTACAGACAATGGCTTGTAGGGTCTGACTGGCCACCTGTCCCAGGCTTTCGCCGGTAATCAGGGCTGAGCATCCTTCCTTGCGCGCAATACGCTCCGCCGCCCGCATCATAAAGCGGCGCATAATCAGTGTAAAATATTCTTCCGGGCACTTATCACGAATCTCCTCCTGAATCTTGGTGAACGGCACGGTGAACATAAAGATTCTGCCGGCATATTCGCTGACCTTTTGCAGAAGATCTACCACCTTTTGTTCTGCGCGTTCACTGGTATAGGGAGGGCTGGCAAAGTGTACCGCTGTCAATTCCAGACCGCGCCGAGCCATCTGCCAGGCAGCTACGGGGCTGTCAATCCCACCGCTGATGAGAATCGCCGCCTTACCGCCCGTCCCTACAGGAATGCCGCCTGCCCCGGGCAAAGCCTTCCCATGGATATAAGCGCCGAAATCGCGGACTTCCACCCGTACTTCCAAATCCGGGTTGTGCACATCGACATGCAGATTGGGGAACTGTTGCAACAAATATTCCCCCACTGCCGCAGAAATCTCCGGCGACTTGAGCGGAAAGTGCTTGTCAGAGCGCTTACTCTCCACCTTGAAACTCGAAATGGTACGAAGCTCGTCGCGCAAATAGTCCACTGTTGTTTTCAAAATGCTGTCCATATTCTTCTCTGCCATACAGGCGCGGGAAAAGGCGATCACACCGAACACCTTTCCGACCCGTTCTGCCGCAGCTTCCAGGTCAATCCCCTCTTGTAACGGCTCCACATAGATGGTCGACTGCGCCTCACGGATGTCAAATTTCCCCAATGGTTCCAGACGCCGCCGGAGATTGCGAATCAGGGCGAATTCAAAACTTTGGCGATTCAACCCCTTTAATACAATTTCACCCAATTTGATTAAAATAATCTCTTTCATCTTACAAATCCTTACATTTATTTTTTAACAGCCAAACTGGCCAAGCCTTCCCGCACGCCTTCCACCAAGGCATCCACATCTTCCAGCGTATTCAAGTGGGAAAAACTAACCCGCAAGGCTGCTTGAATCCGTTCCCTTGGAAGCCCCATCGCTTCCAAGACGGGGCTCTGTTTCCCCTTCGAACAGGCAGACCCGGACGAGACATAAACGCCACGTGCTGCAAGGAAATGCAGCATGGTTTCCGCCCGGACAGCGCCTACGCTGAAATTGACTATATAGGGCAATGCATCTTCTGGCGAATTGAACTCCACGCCGGGCAATGCCAGCAACTTTTCCCGGCAAATAGCCGCGAGCTCTTCAGCCTGCCGTAATCCTTCGTTCACAGGGGGAAGCGCTTTCACCGCCGCGCCAAAACCGCCGATGGCCGGCAGCCCCTCCGTGCCAGGCCGCATTCCGTGCTCCTGTCCGCCGCCAAAAGTGCGAGGTGCAATACGGACGCCTTTGCGTACATATAGAGCGCCAACCCCTTTGGGGCCGTGAATCTTATGCGCGCTGATACTCAGTAGATCAATTTTTCTCCGCTCCGGCCTTAAATCGAGCTTCCCGAATCCCTGCACTGCATCGACATGGAGTAATGCGGGCGCCTTCTTCGCTGCAATGGCCTGTGCCGCCGCATCCAGAGGCAGGATCGTCCCAACCTCATTGTTAACCGCCATCATTGTGACCAGCGTCGTATCAGGACGAACCGCCTCCTGTACAGCTTCGGGCAAAATGTGGCCTTCCCGGTCAGGTTGAAGCCAAGTGACCTCCCAGCCCTCCTTTTCAAGTTGGCGTACAGCATTTGTCACAGACGGGTGCTCAATCTGCGTGGTGACAATATGCATCCCCATGCGTTTTCGTGCATATGCTGCTCCAAAAATCGCAAGATTGTTGCTTTCCGTCCCTCCAGAAGTAAAAAACACCTCGTCCTCTTTGGCGCCCAAGGCTGCGGCGATATTGCGGCGCGCCTCGGTCAGCGCCTGCTCGGCGCGGAAGCCCAGGGTATGAAGGGATGAAGGGTTTCCATAGTTTTCCGTCATCAGCTCCATCACCTTTGCAGCAGCTGGCTCGCACACGCGGGTGGTGGAGGAATTGTCAAGATACGCTTCTTTCAAAGGACAGGACCTCCGATATATGAATTCATGAATCCATATTATACACCATCCTGGCAGCCAGAGCAACGCGCGCCATTGCATTTTTGCATTTTCCGTTTATAATAAGAATCAATCTAGGAAGAGGTTTTCGGGGACGCCCGC
>OLPX01001406.1_pt1 | contig 17098 bp, 17 predicted proteins | sample 1672491 | NCBI WGS metagenome assembly OLPX01 (sample SAMEA3136692, study PRJEB25190) | human gut metagenome | biome: human gut; feature: human-associated habitat; material: faeces | place: Austria | collected 2013 | reverse complement strand
CGGAGCTTCCCGGCGGCGGATTGGGGGCACCACCTTCCGCCGCTTTATAAAATTAGTGCGAAAAGGAGAATGACTATGAAAACAGCATTAACAATCGCTGGAAGCGATTCCAGCGGAGGCGCCGGCATCCAGGCAGATATCAAGACCATGACCGCTCACGGGGTATACGCCATGAGCGCGGTCACGGCCCTGACGGCCCAGAATACCACCGGCGTAACAGGGATTATGGAGGTAACTCCGGAATTTTTAAGGGAACAGATCGACGATATTTTCACGGATATCTACCCGGATGCAGTTAAAATCGGCATGGTTTCCTCCAGCCGTCTGATCGAAGTGATCGCGGAGCGGCTGGCCCATTACGGGGCCGCAAATGTTGTGGTGGACCCGGTGATGGTGGCCACCAGCGGCGCCCGTCTCATCGGCGAGGAGGCCGTGGGCACGCTGAAGCAGAGGCTGCTGCCCATAGCAACGGTGCTGACGCCCAACATCCCGGAGGCGGAGGTGCTTTCCGGCATGGACGTACGCACGGCGGAGGACATGGAGCGGGCGGCGGCTTTGATCGGGGATACATACGGCTGCGCCGTGCTGGTCAAAGGCGGCCATCAGCTCAACGATGCCAACGACCTGCTGTACCGCAACGGCCGTTTCAAATGGTTCCTGGGAACACGCATCCACAATCCCAACACCCACGGAACCGGCTGCACCCTGTCCAGCGCCATCGCTTCCAACCTGGCCAAGGGCCGGGATATGGAAACGTCGGTGGAGATGGCCAAGCGCTATCTGTCCCTGGCGCTCTCCGATATGCTGGACTTGGGCAAGGGCAGCGGTCCCATGAACCACGCTTTCGCCATCCGTGGCGAGTATTGAGGGGGAGGGGACTATGAGCGGAACGAGAAAGGGAACTTCCATATTAAACAACGGCCTGATCTGGTTTGGAGCCGGCGTGTCCATTGCGGAAATCCTCACGGGCACCTACCTGGCCCCTTTGGGCATGGCGAAGGGCCTGGCGGCCATTCTGCTGGGCCACGTGATCGGCTGCAGCCTGCTGTTTCTGGCCGGACTCATCGGCGGCTTCGCCCGGCGCAGCGCCATGGAGACGGTGAAAATGAGTTTCGGCCGTAAGGGCAGTCTGCTGTTTTCCACCTTAAACGTGCTTCAGCTGCTGGGCTGGACCGCCATCATGATCTACGACGGCGCTCTGGCGGCCGGGGGCGTGCTGGGGGCCGGGCAGACGGTGTGGTGTCTGGTGATCGGCGGTCTGATCCTGGTCTGGATTCTGATCGGGATCCGGAACCTGGGGAAAATAAACACAGTGGCCATGGCTGCGCTGTTTATTTTAACGCTGATTCTGTGTAAGGTGATCTTTTTTGGCCGCGGCGGGGGAGTTTTGGCCGGAGACGGGGAGACGATGAGCTTTGGGGCTGCCGTGGAGCTGTCCGTTGCCATGCCCCTGTCCTGGCTGCCCCTGATCAGCGACTATACCAGGGAGGCCGAGAAGCCCCTGGCCGCCACCGCGGCCAGCGCCGTGATCTACGGCCTGGTGAGCGTCTGGATGTACGTGATCGGCATGGGTGCGGCGATTTATACCGGCGTGACGGATATTTCCCAGATTATGGTAAAGGCAGGGCTGGGCATGGCGGGACTGCTGATCATTATCCTGTCCACCGTGACCACCACCTTTTTGGACGCCTACTCCGCAGGCGTGTCCAGCGTGTCCATCTCCGGAACCATCCGCGAAAAGTGGGCTGCGGTGGCGGTGACCGTGATTGGAACGGCCGCGGCTATCGTCTACCCCATGGACAATATCACGGATTTCCTCTATCTGATCGGGTCCGTGTTCGCGCCTATGATCGCCATTCAGATCGCGGATTATTTCTTCCTGAAGGCGGACCGCAGCGGACTCAGCTACCATGTGCCCAACCTGGTGATCTGGGTTCTGGGCTTTGCGGCCTACCGGCTGCTCATGCAGGTGGACACCCCGGTGGGCAATACGCTGCCGGATATGGCGGTCACCATTGGGATGTGCCTGGCGTATCATTGGCTTTTGAAGCCGCGGTTGGCCGCGGCGGGGGCTGAGAGCTGAGGCAGCCCATGAACTGAGCTAGCGGCCCGTTTTCTCAAACACCGCCACATACCGGTCCACTCGTCCGGTTTCCTCATAGCCGTCCTTTTCCAGCTGTTCCAGGGTCTGATCCAGATTCTTCTCGTAGTTTGCCCGCAGATCCACCACCGCGTACCCGGCCTCATGGCCGCTGTCCAGCAGGTAAATTTCATCCCGCATGGAGAGCTGTGGCACGAAAAAGGTGGAGGAGCGGACCGGCGCATCCTCCGGGATTTGGGCTAAAAGTTCCCGGGCCTGGGCCGCTTTCTCGTGATAGCGCCCGTAAAGGCGGATGTATTTGGATTTGGAGGACACCACCGTGGCGGTGATGACCAGGGCGCAGAGGAGGCCCGAGGCGAGAAGGCGGGATGTCAGCGCCCGCCGCCAAAGCCCGGTCCGGTTTAAACTGCGCAGATTGATCATTGCCAGGTAGAAGAGTAAGGCCCCGCTGCCGTAGGTATACTGGAAAAAGATGGAATGCTGATACTTGTAATTGGACATCAGGTTGATCAGCACAAAGGGGATGAGCAGCGTCAGGCGCTGCCATTGCTTCGTCATCAGGGGCAAAAATCCCAGGGGCAGCAGCATTTCCAGAAAGAAAAGAATCTTGTCCTCCACCGCGATCTGGGAAAGCACATAGGCCGGGTTTACCAGGATGGTTTTGAACATGCTGGCAAGCCCCAGGCGCTTGTCTGAGATGTAGTTGTCGAAGCGGTTGATCATGGCCCCGTCCCCGAAGCGGTTGATATACCACACGGCCATGACAAAGTACAGGCAGGAGGCGGCAAACACCAGCCCGCCCAGCCGGTATTCCCGTTTCCCCAAAAACAGGTAAAGTCCGATGCATGCCGCGTACACGGGCGCGTCCTCCTTCACCAGCAGCAGGAGCGCCAGGCAGGCCAGCATGGACTTGAAACGCCGTGTTTCCATAAAGTACAGAACCCAGAGAATTATCAGGGTCAAAAACTTGTTCTCGTGGAAATCGTAAAAGCAGCCGCCCATAAACGCGGGGTAGGCGCAGTAGACCAGTCCGAAGCACAGAATCTGCGGGCGGGTGCATTTTAAAGCCCGGGCCAGCAGGCACAGGGGGATCAGCCCGCTGATTACCAGAAGGGCCTGCAGCACCAACAGGGTTTCCGGCCTGGGAACCAGCTTGTAAAAGGGCAGCAGGGCATAGAAAATCGGGGACAAATGCACGGCAAAATGGGACAAAAGTCCGTCCCGCTCCACAGTGGTCAGGGGCTGGAGGCATTTGTCCAGATAATAATACATTTGGGAAAAAATTCCAAAATCATAGGCCGGGGAATAATTCAGCCGGTAGCGCAGCACCGTCATGCCGGCTGTAAATGAAAACCAGAGAAAGAGCTGCCGCGCCGCGCAGAACCCACAGCCTCCGCCCGGCGGTCAGCCTCTCCAGCCGGGCCCTCATAGCGCCAGAGCCCCCTTGATCATCAGGGCCGCCGCGTACATCGCCACGCTGGGGGCCAGGGGAAAGCGCAGCCGTCCGGCTCTTCCGGACAGAACCAGCAGAAGGGCCAGGCAGGCGTAGATTCCGGCCCAGAGCCCGAAATAATTGCGCAATGAAATCTGCCGCACAAAATCCAGCGTGAAAATGGCGGAGCTGTTCATGAGCAGGCACATGGTGTTGGTCATGAGCCAGCTGGCGGCCAGAAGCCGGAACAGATTGCGCCCGTTGTCCTTAAGGCAACCCAATACAGTATTCAACAGCAACATAAATCATTCCTCCCTTTTATACACAGTATACTATCCGCGCTATCCTCAAATGTAAAGAAGGAGGGCGCAACCGTAAGAAAAATTAGGAGAATATTAATAAAAAGTAACAGCTCAGACGGCTCATCTTCTTGACCGAAAAGACCGGTCAAGAAGCAACGGATGTCCATCCGATATGAAAATTGGTACGAAAACCCGCTTACAAGCAAGCTTGACGCGGCTTCCCGCACCAATTTTCCCGCCGTCTGAACTGTTACAATAAAAACTTGTCGGTTTATGGAAAAATCATAAAGTGCTTTACGCACTGCAAGGGGCAGTGGTACAATAGTGGCTGCGGCATGTGCCGCAGGAGAAGTATTCACTCAGAATTTAAAGGAAAAGGAATGATCGGACATGAGAAAATTGACGTATGCATTGTTGGCGGCCGCGCTGGCCGTGACGGTTCTGGCGGGCTGCAGCCGTAAAGCGGAGGCAGAGGGTTCCACACAGCAGGCCACATCCGCCGCCCAGGAGAAGCCTGTCAAGGCCGACAAAGAGAAGGAGACCAAGGCGGAGGATACGGCAAGCGCCGAAACCAAGGCGGAGTCCGGGACCGAGGCTGAAACCGAGCCCACGGAGCTGGCAACCGGCCGTCACCACGTGAAGATCGAGGTCAAGGACTACGGCACCATCTCCGTGGAGCTGTATGCGGACGAGGCGCCCATCAGCGTCACCAACTTTTTAAAGCTGGCCGGCGAGGGCTTCTACGACGGGCTGACCTTCCACCGCATCATCACCGGATTCATGATCCAGGGCGGAGATCCCCTGGGCACCGGAATGGGCGGATCGGACCAGATGATCAAGGGCGAGTTCGCCGCCAACGGCGTGGAAAATCCCCTGCAGCACACCCGGGGAGCCATCTCCATGGCCCGGTCCCAGTACCCGGACAGCGCCAGCTCCCAGTTCTTTATCGTGCACCAGGACAGCCCTCATCTGGACGGCCAGTACGCGGCCTTCGGCTATGTGACCGACGGCATGGACGTGGTGGACAAGCTCTGCGAGGACACGCCGGTGCAGGACAACAACGGCTCGGTGGCCAAGGAGGACCAGCCGGTGATTGAACGCATCGAAGTTGTGGATTAAACCGTAATTTTTTGAATTGATTGTGGATAATGCCGGAGGAAATGAATCCTCCGGCATTTATTTTCTACTTGCCAAATCCGTGGGTTCAGAGTAAATTTAGTATCGGTCAACAACCGGTAACGGAAACCATACGGAAGCGAGGAAAAAACAATGGCCAAAGGCGTAGGCGCCCGGGATATGACCGAGGGCAGCCCCATGAAGCTGATCTGGGGCTTTTTCGTCCCCATGGTGTTCGGTCTGCTGTTTCAGCAGCTCTACAACATGGCGGATACTATAATTGTGGGCAAATGCCTGGGGGTGCAGGCGCTGGCGGCCGTGGGCGCCACCGGCTCCATCAACTTTATGATCATCGGCTTCTGCCTGGGCGTGTGCAGCGGCTTCGCCATCCCGGTGGCTCAGAAGTTCGGCGAGAAAAATGACAGCGCCCTGCGGCGGTTTGTGGCCAACAGCGGCTGGCTCGCGGCAATTTTTTCCATGGTGATGACGTCGGCGGTCTGCGTGCTCTGCCGGGACATTCTGTTGTGGATGGACACTCCGGCGGATATTTTCGACGGGGCGTACCGCTATATTTTTGTGATCTTTTTGGGCATCCCGGCGACCTACCTCTACAACCTCTTGTCCTGCACCATCCGTTCTCTTGGCGACAGCACTACCCCGCTGATCTTTCTGCTGTTCTCCTCCGTGCTCAACGTGGCCCTGGACTTTTTTACCATCCTGGTGCTGAACATGGGGGTGGCCGGGGCCGGGTGGGCCACCATCACCGCACAAGCGGTGTCCGGTCTGCTGTGCCTGCTCTACATGCGCAAAAAGTTCACGATCCTGAAAATGCAGGGCGATGAATGGAAACCCCGCAAGGATTACATGAAGATCCTCTGCGGCATGGGCATTCCCATGGGCCTGCAGTATTCCATCACGGCCATCGGAAGCGTAATTTTACAGACCGCCGTGAATTCCCTGGGTTCCATGGCCGTGGCGGCCGTCACCGCGGGCAGCAAGATCGTCATTTTCCTCTGCTGTCCCTTCGACGCCCTGGGCTCCACCATCGCCACCTACGGGGGCCAGAACGTGGGCGCGGGCAAGCTGGATCGAATCGCCCCGGGCATGAAGGCCTGCCTGTATCTGGGCATCGTCTACGCGGTGGCCGCCCTGGGGGTGCTCTACCTGTTCGGCGACCAGATCGCCCTCCTGTTTGTGGACCGTGGGGAGACAGAACTGCTGCGCAATACGCGGATGTTCCTGCTGGGGAACGGCCTGCTGTTCATCCCGCTGGTGTTCGTCAACGTGATGCGCTTTCTGATCCAGGGCATAGGTTTTTCCAGGTTCGCGATCCTAGCCGGCGTCTGCGAGATGATCGCCCGCTCCTTTGTGGGATTTGTCCTGGTGCCCAGGTTCGGTTACATCGCGGTCTGCTTCGCCAGCCCGGTGGCCTGGGTGGCGGCGGATCTATTCCTGATTCCGGCCTACGGATATGTAATGAAACAGCTCCGGCGGATGTTCGCCGGGCGGAATGCGGATTTGGCATAAAAAATGTCCGGTGAAACCAGATTCTGGTCTCGCCGGACTTTTTTGCGTTTTTATGGCGTTTTATAGGGCAGCGTCCATCTCGCTTTTGCGCTCCCAGGGAAGCACGGGCTGCAGCCGGTGCTCGACGGAGAGGTCACGGCGGTTGTACTGCCGGTGGAAGTTGCCGATGATCCGTTTTAACACCATCTCCCCCTTCTCCGCGGTCACGGTGGGCAGAAGGATGATGTACTGGCTGACGCTGTAGCGGGTGTAGACGTCGCTGCAGCGCAGGGAATTGCGGATTGCGCCGTTTAAGTGTTCCATGGCTCTGTTCAGGACGTTCATCTTCGGAACCTGGCCATCCAGGTCGCAGAGCGTCAGCAGGCACAGGTAGATAGAATCGCCGGTCCGCTCGATGGCCCGGCGCTCCAGCTGGTACAAATCCCGGAATACCGGGTATTCGCAGTAGAACGCACCGCTGCTGGCTTCCTCCCGCAGGGCCTCCTGGATGGAGTCCAGATTGGTGTTGATCCCCTGCTCCTTGTTGCGGATCGTCTTGTAGAGCTCCTTGAAATGTTCGGAGGGAGAGATGGAAAACTCATTGTAAAACAGGTCCAGGGTGTGGTTGTAGTGATCGACCGCCTGGCTGATGTGGTTGTCTTTATATAAGGAATAAACCAGGTAATAGTGGAACTGCTCGTCAAAGGGTTCGATGCCGATGGCGGTCTGGCACACCGACGTGATAGCCCCGTAGTCCTCGCGCTCCATCAACAGCTCGATTGTTTTGTAAACCAATTTCTGGTAGAGGGAATGGTAGTAGGTGCTGATGGGGATCACCCAGGACTCATACTCCGACTTGGGGAGAAAATCGCCTTTGTAGAGATCTAAGCCCTTCATGCACATAGCCAAAAGCTGGTCCGGGTCCTTAACCGCTCCGCCGGAGCTTAAAACCTGATTGCACACGGACTCGAACTGGTCGATGTCCATAACCGTGGGAATGTCCTGAGTCCAGGCGTAGGAACCGCGCTGCTGGACCAACAGCCTCTGAGGCGGGATTCCCAGGGGATCAAGGAGCTTGCGGGAGCGGAACATCAGGGTCTTTAAGGCTCCGCCGGGGTTGGCGCCCGGGTCGTCCGGCCAGATCGTCTCAATCAGCTCGTTGACGCTGATGTCTTTTTTCTGAAAAACAACCAAATATTCCAGAAGGCTCCACGGCTTTTTGGACTGGTTGCTGTTGTCGTTGATCTCTTTGCCGTCCACTGTGATGGAAAAACCTCCCAGCGTTCTTACATATATAGTTTGCGGTGATTCATGAGCGGACGTTTCCATTTTAATCGGATCTCCTTTTATCATTCTGTCAATATAACCAGTATACCTACGGAATCGAAAAATGTCCATATAATTTTATGAAAAGCCGGCGAATTGTAACCGGTTTGTAACCGGCGTTTGTTATACTGAACGTAAAATAGAATCTATAATCGAGCGAATAGGCTTAATTTTACAGAAAAGCAGGTGAATCGATGTCTGTAGCGAGAACAGGAGCATTGCCGAATTCATACAAATTTTACACAATCGCGGTAAATCGTTTTGAGAACCGGAGGCTGGAGGGACTGGTGTTTCACGAGAGCCGGGAGGACGCGGTTGTTTTCAAAAGTCTGACCCAGATGGCGTGCGTGTTGAACCGCATGTTCGATGAGAACCACTATCCCATGAAGAGCGTGGACCAGCGCTGTTTCCGGAGAAAGCAGTCGGAGGAAGGCGGTGAGGAGACCGCGTTTACAACCGCGGAGGTTTCCGGGACCCACTGCGGGGAGTTAGCCACCTTCCGGCTGCATGTGAAGTACCGCTATCACGCCACGTGGCAGGGGAGTATCACCCATCGGGAGACCGGCACGGTGTATCCGTTTGAGAGCGTTATGCAGCTGATGCGCATTTTCAACCGTGTGCTCGGACAGCCTCTTGAAGCGCCCGGCCCGCTTGGGAAGAAGATGTGCGAATTGGCGGTCTGCAATTATCAGGGCAGCACCTTTGCCGGGGAGGTATCCCATCCGGCGGTGAAGGACCGGTTTTTCTTTGAAAATGAGTTCCAGCTCCTGGACCATTTGGAACTGATGCTGGGCGAGCGCCCGGCGGATGTACCGGACGATTCGGTGATCACGCCGCGGCAGGGAAGCGTCTGCCGGGGGACCATCGGCCCCATGACGTTCCTGGTGCGCGTACTCTTTCGCAGGAACAATACCTGGCAGGGTACGGTCTGCTGGAAGGAAAAGGGCGAGCAGGCCAGTTTCCGCAGCTTTTTGGAGCTGCTGATCATGGTGGATTCAGCGGTCCGCCGGGCGGATTTTCAAAAAGAGTCCGGGCCGGCCGGGGAAGTGACGGCATAAGGAAAGGAATTTGACGGAATGAGAGACAAACTGCATCGCCTGGTGATCATCGTGCTGGTTCTGATTTTAGTGGTCAGCGGCGGGATGGTGTTCAGCCAGTGGCTGGAGAACAAGCGGGCACAGGACGAGTACAACCGTCTGGCGCAGCTGGCGAGCCAGACTTCCGAAGAACCGGAGACAACTGAGGCGCAGACTGAAGCCCAGACGGAACCGGAGACGGAGCCTTACAAGTCGCCTATCGATTTTGAAGCCCTTTGGGCGGAGAATCCGGACACCGTGGGCTGGATTACCATCGAGGGGACCAACATCAATTATCCCATCGTCAAGGGAACGGACAACGACTTTTACCTGAACCATGATTTTAACGGCCAGGAGAATATCGCGGGTTCGATTTATCTGGATTTTGAGAGCCAGGGCGATTTCGACGGCCGCAACAATATTATTTACGGCCACAACATGAAAAACGGCTCCATGTTTAAGGACGTGGTGCGGTATAAGGACGAGGCGTATTTTAAGGAGCACCAGTTTTTTACCATCTATACGCCGGAGCGGGAGATCCGCCTGAAATCGGTGGCGGCCTACTATGGCGAAGCCAAGCCCATTGTGCGCAAGACGCGGTTTAAGAGCCAGGAGTCCTTCGACGCCTTTGTGAAGGAAATGTTGTCGCCCTGCGCCTATGCAGAGCCGGTTCAGTATCCGGCCAGGACGCTGTATACGCTGGTGACCTGCAGCTACGAGATCAACGACGCCCGTACCTTTCTGTTTGCAGTGGAGGTGGATGAGAACGGGAACGAGATTCCTCCGGACGAAGCGTTTCAGGAGCGCCAGCTGGATTTGGTCCGGAAGTACGCCGAGGAGCGGGCCAAACAGGAGTCTGCGGCGCAGAGCAATCCGTAGTTGTGAAAAGTGACGTCAACACGTGATGAGTATTAGTTGACATTTGTCGATAATTGTGGTAATATGACGTTGAAATCAGGGTGGAATTATATATGATTCCATCCTGTTTTTGTCCTGTTTAACATTGGTGCGGCGCAGCCGCAGCCAAATGTTTTTTACACAGCTCTTAATTCGGGCAGTTATGCCCAAATTTTATAAACCCCTTGCACCCGGCACGGCTGCTGGAATTAAGAGGCGGGATATTCGTTTGGAATATCCCGCTTTCGTCATGCCCGGGGCCGGTGGGATTATGCATGTTTAATCGAAAAATGTTAAAATTATAACGGTATATTTTGGGCTTATTTTGGCGTAACTTGTATAGTTTTCGGCAGAAAGAACCATTCTTTCCAGGAATTAATGGAATTTTAACGTGCACAAATATGCAAAAATGCGAATTGGGGTATTGGAAAATAACCGGAATTATGCTATACTAGGCGCGTTAAAGCGTGCCCTGGCGGGAGCAGATTCCGGACACGCTCTGGGCGCCGGTTTCATTTTTCGATCAAATGCAGGCCCGGCAGGAGAGAAACTTGGTACCGTCCCATGGTTGACGATGGAGTCATGCCGATTGTGAGGCATGGCTTTTTAGTTGCAATTCCATTTTTTTCCATACGGGCACAGACAAAGAGGAGAGAGTGTTATGAAAATGAATGCGAAGAAAGTAATGAGCCTTATGTTAGCCGGGCTTCTGGCCGCGGCATCCTTAACCGCCTGCGGCGGATCGTCCTCCGGCGATACCACGACCGCTGCGGCGAAGGAAGAGACCACGGCGGGAGAGAGTGCGGCTGCCGGGGAGAGCAAAGCGGCTGAGAGCGATACCGCCGCCGCAGCTGAAAACGGCGAGAAGAAAGTGCTGCGCGTGGCTATGGAGTGCGCCTATGCGCCCTACAACTGGACCCAGCCCGACGACGCCAACGGCGCGGTACCCATCGCCGACAGCAACGAGTTTGCCAACGGATACGACGTGATGATGGCTAAAAAGATCAGCGAGGAGTTGGGTTACGATCTGGAGATCGTGCGCCTTGACTGGGATTCTCTGATTCCGGCCGTGACCACAGGCCAGGTGGACTGCGTGATCGCGGGCCAGAGCATCACCTCCGCGCGCCTTCAGGCCGTGGATTTCAGCGAGCCGTACTATTACGCCACCATCGTGACCCTGACCAAGAAGGACAGCCCCTTTGCGGCCGCCAAGAGCGTGGCGGATTTAAAGGGAGCCACCTGCACCTCCCAGCAGAGCACCATCTGGTATGACACCTGCCTGCCCCAGATCGAGGATGCGAACGTGCTGTCCGCCACCGCCAACGCGCCGGACATGCTGATGTCCTTGAATGCGGGCAAGTGCGACATCGTCGTGACCGACCAGCCCACCGGAAAGGGCGCGCTGATCGCTTACCCGGATTTCGTGATGCTGGATTTCGGCGGCGCTGAGGGAGACTTCCAGGTGACCGACGAGGAGATCAACATCGGAATCTCCATGAAGAAGGGGAATACCGAGCTTAAGTCCGCCATCGACGGCGTTCTGTCCAAGATGACAAAGGACGACTATTCTAAAATAATGGATGAAGCGATCGCAGTTCAGCCGCTGGCCAACCAGTAAAGCGCGCCGGATCGATCAGTTAAGGAGAGAATGTTATGCCAACAGATTTTTTCGGCCGGGTAATGCTCGTATTCAGCAAATACGGAATGTCCATGCTCCAGGGTGCGTTGATCAGTATGGAGAGCGCTCTGGCGGGCACCGTCATCGGCTGCCTGATCGGGTTTGCAGTGGGTATTGTCCAGACCATCCACACGGAGAAGGGGGACAACCCCATTAAGAAGGGGGTTGTCTGGGCCGTGAAGCTGGTGCTCAACGCCTACGTGGAGTTTTTCCGCGGAACGCCCATGATGGCCCAGGCTATGTTTATCTATTACGGTTTATTTCCGCTGCTGAATATCAATATGACCATGCTGAAGGCCGCGATTTTTATTCTGTCCATCAACACGGGCGCCTATATGGCCGAGACCGTGCGCGGCGGTATCCTTTCCATTGACCCCGGTCAGACGGAGGGAGCCAAGTCCATCGGCATGACCCATGTGCAGACCATGATTTACGTGATTCTGCCCCAGGCCCTGCGCAACATCATGCCTCAGATCGGCAACAACCTGATCATCAACATCAAGGATAGCTGCGTGCTCTCCGTGATCGGCCTGGCCGAGCTGCTGTACAAGACCAAGGCGGCCGCGGGCGCTCTGTACATGAACTTTGAGACCTACACCATCACCATGATCATGTACTTTATCATGACCTTCACCTGTTCCCGCATCCTGCGCCGTCTGGAGAATAAAATGGACGGGCCGGACAACTACGATCTGGCGACCACGGACACCCTGGCTTACACCAGCGGTATGATCCGGTTCCCGGATGAGAAGAAGGAGGAGTCATGATGAAGGGCGAGAAAATTTTAGAGATCCGGCATCTGAGCAAGATGTTCGGCAAGAATCCCGTGCTTCGGGACATCGATTTTTCCGTCAGCAGCGGAGACGTGACCTGTATCATCGGGGCCTCCGGCTCCGGCAAGTCCACCTTGCTGCGCTGCCTCAACATTCTGGAGACGCCCACCACGGGCGAGATTCTCTATCACGGGGAGGACATCGCGGACGGCAAGGTCAACGCGGCCCAGTACCGCTCCCGGGTGGGCATGGTGTTCCAGAGCTTTAACCTGTTCAACAACATGAACGTGCTGGACAACTGTATGATCGGCCAGACCAAGGTGCTTAAAAAGAGCAAGGAGGAGGCCAGGAAAAACGCCATGTACTACCTGGAAAAGGTGGGAATGGCCCCCTATATCAACGCCAAACCCAAGCAGCTCTCGGGTGGCCAGAAGCAGCGGATCGCCATCGCCAGGGCGTTAGCCATGGAACCGGAATTACTGCTCTTTGACGAGCCGACCTCGGCCCTGGATCCCCAGATGGTGGGCGAGGTGCTGGAGGTTATGAGAAAGCTGGCGGGCGAGGGCCTGACCATGATCATCGTGACCCATGAGATGGCCTTTGCCAGGGACGTGTCCACCCGCGTGGTGTTCATGGCCGACGGCGTGATCTGTGAGGACGGAACGCCGAAGGATATTTTTGAGAACCCCCAGAATCCGCAGACCAAGGAGTTTTTGGGGAGGTTTATGCGGGGATAAAATGGAATAGACGAAATGAAGGAACCTCTCCCAGGCGGTGTGAACGCTGCCGGGGGGAGGTTTTTTTGTTGAATGCAATGGGCCGCTGGCGTTGCCTGCGGGCGGGTGCTTTCCGGGAAGACCTTACGATTGAGTGCGGTATTTTGCAAATGCGCAATAATTTACAATCTTTTTGAGGAAGGAAACGGTAAGATAAAGGTACAGCAGCTGCTAAGATAACAATATTGAGAATAATAGGAGGTAGATTTTGTGAATATGGGGACGATAGGAACTCTGACCGCTTTGATTCTGCTGGTGGTATTGGTTTACAAAGGCTGGGGGGTAATACAGACTTCATTTCTGGCGGCGCTCATTGTGATGCTCACCAATGGCCCGGCTATGGGGAATTTCTTTGACGCGTTTCAAAATTACTTTTTAGGGATTCCGGTACCTCTGCCGGGGGGAGGTTACTCTCAAACAAGCGGACTTACCGGGTTTGTGGCCGCCAACATGTTTGTGATTGTTACCGGTTCGCTTTTCGGGGCGGTGATGGCGGAGAGCGGCGCTGCGAAATCCATTGCCATTGGGTTGGGAAAGCGGTTCGGAGCAAAAAACGCTATTCTGATTACCATGGTGGCCACCGCCATTCTCATTGCAGGAGGGATCAGCGCGTTTGTGTGCATGTATGCGGTGTTTCCTTTGGCCGTGGTATTGTTTCATCAAGCGGATATTCCGAGGAAATATTTGCTGGGCTCTTACTGGTGCGCGGTCTTTGTGTGCGTCGGCTTGCCGGGAGTACCAACGGTCCACAATATCGTGCCGTCGGAATACCTGGGCACAGATGTGATGGCGGGCCCTGTGGTGGGCCTGATCTGTACGGCCTTTGCCTTTACGGCGGATTACCTGTTCCTGACCATCTCCTGCAAGCGGGCCAAGGCCAGGGGAGAACATTTTGTTGTGAATCCTGAGACAGACGGAGTGCAGATTCAGGCGGATGGCGGCGGAGAGAATATGCCTGCGTTTTTACCATCCCTGCTGGCTCCGGCGATGGCGGTGTTCTTGTGCATCCTTTCCAACTATACGCTTGTGCGGGCGGGCATCTGCTCCACAAATAACGCGGTGTCCTTTGTATTGATTGTGGTTACGCTGTACTGCCTGGTTGCCTTTGGCCGTTTCCTGCCAAAAAAAATGGAAACGGTAACCAACGGAATCCAATCCGGCCTGGTGCCGGTGTTTCTTGTAGCCTTTGTGGTGGCCTTTGGAAATGTGGTCACGCACACGGAATTATACACGAATATTGTAGACTTTGCTTTAAATCTGGACATGAGTCCCTATTTTTCTGCGGTTCTGTCCGTGAATATCCTGGCGGGTATCACTGCCTCCGGACTGGGTGGCCTGCAGATATTTATGGCCTCCTGCGCTCAGCACTTTGTAGAACTGGGCGTGAATCCCGGGCTTCTGCACCGGGTGGCGGCCATGTCGGCGGCGGGCTTGGATTCCCTGCCCAATAACGGCTCGATTGTAACCTCACTGAAGATAATGGGCAGTGATTTCAAGGAGAGCTACGGCGTTATTTTTGTAGTGACGGTGGTTATCACCATTGCAGCTTCCTCGCTGGGAGCGGCAGTTGCCACGATTTTGACCATATTGTAGGAGGAAAACAGACATGGAGTATAAAATTGTTGAGGAGACGCTGAGAGACGGCTGTCATGGACTGAAAACGGCATTCTCAGCGGCGCAGACGGGAGAAATCGCCCGGGAGCTGGATCGGGCCGGCGTGTATGCGGTGGATGTGGGTTTGGGTCTTGGTATTGGCAGTCCGGGAACCCTGGAATATATCCGGGCGGCCAGGCCGGCGCTGCGGCAGTCAAAGCTGTGCACACTGTTGGTGCCGGGGGCTGGGACTATGGCACAGCTGGAGGAAGCGGCGGAGGCCGGTCTGGAGATGGTAAGGATTGCAGTGGTGTGCAGCCGCACGGATCAGGCGGCCGCTTACATTGAGCGGGCCCGGGAGCTGGGGCTTGAAACAGGCGTGTTTTTGATGGTATCCCATATGCTGGCGCCAGGAGCGCTGGCAGCAAAGGCACAGGAGGCCAGCGCGGCCGGGGCTGAGTTCATCTGCATTGGGGATTCCATCGGAGCTATGGTGGAGGAGAATGTTGCGGCCCGGGTGAGAGCGGCCCGGAGCCGGCAGGCCGCGCCCTTGGGAATCCATACCCATAATTCCCTGGGGTTGGCAGTGGCCAATAGCGTGGCCGGTTTGATGAACGGCTGTGAGATGCTTGACGCTTCCCTGGAAGGGCTGGGAGCGGGGGCCGGCAATGCCAATTTACAGGCGGTGGCCGCTGTATGCGCTAAGATGGGAATCGGGCTGGGGGTTGACCTGGAACGCCTGAACGCCATCTCAGCCCGGTATGTGAGGCCTGCGATGGACCGGCCTTTGGAACTTTTAGGGGCGGAAATTGAGTCTGCATTTCATGAGGATTTTCCTGAGTCATTGCGCCCGTTTGCCTGAGCTGCTATAATAGAAACAAGCGGTTTGTTGATTTGAAGGGGAGAAAACGGATGAGAGAGGAGATAAGAACTTATTATTGCGATAGCGAGTTTGGCATAGAGGTCTGTCATTTCCAGCAGATCAAACATGATTTCCCGATTCATTTTCATGAGTATTATATTGTGGGGGCCATTGAGAATGATTGCCGTGAGACTCCCTGGGAAGAGCGGGAAATCCTGATGGAGCTGGTCTACGACAAGAAACCGCATCCGTTGCGGGCCGGGGACATTTTGCTGTGCAATCCCTATGACTGCCATTCCTGCCGTCATCTTGGAAACGGATATTACAGCTATTACAACGTGGCGATCCGGCCTGACGTTATGAGAAATGTATTGCAGTGTATCCGCGGCCGGGAGGCGCTGCCCGACTTTTCCCGACAAGTCATTCAGAACGACGAGCTGCAGTGTTTGGTGCGGGAAATGTACGAGGCGGTTAAGGGGAACGAGGGGAGGTTTCTAAAGGAAGAACTGCTGTTTTCCATTGTAGACACCTTGTTCGAACAAAACGCCGGCCAGGGGGATGAGTGGGAGGAGACAGGCGTGTCCCTCGACTGCATTTGTGCTTACATTGAGGAACATTTTGACAGCCATATGGATTTGGATATGTTGGGAGGGATGTTTGGTTACAGCAAATACCATTTGATCCGCGTGTTTTCGAGAGAAAAAGGCATATCGCCCCACGGCTACCTGGAGAGCATTCGTATCAAGCGGGCCAAGCTGCTGTTGAGGGAGGGCTGTGCCCCCGGCATTGCCGCTCAGAAGACCGGCTACTATGATCAGAGTCATTTTACAAAGGTATTTAAACGCATAGTGGGGCTTACGCCCCGGCAGTTTATCCGCTATAACCGAAAGCCGCTCCCGCGCATATAATAGAAAAGAGCCCGGCCCTTTGCCGGGCCGGACTCTCGGAACCCTTGGCCTGGTTTATCTGGCCTGGTCCTTTGGTTTAACCGCCTTGGTAATATAAGGATATAAATCCTCATACGCCTCCCGCTCGGCCTCGGATTGGGGCAGGGACGGGATCAGGCCGGTACAGTCCATGGTGGAACAGGCCTGTACGTCAATGTCACAGTCTTCTTTGTGGTTCATACCGGATCACCTCCTGAGTGTGTTTCAAAAAGCCGCTTCAATCCGCATACTTAGTGTGCGCATTGGCGGCTTTTATTGGTCAGGAAATTACCGGGGATTCAGGGAATTACCGGGCATTGAGCGCGGCCGCGATAAAGCCCTGAAACAGCGGGTGAGGCCGGTTGGGCCTGCTTTTTAACTCCGGGTGAGCCTGGGTGGCCATAAACCAGGGATGGGACGGGATCTCGATCATCTCCACGATGCGGCCGTCCGGGGACAGGCCGGAGAGCTTTAAACCGTTGTCCGTCAGGATTTTCCGGTAGTCGTTGTTCACCTCGTAGCGGTGACGGTGGCGCTCATGGATGGTCTCGGCCCCGTACAGGGAGAAGGCTTTGGAGTCCTTGTCCAGCACGCAGGGATAGGAGCCCAGGCGCAGGGTTCCGCCGATGTCCTCCACGCCGTTCTGGTCGGGCATCAGATGGATCACGGGATGGGTGGTGGAGGGATTTAGCTCCACGCTGTGGGCATCCGCAAGGCCCGCTACATGGCGGGGG
>OLPX01001365.1_pt1 | contig 17477 bp, 15 predicted proteins | sample 1672491 | NCBI WGS metagenome assembly OLPX01 (sample SAMEA3136692, study PRJEB25190) | human gut metagenome | biome: human gut; feature: human-associated habitat; material: faeces | place: Austria | collected 2013 | reverse complement strand
CAGCAGAACAACCGTTACAGTATCCGTCGCTTTGCCGCCATTGTCCAGCTTCCAGACCTTTTTCACGGTAACACTAACTTTGTCATTTCCGCTATCGTCCCCACTCTTATGATTGTTAAACAGGGCGACCGCTGTATCGCCAGCAGGAATACTGCCTGTTTCACCGGTGGAAGTCACCGTATATCCGGCGTTGCCGCTTTCTGTCACGGTGTAGCGAAGCCCGGCAGGAAGTCCGGCTGCCTTCTTGCTCTGCCCATGTTTTAAGGTAAAAGCAGCAACTCCGTCAAGGAAAGTCATATCTCCATACTGGCCGTCAATGGAGGTATCTCCGAGTGTCACAGTGAAGTGGAAATCCTTGCCGGTATCTCCCCGTTTGCCGGAAACTGTCTTAGACACGATCAGGCTGCCGGTCTTGGGATCGGGGTCAGGCTTATCATCATTTTTCATATTCACAAAGGAAGCAGCCGTCCCATTCTCTGTAATCGTACCGCTTGCACCTGTGGAAGTAGTGGTATAGCCGTCCTGATTTGCTTCCTGCTCGACAACCTCATAAGTGATATCAAGGGGCAAACCGGTGGCCGTCTTGCTTTGGTTGTGCTTGAGGGTGAATTGGGCCACGCCGTTTGTGAACGTCATCGCCCCGTATTTGCCATTGACAGCGGTATCCCCGAGCGTGACCGTAAAATTCCACTCCTTCGACTGATTGCCCGCATCGCCGGTGACCGTTTTGGAAACAGTCAGGCTTCCGGTTCCGGGAGTTGGTTCCACATCATCCCGATAAATAATGATGGTAGAACCGGTAAACAAGCCCGATATATTTTTACCGCTCAGATCCTGATCCATCGCACTGGAGTTGTAATAAGGATCGTCAGGACTGTTGTGGGCCTCCCGGTTCTGTGCCATGCCAATGCCGTACCAGCCCTCTTCGACTACAAAGACGGGAGAGGAACCATCATGCGTGCCGTAATCCAGCAAGGCGGTATCAAGACCGTAATGCAATTTCAGGTGCTCTGTCTTGTCGTCTCTCGTCCAATTGGAGGGTTCTCCTACAATCGGGAAACCCTGAGAATCAAGGTCTCCGGTGTATTTGTAGCCGAGGGCTTCGATATCGCGCAGCGTGATGTCAACGGTTCCTCCGGAAGCATAACGCGCCATAGTTTCCACCAGTCTGCCAAGCCCTCTTGCAACGCTAACATTGTCATCTATCGTTCCTGCATCGGCGTACAGGTAGTCGTTGGTGATGAGCACCTCCGTCACCGTTTGGTTAAGCTCATAGCCTGCGGGAGGATTGGTCTCTTTGAGCCACAGCTTCTTTTCAGAAATTATGCCCGTCGCTTCATCGAGATACTGCGCCAGATCGTATTGAACCTGAGAAGACAGGCCGCCATTCGGATTCGTCACAGCATTATTACCGGTGTTCTTAGCTGAAAAGCTGATGAAGCCGTCCGCATCCGTGACGCCTTTGGCTACCGGTGTCACACAATCCGCATCGCTGAACAGAGTGAACTCAGCGCCTGCAAGGGGCTCATCTGCTTCGTTCAGCTTCTGCACCAACAATTCACGCATTTTGTTTGGAATATGCAGTTCTGAGTAGAACTGGCGGTTAAAGTTATTTAAGTCCAGAAGCGTCAAGTCATCTTGATACGTATCTACCAAGTCGTCGATGTTGCCGTTTGCAGCCAGCTCTTTCAGCCTTTCGCACTTCTCTTCATCGGTCTGGCAGCCGTCAAACAAACCATTGCTCGGGTTAAGCAGATAGTAGCTTGTGAGTGTATTGCCGTTCTCTTTATCCACGAAGACATAGTTTTCCACAGAGCCCGGCAGATCGCTCAGTATCCCCTCATAGCGCTCCATCTCACTGTTCCAGTACAGGTGCCAATCCTCATACTCAAAACCGCCAAACTGGTGAAGTGCTGCCTCGAGTGCCGCCCGTCTGTATGCCTCATCGCTGGTACTGCTTACCTCAACCGCCTGAAAACCGTCAATCGTCGAACCATATACCGGAATCCAGCCTTCTTTAGCCTCTGCACCATTGTCAATAGGGTTATACATGGGAACAGCAATGATCAGCCCGTCCCGAGCCTCCTCTGTAAGGTCATTCCCCTTTGAATCCAGCAGCACTCCCATCATGGTGACCTGAGCTTTGAAGCCGCCCACAGCGCCGGTTTCCCATTGGTTTTCCACTTTCAAGGTTGCCGTGTCATCATTGTAGGTCAGATGGATGTCGCCTGGCGTCGCATAGCCGGGAAGGGTCTCCACCTCGCGGAGGATATACTTCTTGTCCTTTTCAAAGACAAGGATTCGTTCCACACCGTCTGCGCCCACTTGGGTCAGGTTCACCATTCCATCTTTTCCGGTGGTGAGGGTTGCGATTTCCTCGCCAATGGGCTGCCAGTCATCGTCCGCTTCATAGAGATTAAAGGTCACACCCTCCAGACCGCTGCCGTCCTGATCCACCTTTTCAAGGGTACCGTAATGGGGTTCCTGCAGGTTGAATTCCAGCTCCAAATTGGATGCCTGATTGCCCCGTTCCATGTAAAACATGGTAAGGGTATGCACGGTGTTGTCGGCGAAGGTATCGCCCTTCATTTCGTTGTCGATGACCGCCCCGGCTTTTTCAAACTGCTCCCGGATGGTGGTTTCCACCCGTGAATTCCAATCGGGGTCAATGGGATCATCAAAACGATCCGTGCGGTCGATTTTGACCTCACCTGTGGAGAAGTCGATCGTGGCCGTCTCGGTATCGTGAATACCGCCGATATCCGCCACCAGCACGCCGTCAATGAAGATCCATACGTCGTCGTCGCCGCTGAACCGGAAGGTCATGGGATTCTCCGCGCCCATGTTGGAGAGCTTGCCGCCAGCGGGCTGCTGGAAGGTGACCTCCATGGTAAGGCCCAGATAGTGGTTGAGGAACGCATCATTGGTGCCGTTGGCACTGTTGGGCACAAGGATACCATCATTCACAACAGGCATACCACTCTCATCGGTTTGGAACACCTGTGCCGCCTGATTGAAGGGGAAGAACTGGCCGTTGACCGAAGCTCCGCCTTGCACCGCCCATGAATTATAAACATCGAAATTGCCGGTCTCCCTGTTATACGACGCAAAGTTTTCAAGGGAGCTGTACTTATAGTAGCCTGTTACGGGATCGCGCTTCAAAAAGTTCTTTACATCCGTATAAGCACGCTTGCCGCCCGATTCCACGTCCGGATCGAACAGATAGGCCAGCGACTCGTCCGCCGGGCGCTCCTGCCCCTGAAGAGCTGTCGTATCGTCTGTTGTATACTGAGGAAGCTGATCGAGGTTCAAAACCGGGTATCCGTCTGCCCCCAGCGTATTCTCCACCAGACCGTAGTACGGCCCACCCTTAAATTCCAGATAGCTATCACCCAACGGATTGTTTGTATTAAAGTTCCAGCCGCCGGTCAAGTTGCCCGCCGGCGAGAACACCAGCGCATGATTTTCGTTAATACCTTTATTGTAAAAACCGGTCAGCTCATAGCCGGAGCCGGCAACATTGCTTTTCACTATGACTTTCTGCGTCTCGCCCATGCAGCTCGGGATGCCGCAGGTAGGCCGGGTCTTGCTGCTCGTACCCTCATTCAGATGGGTGTGAGCGGTCTCTCCGTCCACCCAGTAGTCGAACAGGTTGAAGGTCACGTTGTCCGGGTTGACAGTCTTGATGCGGTAATCATCGAATACGGAGTTGTCGCCCCAATCGGTGCCCACCTCCACACGGATGGTGACGATCTGGCTGCCGCCCTCAAAACTGATGCTTTTCCAGTCTTTAACAGGCAAAACAGTGCTTCCGATTTTGGAGAAGTCCAAGGTCATGATGTAGCTTCCCGCCGGAATGCTGCCATTGTTGCTCTCGGCAGCTTCTGTCACCTCGCTGTAATCCAGAGCGCCTTTAGTATTGTTGATGTTTAAGCCCGTCGGCTTCTTGACCGGATTTCCGCTGAGATCGACCACCTCGGCGGAGAAAATAATTTTGCCGAGATTGGCTACAAAATCCTCCTCATATTTCAGCGGCGTATCCTCGGTCACGCCCGGATAGGAGATGGTGTACTCAGCGTCGCTCTGCCTTGTGATGTTGATCCGTCCGTTACCCTCCAGCTTTGCAGAGTCTTCCACGATGATACGGTCGATGCCGTTGACTTCCATCACAAAATACGCCAAAGCATTCAGCTTATCCATATTAAGCTGTGCCGCGTCGGTTTCATCCAAAGCTGCGATGGCCGTATAGATGGCCTCGATCTGCGCGAATACCTCCGCCTTTGCGGTTTCGTCCATAGCTTCCAGTTCTTCCTCTGTGGGAAGCGCATCGATCAGAGCCTGTACCTCTTTTATGTTGCCTTTGCACAGCGTCAGGTCTGCGCCGTCTGCACCGCACACCGGGCAGTCAGTATTGACGGCATCCTCTGTGCAAAGCGTTTCGCAGGTACACTCCGGCCCGGCGGGATCGCCACCGCTTTGAGAATTGCAGATTTCGCACACATAGGTGCAGGGCGTTCCCGCAGCAGATGGGGAATAACCACAGTTTTCGTCATGCTGATGCTGGCAGGGAGATCCTTCCGCCGCCGGGGAATACACACAGCCTTCTTGGTGGTCGATATTCCCGTCCGCATCGGTGTCGGTGCAGTTCATGTTGCAGGGAATCTCCGCCACTGCTGCCACATAGCCGCAGGCATCGCAGTGGGTGTGGCTGCACGGTGTCCCCTCGCTGCCCGCGGTATAGCCGCACTCCGCAGTATGCGTCTGGTGATGGAGACACAAAGAACCCTCCGCACTTTCTGCATGTGCAGAAATAGGCATTGTTCCCGAAATCAGCAACACCACAGAAAATAATACAGAAAGCGCTCTTTTATATACTCGCTTATTTTTCATCACTGCCTGTCCTCCTCTTCGAGATTTTTAAGATATTCTGATACCTCCTCGACCTTTGAAAAGGTGAGGGCTTTTCTGGTAATATATGACGCCGCATCATTCCGCTCCCGTATGGTAAATTGCCGAACGTCCAAATTATTAAGCGCATTTTTAATGGAATGAAATTTCGTGCATTCTCTCAAATCAGAGACAAATGCACAGTCTGTTTGAATGCGCAAATCTTCTAATAGTTCCATAATGCCTCCTATGCTTTGAGCCGTTGTTTCAACCCGCTGTTTTCTCGAAAAATCACTTTGTATCTGCTATTCTTGGGTGTTCGTGGAGAGTTTTCAGTCAGATGATTGGTTCTCAGTTTAACACTGAACGTACCAGAATTTTCACCAAGATTGACTTCATGGCCTGCTGATAAGTTCATTTGCTATGTCCTCCAGAAATTGTGCGATGATGCTTTCTACTACAATTTCTGCATATCCCGTCACCTTACTGCAATGTTCCGCCAATTCTCTCCATGAATGATCCTCCTTTCCCTAACGAAAAAAGCAGCCAGTGTTTCACCGCCGGTTGCAAGCAATACAATTCCACACTCTGCACCGGCTGCCAACAAGAAATCGCAAGATCCATGTTTCCTGCGTCACCAGCTTTCGCTGGTTTTGCTAAGCACGAAATATCAGACTTTTTCGTTCGGCTGTGTTATAATAGACAAGAAATGTATTTGCGTCAAAGGGTATAAAAATTCGTTGCAGATTTCGTAAAAAAAGCACATGTTTCCGGGCCGGAATTTTCTTGCTGGGTAAGAACGATATTTCCTACTTTTTCCAGCATACAAAGACCAATATTTCCTACATTATCCAAGTGAATATTTTTCGTTATTCACCATGCACCCAGCGCAAGAAAGTATCCTGCGCGATAGATAGCTGCCGGGCCAAAGCTTTTTCAATAACTTCCGGTATTGTGGCCAGTTAAAATCTTCCCCTCTGAACTTATCCATATAGATGTTTTTCTCCAAAACAGCGAAATCTCGCAAGACAAGAAGCCACCGATCCTCATTCTGTTCTTTGGCTGGTACGCGGACATAGCCGTTAATGTTGCCTTTCATAATAAAGGCCTCCCTCTGAGGGCTTCGCTAGATACCACTACACAGACGAATTTGAAGAATACAAGGAACCGAGCTTTGCCACTATGTCTGGACAGAGAATGGGTCCGGCGCCCCCCTGCAAGGCAGAAATCTGTAAATCTTTCGCCTATGATATGCAGACCTATATCGACGGTTCTACGTATAATGAGATGAGCAAATTTACCTTTGACGACGAGAAACGCGGTCATGGATACTATTGCCAAGCAAACCGTGATGGTGAGGCACAAGGCCCCAAAATAGAAAAAGCGCCAGCCGCAAGAAAAACGGCTGGCGCTAAATTGTTCAGTATGGCATACTTCCGGCGAGGATATCTTTTAGCGTTTCCCCTGCTATGGCAGGTATGAAAATTTTTTCACGGTATACGGGATTTGAGCTTAGAACCAAGCATGATGAAAAGAGCTGAAATGCCCGCAGAATAAGACTTTTTCAGGCAAGGCAGAAAAATATCCCTCCAAATCGGAGGACTTATCATGTATTAAACTTCGTTCCTTTAGACACCGCCTTTCAAAACAAAGTATTGATTTTCAGGGGATATGCGGTTATACTATTGATATATACATGGAGTGACTGCCTATCATCCGCGCCAACAGATGTGTTACGGGCGGTCATTTCTTTTTGTTTATTCATTCTGTTCCTCTCCTTTCAAGCCGCCGAGAATAACGGCGATCAGTTCAATGACATTCAGCAGTTCCTCGTCCACGCTGCTTCCTGTTTCGATCCTTCGTAGCTCTGCAAGGACGGCGGCAAGCTCCTGCTTCAGAGCCTTATACACCCTCGGATTGCCCTGCACGACTACATCCTGATTGAGACAGCGGCGGTAACAATATTCCTGCTTCGGCAATCCCGATAAGGCGACCGCCTTGTTAATGCGTTCGTTTTCTTCGGGCGATACCCGAAATCCCACCGTGATATTTCTCCAACGGTTTTTATTGTCTCTGTTCTTAGCTGACATTTTCAAAATCTCCTTTCCCTAAATCGTCTAATCGCTCTGCCATTTCCGTCTGTTTGGACGGGAACAGGTGGGCGTACTGATAAGTGATTTCAATACTCTCGTGTCCCACACGGTCGGCAATCGCTACCGCCGAAAATCCCATATCAATCAGCAAACTGATGTGGCTGTGCCGTAAGTCATGAATGCGGATACGCTTCACGCCTGCGGCTTTCGCCCCTCTGTCCATCTCGTGATGAAGATAGCTTTTCGTTACCGTAAAGATACGGTCTTTCTTTTTGAGTCCGTAGAGCATACCGAGATATTCCTGCATTTCCTCACAGAGAAAATGCGGCATTTTAATGGTGCGGTTGCTTTTCTTTGTTTTCGGCGTGGTAATCACATCTTCCCCGTGCAAACGCTGATAGGACTTGTTGATCGTGACCGTTTCCTTGTCAAAGTCGAAGTCCGCAGACGTCAGCGCCAGCAGCTCGCCCTCACGGATACCGCACCAGTAGAGCATTTCAAAGGCGTAAAAGGAAACGGGCTTGTCCATCATCTCAAAGGCAAACTTCTTATATTCCTCTTTTGTCCAGAACAGCATTTCCCTGTGTTCCTCGCTGCCCATATTTCCCACCTTTGCAGCTGGATTGGAGCGCAGCTCATAATAGCGTACAGCGTGGTTGAAGATAGCGGAAAGCTGGTTGTTGATGCACTTGAGATAGGTTTGGGAGTAGGGCTTGCCATTTTCATCACGGTAGCTGGTCAAGGAGTTCTGCCACTGGCGCACATGGGTGGGCTTGATCTCGTTCAGGGGGATTTTCTTGAAGAAGGGCGTTACCTTCAAGTCGATCAGCCATTTCTTACTGGCGACAGTGGAGGGCTTGAGGCGGTGTTCCATATCTTTGACGTACAATTCAATGAAATCTCCGAAGTTCATGCCGAGACTGCCTGTGGATTGGCTGATAAAGTCACGTTCCCATTGAAGGGCTTCCTTTTTGGTGGAGAAGCCGCGCTTCTTTTTATGGATGGTCTTGCCCGTCCAGTCTGTTACTCGGATCTGAGACATCCAGCGACCGGTATCGCCGTCTTTTGTTACTGACATTTTTACCTCCTTCCCTCAAGAATCAGGCTTTGATAGGGTTATTTACTCATTGCTCTCGTTTTTACCGTATTCCTTTTCCAGAAACTCCGTCCGTCTTGCGATCTGCTCGTCACGTTCAAGTTCTTCTGGCTCTGTGCATTTGACTGCGTTCGCGGCATAGTATGCAAGCGTCTGCTCCTTCCAGCGCTTATATGCTGTCTGCGTGGAGTTATAGGCACGAAGTTCTTTGCGTTCTTCCTCCCATTGCTCAAGGAACAGGCACATATCGGCATTGAAGTCTGCGGTACTCTTACCGTCAAAGGAAACAGAACACTCCCACTGCTTGCTGCGAGGCGGCTTCTGCACATCGATCTTGAAGTCAATGCCCTCTACCGTTTCCAGCTTAAAGAGGAAGTCCATCACGTCGGCAAGCGTCCTGATCTGCGTCGTGCTGGATTCATACCCAAGAATATAGGTTGAGGTCGTGTCCAGCAGGTCGGCGATCTGATTGACAACGGCAATTGATACTTCAATCTCTCCGGTTTCGTACTTCTGTACGGTACGGAGGGATTTTTTCAGCATTTGTGCCAACTCGGTCTGGTTCAGTCCCTTCCGTTTTCGAAGCTGCTTGATTCTCTGCCCGATAGCGGGATAATCGAAATTGTCCATATCTGATTCACCTCGTCCATATCATATCACACGATAAAGTGAATTGAAAGTACATATTTTTATTTCACAAAGGCTTGACATATGTACCTCGTATGCGCATAATTAAAATACGCACTTAAAGTGCATATTTTAATCGAACAGGAAAAGGAGAATGAACAAAAGATGCGTAACGCAGAGAGAAGCACTTTGAAACAGGAGGTACTATGAGAGCGCAGTTTATCACAGCAACCGAAGTTGCAGAGATCATGGGCATCAGCCGCAGCAAGGTATATCAGATTGTCCGGGAAATGAACAGAGAACTGAAAGCACAGGGCTATCTAACCGTAGCCGGGAAATGCCCCGCCCAGTATTTCAAGCAGAAGTTCTATGGCTTCCAGATTCCCGGAGGTGGGTATGATGACGGTAAATGAGAAAACGACCGCCCCGGACACATCTGTTGGCGCAGATGATGGGCAGTCGCTTCGCAATTCAATTAAGAGCAGTATAACCGAAAACGCCAGCCAAAACAAGCCCCAAAATGTTAATCCGCAAAATAATCTCCCTTCGGAGATCGTACAAAAGGGACGCTTCTGCTGCTGGCGGTATGAGGAACGGGACGGACGTAAAACGAAAGTCCCGTACAATCCTCTGACCGGACAGATGGCTCGGAGCAACGATGCAGGCAGTTTCGCAGATTTCAAGATCGCATCCAGCGCGACAGGCTATGATGGTATCGGCATTGGGATATTCAACGGTATCTGTGCCATCGACCTTGACCACTGCGTAACAGACAGCGGCTTTTATTCCGGCGCAGCGGCAGAGATCGTGTCACTGATGCACAGCTATACCGAATTCAGTCCCAGCGGAAATGGACTGCACATCCTGTTCCGGGCTGACGGATTTCAGTATGACAGCAAGCGCTATTATATTATGAACCACAAGGCTGGCATTAAGGTGTATGTAGCCGGAGCGACAAAAAAGTATGTGACGCTGACAGGTCATACTTGCGAAAATTATGTGTTTGGCGACCGCACAAAGGAACTGCAAATCCTGCTGGACAAGTTCATGTGCCGCCCCGAAGTCAATGCAGGAAATGCAATAAATGCAGACAATACCGATCTCAGTGCAGATGAAATACTGAAACTTGCCAAAAGCAGCCGAAACGGCGCAGCGTTCTATGCTTTGTATTCCGGTTCTCAGGCGGGGCATTTGTCCCAATCCGAAGCAGATATGGCGCTGTGCCGGCATCTGGCTTTCTGGACAGGCAGAGATGCACAAAAGATGGATGCTTTGTTCCGCAGTTCCGGCCTCATGCGGGAGAAATGGGACAGAGCGCAGTCCGGCAGTACCTACGGCGCGATTACGATTCAAAAGGCAATCGAAAGCTGTATGGAGGTTTACACACCTCGACAGGAGCCAAAGGCACAGTTTTCACCCCTCGTCCCTCTGACGCCGCAGTGGAGCGAACTTCCAACGTTCCCGATAGAAGCGCTGCCCGATACCGTCAGCCGCTATGCTGCTGCGGTAGCGGCACACAGCCAGACTTCCCCCGATATGGCAGCGGTGATCGCTCTCGGCGTGCTGGCGGTCTGCTTACAGGGAAAGTTCAAGGTGGAAGGTACGCCGGGTTACTATGAGCCGCTAAGCCTCTACACAGTGCTTATCGCCTCTCCGGGCGAACGAAAGTCAGGTGTCATGCGCTCCATGACAAGCGTTCTCTATGAATATGAGCAGGAGTTCAACCGTTCTCGCGCTCTGGAAGTCAGACAAAACCGGCAGGAGCGAGAAGCTATAGAGCGGCAGATTTCCGGCTTAAAGAAAAAGCTGGAGAATAAAGGTGGGCGAGAGATGGAGTTGGAATTGCAGCAGCTTGAAGGGCAGCTTGCAGATATGCCGGAGCTGAAGCCTGTGCGATTCTTTGCAGATGATTGTTCCAGCGAGGCACTGACCAGCCTACTTGCCAACAACGGCGGCATTCTCTCCGTGATCTCCGCAGAAGGCGGTATCTTTGACATTATGGCTGGAAGGTATTCCAGCAAGACCAACATCGACGTTTGGTTGAAAGGTCATTGCGGCGACCCAATCTATGTTGACCGCATGAGCCGCGAGGCAGAGTGTATTCCCCATCCGGCGCTGTCCGCTATCCTCACCATCCAGCCAAGTGTTTTGACCGAGATCATGGAAAACACAACTATGACCGGGCGCGGGCTGATTGCGAGATTCCTGTATGCTTCCCCTCCGTCTAAAATCGGAAACCGTATATTCCGCGCACCACCTGTCCCGGCAGAGATCAGCGAGGCTTACCGCAGACTGTTTTTCCGTCTTATGGCTATTCCCGTCAGCGATAACGCGCAGACGCTGCATCTGTCTGAAAAGGCGCTGGAAACAGTAGACGATTACTTCTCCGAACACGAAAGATACCTTGCAGGAGAGGGTCAGGCAATCGCCGATTGGGCAAGCAAATACATCGGTGCGGTACTGCGGATCGCCGGACTGCTGCATGGCGCGGATATGGAGCCGGGCGATTATGAAATCTCAGCATCTACCATCTGCAAAGCCATTGAGATAGGAAAATATTTTCTGGCACATTCCAGCTATGCCTACTCCATGATGGGCGGCGATCTAAACATCAAAAAAGCAAAATTTGTACTGGCGAAACTCTCCAAGCTGGGTAAGTCGGAGATCAAACGCTCTGAACTGTTTCAGACTTGCCGGGGCAAGTTCTTTCAGAAAACAGAGGAACTGTTCCCTACTCTGGACTTGCTGGAGGAACACGGCTACCTTCGGCAGCTCGTCCCTGAACGGTCAGGTTCCGGCAGGCCGCCGGACGTGCGCATCCTCGTAAATCCCGCGGCGTGACAGGCAGGAATATACTGCATTTATTGCATTTCCTGCACAACTCAGCGTCCCACGTCTCCGGTGAGAAATCCGCAGATTTTGAAACGGAAAGGCAGGGAGAAACGCATTCGTTTCTTCCTGCCTGTGGGCGGCGATTATGAGCAATTTCATGTTGCGAGGAAACCGCCGGACACGCCGTTTTTTTCGGTTTGTATAGACACGGCAAACCGCAAAACCGGCAGAGGCATCCGCAGATGCCGCATCCCCCTCGGGAGAGCCCACGATACTTTGCAGCCGCAGGATGAAAGTATCATAGTGGGTTATTACACTTCCGCAGAAGTGCTACCACGAAAGCTGCCCCATCCTGCACAATCTGAAATCAGGAGGTAAACTGCCTATGGCAAGAGGCGACGGTATTCACCGTACCAGCGCAAGAAACGCAAAAATGAAAGACGCAGACATCGACAACGCGCAGGCGCACAACGAGCGCGAAAAATCGTCGTATGTCAATCAGGACATCGTTCCCGAACGAACGCCATACAACGTCCATTTCAAAACGCCAACCGCCGGGTATATGGAGATGTTCGAGCAGATGCGCTCCGACGGCGTGATCTCTACCCGTGGTCTGAAAGCAGATGCCGAGAAATTTGGAGAGCTGATCTTCGACGTCAACTCTGCCTACTTCTTCAACCACGGCGGATATGACTTTGCAAAACAATTCTACACCAATGCCTACAAAGCTGCAATCAAAATTGTCGGCGGGGAGCAGTACATCCTGTCGGCAGTCATGCACGCCGACGAGCGCAACCGTGCCATGTCCGACGCGCTGGGGCAGGACGTGTACCACTATCACCTTCATGTGGTCTATATTCCCGTCGTGGAAAAACAAATTCTGTGGTCAAAACGCTGTAAGGACGAGACGCTTCGCGGCACGGTCAAAGAAACCATACGGCAAGTCAGCATGAGCAAAAAGTGGGCTTCCATGCCCGCGCTGGACGAGAACGGTGAGCCGATTCTGAGCGCAAAAGGCAAGCCTGTTCTCAAAAAATCCTACAGCGTTTTGCAAGACGATTTCTTCCGGTATATGCGCGACGCCGGGTACGACGATGTGGAGCGCGGCGAGCGCGGCAGCTCCGAGGAACACCTGACGGTCACGCAGTTCAAGGTGCAGCAGGAGCAGGCACGGCTGGAATCGATTGAAGGAAAGATTGATAAGAAGAAGCAGAGGCTTGAAAAATACAATGAGAAAATTCAGGAACAAAAAGGTGTGGTAGCCTCCTTCTACGAGATCGACAGCATCGGGAAAAAGACCATTTCCGGCAACATCTCCATGACGCCGAAGGATGCGCAGTTCCTCAAGGATCTTGCCAAAGAAGGCATTGCCTCTCGCGGGCAGATTGGAAACTTGATGAATAGAATTGAAACGCTCAAGCGCGACGTCAGCATATGGAAATGCAAATATGAGAAACTGCAAGAGCAGACAAAGGATTTCATGACGGCACTCAAACGAGCGCCGTGCAAGGTTAAAGAATTTCTACAATTCATCCTCCACGCTGAGCCCGAAAAGCCAGAACAGTCCAGAAACCGCGATATGCCGCGTCGAAAAAGTCACGGAATAGAGCTGTGAGCAGTTGCGGTGTAGAGCCGTAAAATTCCGAAAATAGCCAACGGGAGCGCGTCAGACGAGTGGGCATTGTCCGGCGCGTTCCTGTTTGAAAATCTCCGTTTTTCCAAAGTCATGAGCCGGAGAAAGTACCCGAAAAAAGGCACTCTTGTGCGACAGAACGCAGAAAGGAGCCTCGTATGAAAACAGGATTGACAAAGAGCCAGAAAACCACAGAAATTTGGTTTGACGAGAAAGAAACACTGATCCATATCCGCACCCACAACACCGGCCTCAAGAACAGGTTGACCGTCTACGCCGCACAGCACCCCGGCGAGTGCTGCCAGACCGATGCAGATCCGGACACGGGCTGTATGGAGTTTGAAATTCAGAAGGGACGGTTCTCCTTCCGACTGACCGCGCCGTACAGCGAGGAACGCAGACAAAAAGCAAGTGAACGCGCAAAGCTGAACAACTTCTACTAAAAACAATGGCTCGCTGATAATCCACAGCGAGCCATTGTTTTTTCAGCCATCTTGTGATACACTATTACACAGATACACAGATACGCGTGTTTGAAAGGTGCATTGACATGGCTGAAAGAAATATGGTAAATCTCACAATTACTATGACAAGAGAAGAACGCAAGGCGCTAAAGCAGCTTGCGCTTGATAAAGATATTACAGTTTCCGCGTTAATCCGTTTGTGGCTACAGGAACAGCAGAAAGCCGAGGTGAACGAGTAATGGCAGGTAATCGCAATCTCAACAGTGCAAAGACTGCGCGAAAGGATGAGTTTTATACCCAGTTGACAGATATCGAAAAGGAAATGCGTTATTATCGCAAGCATTTCAAAGGTAAAACCGTACTGTGCAATTGCGATGATCCATTCGAGAGCAATTTCTTCAAGTACTTTGTCCTTAACTTTAATCGTCTTGGATTAAAGAAGCTGATTGCCACCTGCTACTCAACATCACCTATTATGGGCAGTCACTTTCACTATCATGTTGATGGCAGCGGTCAAATATCTTTTTCTTTTGAGGACGAAGCCGTTATAGACAATGATAGTAAGCGCCCGTATAAAGCAACTGTCACTCAAGTTTATGACACAACCGGTGACGGTGGTGTAGATATGCTTGATGTTGCAAAACTTTTTATGACGGGCGATAATGAATTAGTAGAGTTGAATGGCGATGGCGATTTTCGCTCACCTGAATGTATTGAACTTCTGGATGAAGCGGATATCGTGGTCACAAATCCTCCGTTTTCTCTGTTTAGAGAGTACCTCGGAACTCTTGTTGAGCATCAGAAGCATTTCATTATCATTGGCAACGTTAATGCTGTTAAATATCAGGAAGTATTCCCACTATTTATGTCAAACGAATTATGGCTTGGCGCAAGCATTCATTCTGGTGATAGAGCTTTCTTTGTCCCTGACGATTATCCTCTCGATGCGGCTGGCTGCGGCGTCGACGGGGAAACTGGCAGAAAATACATTCGGGTAAAAGGTGTGCGTTGGTTTACAAATCTTGATATCAAACAACGGCATGAGGAGATGATACTTGTTCGTCGATATACCCCAGATGAATATCCAAAGTATGTGAACTATGATGCCATCGAAGTTGCAAAGACATCTGACATTCCCTGTGACTATGCTGGGGCGATGGGCGTGCCTATTACATTTATGGATAAATACAACCCCGATCAGTTTGAAATTGTTGGTGCCAGTCAGCATCTGATTCGTGAAATAAGCGATGATATTCGTGCGAAAGCACGCTACTCACAGATTGGGTGTTTCTACCTTGATAATGGTGATGGAACCTACCGCAAAATGTACGACCGCATTGTCATTCGCAATAAACATCCAGAAGTCCCAAGGGAGGCACAGTGATATGCAGATAACTGAATTAAAAGTTACCATTGGCGAAGTCTGCGAAGGTTATATCAACGACGCTGAAGAAGGCGTTGTTGGCTACGATGAACGTCTTGATATTCGTCCAAAGTATCAGCGAGAGTTCGTTTATAAAGACAAGCAGCGGGACGAGGTAATCCGTACCGTGATGAAAGGTTTGCCTCTAAATGTGATTTACTGGTGTAAGGTCAAAAAAGAGGATGGTTCTGACGGTTTTGAAGTCTTGGATGGGCAGCAGCGAACCATTTCAGTTTGCGAGTATGTCGATGGCACATTCTCCGTTGATGATAAGTACTTTTATAACCTGCCTTCTGACAAGCAAAAGCAGATTTTAGACTACCCTCTGTTCGTTTACGTGTGCGATGGAACTGATTCTGAGAAGCTGGATTGGTTTAGAATCATCAATATTGCAGGCGAACAGCTTACCGATCAGGAACTGCGAAACGCGGTTTACGCTGGTTCTTGGGTCTCGGATGCCAAACGGTATTTTTCAAAGACCGGCTGTGCGGCCGATACCCTTGCAGGAGATTACTTAAAGGGCGCTTCTATCCGTCAGGAGTATTTGGAGACTGCTATTTTGTGGGCGGCGAGCGCCGAAGGAAAGGCGATTGAAGCATACATGGGTCAGCACCAGAACGACCCAAGCGCCGTTCTCCTTTGGAACTATTTCCGCTCTGTGATCGATTGGGTACAGGCTATCTTTCCTAGAAAGCGTAAAGAGATGAAAGGACTGCCCTGGGGATTGCTTTACAACACACACGGCAAGCGAACAGACCTTGACCCGAAAAAGCTGGAGGCAGAGATTCAGCGTCTTATGGGCGATGAGGATGTCACAAAGAAATCCGGTATTTATGAATATCTGCTGACAGGAGAAGAAAAGAAACTGTCCATTCGTGCTTTTGACCGCCGTGATGCCCTTGCGGCGTATGAAAAGCAAAAACATAAATGCGCAATTTGCGGCGAAGAATTTGAGTTTGAGCAGATGCACGCTGATCATATTACGCCGTGGAGCAAGGGCGGAAAAACGATACCTGATAATTGCCAGATGCTTTGCCGCGACTGCAATCTGAAAAAGGGCGCACAGTAAGCCACTCTACGATCGCGGCAGGCTCAGAGGATGGATGCTATGAATATGAATTTCTTTCGGGGAAAAGATGCTCGAACTTTTTTCGCCCCTTATTACACCAGACTGAAAGAAGAAGTAACGCGCTTGAGCGATGCGGAAATTGTTTCTTGCAACTTTCAAGAATGGGCTGACTATCTTTTTAACAAATACTATGTCACCCCTATTTCGCTTTTTGAGACAAACATCGAAAGAACTCTTTCAGAAATCAAAGTTAAAAAAGCAAACCCTTTTCGCGGATACCCCGACGAAAAGGACTACTTTGAAATTGATGGAGTTCGGATAACATTCAAAATTCCTTTTGACGGAAATCCCGAACTGTTTGATTTGAAGCCAGGCAGTTATATCCTGACGAGTTTTGGAACAAGCAGTTTTGTAAGACCTCGTGGAGAGGATTGCGGCAGTTTCACACTTGATTTTGAATATACAAAACAGGAGCTTCAAGAAAAAGGTGAAGCGATGCCTGAGTATGTGCAAAAACAGTTTGACCTTGATTTTGAAAATTACAAGAAAATGATTGGTTTTGTGAACGCGGAGGTCAATTCATATAATAACAGCTTAAATGCCTCTGCTTTACAACTTCTGGAGGAACGAAAGCAGAGGGCTGATTCGTTTTCAGCTATTAGCAACGCTCTACAGATTCCTTTGGTAGCCAGTAAGAACGCCCCTAATACCAAGCCTATACAGTTAAAACGAATTGTTCGTCAGCCATCTGTAAAGCCAGCTACACCTCCTGCAAAAATCGAACCATATATCAGTGATAGCGATTACGAGAATATCAACAATATCATTTCCATGTGTGGTACAACCATGGAAAAAACGGCTCGAACCTATTATGCAAATACCGAAGAAGAACTTCGTGATCATTTATTGGCAACGCTAAATACGCACTATGATGCGGCGACAGGAGAAACTTTCCGTAAAATCGGCAAGACTGATATTCACATTGAATTTGATAACAAGGCTGCATTTATCGGAGAGTGTAAAATCTGGCACGGAATCAAACAATTCCAAAGTGCGGTTCAGCAGGTTATTAACTACTCTACTTGGCGTGATCTGAAGGTGTCGGTGATTATCTTCAACAAAGTAAATCAATCGTTTCAGCAAATCCTATCTGCAATCAAGAGCTGGGCTGATATGAATGCGGTGTCTTATGTCCAGCCTCAAGCTAATATTTGGAAATGCAATTACCATCGTCCAGATATGAATGTAGATATTCAATTAACGATTTTGGCGTTCGATTTATATGTAGATAAGAGCCAGTTCAAAGACAGCCGGTATAATAACTGAATCTTGACGGGCAAGCACAATTTGTGC
>OLPX01001360.1_pt1 | contig 17540 bp, 9 predicted proteins | sample 1672491 | NCBI WGS metagenome assembly OLPX01 (sample SAMEA3136692, study PRJEB25190) | human gut metagenome | biome: human gut; feature: human-associated habitat; material: faeces | place: Austria | collected 2013 | reverse complement strand
GCAGATTTTTACACCTAATTGGGGATGAAACAGCTGATGGCGGGAGGCGGTGTTGTTTTGATCGGCACCCAGCTTGTACCGTTACTTTCCGGTTTGTTTAGCTGAGAAACTTAGGAGGGAGATGACTCATGGATCGGATATTTGAAGCGATTGAAGAATGGATGAGGAATCTTCTGACAGGCATGGTAAGTTCCAACCTGACAACAATGTATACCGATGTCAATGAAAAGACCGGTCAGATTGCTGCTCAGGTTGGGCAAACACCACAGGGCTGGAATGGGAACATTTACAGCATGATACAAAATCTTTCCGATTCGGTCATTGTACCGATTGCCGGTATGATTATTACCTTTGTGCTTTGTTATGAGCTGATTTCCATGTTAACAGAAAAGAACAATATGCATGACATTGATACATGGATGTTCTTTAAATATTTTTTCAAGATGTGGGTGGCAGTCTGGATCGTCAGCCATACTTTCACGATTACCATGGCGGTATTTGATGTCGGGCAGTCAGTAGTGAGCCGGGCCGCTGGTGTCATCAGTTCCGATACAGCGATCAATATAGATACGATGATCACCACGATGGAAACGGCAATGGAATCTATGGAAATCGGTGAACTTGTCATACTGGCACTGGAAACGATGCTTGTGAGCCTGTGTATGAAGGTTATCTCAGTCTTTATTACAGTGATTTTGTATGGGCGTATGATTGAAATCTATCTCTATTCGTCCGTTGGAGCTATTCCATTTGCAACTATGTCTAACAGGGAATGGGGGCAGATTGGAAACAACTATCTTCGTGGATTGTTTGCACTGGCATTTCAGGGATTTTTTATGATGGTCTGCGTGGGAATTTACGCAGTCTTAGTAGCGAATATCCAGATGTCAGATAACATTCATTCTGCATTGTTCGGCGTGATGGCATACACGGTGATCCTTTGTTTCAGCTTGATGAAAACAGGAAATTTTGCCCGTAGTATCTTCAACGCTCACTAGAAAGGAGGAACTGACAATGGCATTTGTATCAGTGCCTAAAGACTTAACCAAGGTCAAAAATAAGATCATCTTCAACCTGACCAAACGGCAGCTGATCTGTTTTGGGATTGCGGCGGCAGTGGGAGTTCCGTTTTATTTCCTTACCAGAGGGATCATCGGTTCCAGTAACGCAGCCACCGGGATGTGCCTTTTGATGCTTCCGGCATTTTTATTTGCCATGTATGAAAAGGATGGACTTCCGTTAGAAAAGGTTTTGAAAAATATGATCACCGTGAAATTTATCCGTCCTCCGGTACGGAAGTATCAGATGGAAAATCTGTATGAGAAGAAATTTATCATGGTCAGAAAAAAGAAGGGAGGACAGAAGAGTGTTAAAAAGAAAAAACGATAGACAGCCACCGCAGAGACTGGAAGAAGAACGTTATCCAAATGATTACTGGCTGGATGAAGAGGATGGTGGAGAAGATATTCCAGATCCGGCGGTCAGCAGCAAGCCGGTAAGCGGCAGACTGCACAGTGAGCCAATGGTAACAGGCTATGAGGCATTGGAAAGACAGAGAGGGGTACGCCGACCAAACAGGAAGCTGACCCGCAGGGAAAAGAAGGCTTTGAAAAGGGCACAGAAATATGAAGCGAAACTTCATAAAGAGCATGAAAAAGCGGATAAGAAAAATGCAAAGAAAGAAGCGAAGCTTGCGGTGAAAGCAGAGAAACAGGCAATGCGTGAAGCAAAGAAAAATGCAAAGAAGAAAAAGAGCAGTTCAGCTACAGCACCGCCGAGACAGCAGCCGGAAGGGAAGAAGGTTTCAGAAGGAAAAGGCGGTACCACAGAAAAGAAAGTGGCAACTACTGCCAAAGATAAACGGATTACAGCACAGCAGTCCATTCCTTATCATGAGATGGGGAGAGATGGTATCTGCCGTGTGCAGGATAAATTTTATTCCAAGACCATCCGTTTTTATGACATCAACTACCAGTTAGCTCAGAATGAGGATAAAAATGCGATCTTTGAAAACTGGTGCGACTTCTTAAATTATTTTGACAGTACGATTCATTTTCAGCTTTCCTTTATCAATCAGCACAGCAACATGGCGGAGTATGAAAAGGTTATCCATATCAATCCGCAGGAGGATGAGTTTGATGATCTGCGTATGGAGTTTGCACAGATGCTTAATAATCAGCTGGCAAAAGGAAATAATGGTCTGATGCGTACCAAGTATATTACGTTTGGTATCGAAGCAGAGAATATCCGGGAAGCACGACCGAAACTGGAACGTATCGAGTCGGATATTATGAATAACTTCAAGATCCTTGGTGTGACAGCGTATCCGTTGAATGGAGCCGAAAGGCTGCAGATCATGTACGAGACATTCAATCAGGATAGTAAAGTCCCTTTCCATTTTTCTTATGATGAGGTGCTTCGGACAGGTCTTAGTACAAAGGATTATATCGCACCGACCAGCTTCGTATTTAAGAATGGAAAAGACTTTCAGATGGGTGGAACGATAGGAGCCGTTTCTTATCTTCAGATTCTTGCACCGGAGCTTACGGACAAGATGCTGGCAGAGTTTTTGGAGATGGACAGTAACCTTATGGTAAATTTTCATATCCAGTCCATTGACCAGATGAAAGCGATTAAGCTGGTAAAGAGCAAAGTAACCGATATTAACCGTATGAAGATTGAGGAACAAAAGAAAGCGGTTCGTGCTGGATATGACATGGACATTATCCCATCCGACTTAAATACATATGGTGGGGAAGCCAAGAGATTATTGGAAGATTTGCAGTCCAGAAATGAGAGAATGTTCCTTGTGACAGCACTGTTTTTAAACACAGCAGGAACAAAACAGGAACTTGAAAATGTGGTGTTCCAGACTGCCGGTATTGCACAGAAATATAACTGTGCATTGAAGCGTCTGGATTATCAGCAGGAGCAGGGCCTTATGAGCTGCCTGCCGCTTGCGATGAATCTTGTACCGATTAAGAGGGCACTTACCACAACATCTACGGCGATCTTTGTTCCGTTTACCACACAGGAATTGTTTATGGGTGGGGAATCCATTTACTATGGTTTAAATGCCCTTTCCAATAATCTGATCATGGCAGACAGAAAGAAACTGAAAAACCCGAATGGTTTGATTTTGGGTACACCGGGTGCCGGTAAGTCATTTGCGGCAAAGCGTGAGATTACCAACGCATTTATCGTGACAAAAGATGACATTATCGTGTGCGATCCGGAAGGAGAGTATTATCCGTTGTTCCGGGCATTTCATGGACAGGTTATCCGCATTTCACCAACCAGCCATGATTATATCAATCCGATGGACATCAATCTGGATTATGCAGACGATGATGACCCGCTTTCCTTAAAGTCCGATTTTATCCTGTCTCTTTGTGAGCTGGTAGTTGGTGGGAAGAATGGACTGGAGCCGGTAGAAAAAACAGTTATTGACCGTTGTGTGCGTCTGGTGTATCAGGACTTCCTTTCTGACCCAGTACCGGAAAAGATGCCGATCTTAGAGGATTTATATAATCTTCTCCGTGAGCAGAAGGAACAGGAGGCACAGCGTCTTGCGACTGCACTGGAAATCTACGTCAATGGTTCTCTGAAAGTATTCAATCACAGAACCAACGTGGAACTGAGTAACCGCATGGTATGTTTCGACATCAAAGATTTGGGAAAACAGTTGAAAAAGCTTGGTATGCTGATCGTACAGGATCAGGTATGGAACAGGGTGACGATTAACCGTTCAGCGAATAAGAGTACCAGATACTATATTGATGAATTTCATCTGCTTTTAAAAGAAGAGCAGACAGCTGCGTACAGTGTGGAGATCTGGAAGCGGTTCCGTAAATGGGGCGGTATTCCGACGGGTATCACACAGAATGTAAAAGACCTGCTTGCCAGCCGTGAGATAGAAAATATCTTTGAAAATTCTGACTTTATCCTGATGTTAAACCAGGCATCCGGTGACAGGCAGATTCTTGCAAAGCAGCTGAATATCTCACCACACCAGCTTTCTTATGTTACCAACAGTGGAGAAGGTGAGGGACTGGTCTTTTATGGCAGTACCATTATTCCGTTTAAGGATAAATTTGATAATTCTCTGATGCTGTATGCGTTGATGACTTCTAAGCCAGATGAGGTAGAGAAGCGTAAAAAACTTGGTATTGGAGAAAGAGACGATTAAAAAATATAAAAAGCAAAATAGAACAAAAGCAGGGGATGAGCCGGGAAATGATTTCCGGCCTTTTTTCTGCCAAAAAATGAAATGGAGGATCACTATATGAGAGATTATACGAATTTTGAGAGATGCAATGGAGAACCTTGCTGTGTATTTGCAGAGAGGATCTGTGCAGACAATTATAAAGAACTTTTAGAAAAAGGAAAAGACAGTAACGGGGAGGAGGTGTTTGGCGAGATGTTAGATGATCTGCTGTATTTAGCGGAACTGATTGACTTTATGGGGATTACTTCCTGCCTGGCCGCAAGAAGAACATTGAGTGAAAGACTTACAGATAAGTTGACAGATTCCATTGCAGGACTGGCAGATGAGGTACTGGAAAAATGGGAGAGTTATCAGAATAAGGCGGAATAACAAGTAAACAGTAAAGGGGATGGTGAAATTTGCAGGAGCATGAGTATAAAGCGAGAGATAAAACCGTCCAGAAGATGAGCCGTGATGGTCTTAGAGAAAAGAATCTTCGGAATAAAGAAGAAAAAAGGATCACTGGTCGGGACATGGACACAGAGGTTTCCCGTAGTGAAAAAAAGGATGAACTGGATTTCAGTAAGAGAAGGCGTGACCATATCAATGAAAGAAGGGAAACAGAACATCCGGAGCAAAGTTCTAAAAAAATCAGATATAGTAGAGAATCTATATCGGATGAGAAATCAGAACAAGATATAGATGGAGAGCTGGATGGGGAACAAGTAGCCGATGAAAGCACAGCTACAACGAAATCCGCATTCCGCAGTGAGAGCATCCGTGGACAGCCAAGGGGAGAACGGGCTTATCTGGAAACGGCTGCAGACAGCCGGGATCTCCGTAAGAAAAAGATGGTCAGAGATTATGCGTCAAAAGAAAGACGGAAGGAAAAGGAGGCTTCCGAAGAAAGCAAGACAGCAAAGAGAGAAGCTGCCCGCTACAGGGAAACTTCAGAAGTGGCAGAAGAGTCTCTGGATGGATTTTCGGAGGAGATTAAAGGCAAATCGAAGAGGGAACGTGTGCTGAAAGAACAGCGGAAAAAGAGTTCTCGGTTATCGTTTGGCGATGAAAGTGATGGCATGGTACATGGAGCAGGTATCGGTATCCGAAGCTCTGCATCTGCCGTGAAAGATGCTGTGGCTACGGCGGCTCATTGGAAAACCCATGAGGCAGAAGATGATAATGCTGCGGTAGAAGGGGCACACCGGGCAGAGCTTGCAGGAGAAAGCCTTGCAAGAAAATCCATTTATACAAGGGAACGCTTAAAGCAAAGGAGGGAACAGTCAAAAAGACTGAAAGAAAGCGTTCTTGATGAAGCAGAAAAAAGCAGGCTGATGTTTGAATCTGTTTATGGAAATGAAGCAAAAAATATGGTGAAGAAGGAAGCGGAGCAGAAAAGAAAATCTGCATTGCAAAAACTGTTCCAGAAGAAACGCTATCAGAAACAGTATCAGGCAGCAAAGCAGAGTAAAAAGGCGAAGGATGCCATGATTACTTCTGCACAGAAATTTACGGAGAAGGCGAAAGATGCGGTCAAAATGGTGGCAGCACAGAACCGTGGCATTTTTGCTACGGTAGCTATCTTTGGATTGATATTTGTCCTAATTGCAGCAAGTTTTACCAGCTGCAGTGCATCCCTGCAGGGAGCGTCGTCTGCTATTATTTCCACCAGTTATTCCAGTACGGATGAGGATATTTATGCCGCTGAAAATGCGTACCGGGCATTAGAAGAAGCCTTAAACATGCAGATTAATCAGATGGAATCCACGCATCCGGATTACGACGAATACCGGTACCAGATTGATGAGATCGGCCATAATCCATATCAGCTGATCTCTTATCTGACAGTAAAATACGGTGGTTTTACTTATGATGAAGTAGCAGAGGAGATAGAGTCTATTTTCCGTCAGCAGTATGGGATTACTACAGATTCTACCAGAGAGACGGTCACGGAAACCAAGACAGTCCGGGTTGGAGAATCACTGGGACAGGTTGTTACCAGCGGGTATTGTAACTGTTCCATCTGCTGTGGGCAGTGGAGTGGCGGACCGACAGCCAGCGGTGCGATGCCGACAGCCAATCATACGATCGCCGTAGATGCATCGAATCCTTTTGTACCGATGGGAACCCATGTCGTTATGAATGGTGTGGAATATGTAGTAGAAGATACCGGAGCTTTTGCAAGATATGGTGTTCAGTTTGATGTTTACTATGATAACCATGCGGCAGCTTCTGCACATGGGCACCAGACATGGGAGGCATACATAGCAGACAGCAATGGAAGCCAGGAAGTGCAGGTTACGACAACGAAAGAAGTAAACCGTCTGGATGTGACGATGACAAACAGGAATCTGGATACCGTATTGAGAAGCCGCATGACGGAAGAAGAACAGGAAAGATACGATGCGTATAACAAATATTATGGAAATCGTGATTACCTGTTTGACTTAAACAGCATACCCACCGGAAGTGGAGGCTTTGGTTATACCATACCGACAGATGCTTTATCTGATCCACAGTTTGCAAAGATGATCCGGGAAGCAGAGAAATATCTGGGAGTTCCTTATGTCTGGGGTGGTTATTCCCCAAGTGGATTTGATTGTTCCGGATTTGTAAGCTGGGTTATCAATAATTGTGGAAATGGATGGAATATTGGAAGATGTACAGCAGATGAACTTCGTTCTCACTGTTCGCAGGTATCTCCATCGGAAGCAAAACCGGGAGACTTGATCTTCTTCCAGGGCACCTATAACACAAGTGGGGCGAGTCATGTTGGAATCTACGTTGGAAATAACATGATGATCCATTGTGGTAAGCCGGTGCAATATACAAGTATTGCAAGTGCCTACTGGCAGGAACATTTTATGGCATTTGGTCGTCTGCATTAGAGGAGGTGACAGGCAGATGAACATGAAATTAAAAAAGATTCTGGATGATATTCAGAAAACAGAGGATAAGATTGCGGAGCTGCAGGAACATCTGAAACGGCAGAATACATTAAAACAGCAGATGGAAGATGTGGAGATCATCAAATCTTTCCGTTCTATGAAACTGGACAGCCGGGAGTTATTGGTACTGCTTGACGGGATTCAGAAAGGAACCGTTACGATTCAGAGAAATGAAGAGGGTGGCATTACAGTAGAAGAGACAAAAGGCTCACAGAAGAAAGAAAACAATAACGGATCACTTGCGGGGCAGGTGACAGGAAGTGAGGTATTAGACGATGAAGAGTAAAGTAGTAAAGAAACTTCTTATGATCGCTATGGCGGTAACAATGATTTCGGGAACGTCCATTGCTACTGTTTATGCAAATGCAAATCCGCCGGCAGAAGAGACAACGACAGCGGTGGTGGAAGAGACAACAACAGAAAAGAATAAAGATACGGAGAAAGCAGAGGATACGGGAAGAGTTACCGGAGAAAGTAATAATTCCGCTTTTTCTACACCGGGAAATGCCCAGCTTGTAGATGATAAGGAAAATGATGATACAAAACAGTTCCTTACTATCCAGACGAAAAAGGGGAATACTTTTTACATGGTCATTGACCGTTCCAGTAATACAGAGAACGTGTATATGATGTCTCTGGTCGATGAGAACGATCTGGCAGAATTTCTGGATGAAACAGAAAAAGACAAGGAAACTGAAGAATCAACAGTAGTGATCCCGGAAACCACACCGGAGACTACACCAGCAGCAGAGGAGGAAACCGAAGTGAAGAAAGAAGAGAAAAGCGGAATGAATGTGAAAGGTCTTGCAGCTATCGTAGTTGCAGCAATCTTAGGCTTTGCAGGAATCGCAGTCTATAAGAAACATGGACGCAGTAAGGACGACGATTATGTAAGTGAACAGCTTGAATTTTCAGACGGTCCGTATGTAAATGAAGAGGACGATGAAAAAGAAGAATAAGCGTTTTTAAGAAATGGAAACAGTAATAAGGACAGGGGCGGCCAGAAATCTTGGCTGCCTTTTTTGTAGAAAGGAAAGGATTATGTCTAAATTTTTAGTGATCGCAGAGAAGCCAAGTGTAGCACAAAGTTATGCGAAAAACCTGTCCGCTTATAAACGGGAGGACGGTTATCTGGAGGGAGAAAGCTGTATCGTCAGCTGGTGCTTAGGACATCTGGCAGAGTATGCACAGCCAGAGGAATATGACCCCAAATATGAAAAATGGCAGTTTGATGATCTGCCAATCCTTCCAGAAGCATGGAAGCTGAAAGTTTCCAAGGATAAAAAGAAGCAGTTTGATGTATTAAAAGTTCTGATGAACCGAAACGATGTGGAATATCTGGTAAATGGCTGTGATGCAGGAAGAGAAGGAGAACTGATCTTTCAGAGAGTATATGACCTTGCCGGATGCAGGAAACCAGTGAAACGTCTGTGGATCAGCTCGATGGAAGATGCCGCCATTCAGAAAGGCTTCCAGACAATGAAAAGTGAGGAAGAATATAAGAATCTCTGTATGGCTGCGGTGTGCAGGGCACAGGCTGACTGGCTGATCGGAATGAATGGAACCAGAGCATATACTACGAGATATTTTAAACGTCTGGTTGTAGGCAGGGTACAGACTCCGACACTTGCCATGCTTGCAGAACGTCAGGAGAGGATTGAGCATTTCCAAAAAGAAGCGTTTTATAAGGTAGCACTGACGGATGGAAAACTTACAGTAGTTTCCGAGAACATTGCAAATGAAGAAACGGCGGAGTTACTCGCAGCCTTATGTCATGGTTCAACTGCTGTGGTAACACAGGTGAAGAAGGAACATAAAAAAGCATTTCCGCCAAGACTTTATGATCTGACAAGTCTGCAGCGGGAAGCAAACCGTTACTTTGGATATACAGCGAAATGCACACTGGATATGTTACAGGAATTATATGAAGAAAAGCTGGTTACTTATCCAAGAACAGACAGCCAGTTTGTAACGGAGGATATGAAAGATTCGGTAGAGGAACTGGTAGGAAAAATGCCGGTATTACTGTCATTTGTAGATTATGGGCAGTTAGGGCATGGAGTGAAAAGGGTAATCAATAATGCAAAGGTATCCGACCACCATGCGATCCTTCCGACGAAAGAAGCTGTGGAGAAAGGAATTTCTGATTTACCGTCAGATAAAAAGAATCTGATGATGCTGATCTGTCAGCAGCTGGTACAGGCAACCGGAGAAGAGTATCTCTATGAGCAGACGGATATTACTGTAAAGTGTCAGGAACAGGATTTTAAAGCCAGAGGGAAGATTCCAGTACAGATGGGATTTAAGGAAGTAGAAAAGGCATTTAAACAGCTGTGTGTTAAAGCGGAACCAGTGGAGGGAAAGGAAAAAGAGACTCCGATTCCTGCTGGGTATGAAGAAGGAATGAGGCTTTTTCCAGTAAAAGCGGATAAAACCACACATTATACCTCTCCGCCGAAACCATTCAATGAAGATACGCTTCTTGCTGCAATGGAAACAGCCGGTAATAAGGAGTTTGATTCTGAAACAGAAAAGAAAGGGCTGGGGACACCGGCAACAAGGGCAAGTATCATTGAGAAATTGGTTTCTTCCGGTTATGCACAGAGAAAGGGTAAGCAGATATTACCAAGTACCGAGGGAAAGGAATTAGTAAAGGTCATGCCAGAGTATCTGAAATCAGCAGTAATGACTGCGGAATGGGAGAATCAGCTGTTGATGATGGAAAAGGGGCAGATTACAGATACTCAGTTCATGGGAGAGATTACTTCTCTTGTCCGTAAGATTTTAGAGGTATGCAGGGAGATACCAGAAGAGGAACGCAGGAGATTCCAGACTGCGAGGGAAGTGATCGGCAAATGCCCGGTCTGTGGTTGTGATGTTTTTGAGGGGAAACAGAATTTTTACTGTTCAAACCGTCAGTGTGATTTTGCCCTTTGGAAAGAAAACCGTTTCTTAGGAAGCATGGAGAAAAATCTGGATAAAAAGATGGCAAGAGAACTTCTTGATAAGGCTTGTACCCATGTAAAAGGTCTGTATTCTAAAAAGAAAGATATGAAATTTGATGCAGATCTGTTACTCACACTGGAGGATGGCAAGCCGAGATTCCATCTGGAATTTCCAAAGAAGAAAAAGAAATAAGACAGGGAGGTAAAGCGATATGTCTAAATTACAGGACATCCGGGATCTGGCACAGGAACATGCGGTATCAGTGAGCGGTTCCCCCAGAGACTGGATGGATTATATGGACACAGCATCAAGGTTATACCGTTATTCTTTTTCAGACCAGCTTCTGATCCATGCACAGCATCCGGAAGCAACGGCCTGTGCATCACTGGAATTGTGGAATGAAAAGATGTTCCGATGGGTGAACCGTGGTGCAAGGGGAATCGCCCTGCTTGATGAAACAGGGCAGCATACCAGACTCCGTTATGTGTTTGATATTTCGGATACCCACATGGTAGCTGGGGGCAGAAGCCCGTATCTTTGGCAGATGCAGGAACACCAGAGAGAAGAGATCCTCACCCATCTGGCAGAGGTCTATGCTCTGGAAGAAAAGGATACAGCAACTTTGCAGGATGCATTGATGGCGGTCGCAAGGGAAATGGTCAGTGATAATCTGGAGGAATACCTGGATGGATTGGAATATGCGACGGAAGGTACTTATCTGGAAGATCTGGATGAGGTGACGATCCGCAGTGATTTCCGTCAGCTGGCAACAGACAGTGTTTACTATCTGCTTTCCAGGCGATGCGGGCTTGACCCGATGGAACTTCTGGAGGAAGAGGACTTCATGCATATCACGGATTATAACCGTCTATCTGTTCTCACCTTCCTTGGAAATGCGGCAAGCCAGCTCAGTGAGAGTATTCTGATTGATATTGGAAAGACCGTACATAAAATTTCTCTGGAAGAAGCAAGAAAAGAGGTTGAAAATTCCAATGAAAGGAATTATAATAACTTTACCACGTTAATGCGTGAAACTAAAAGCCGGGATGCAGAAACGAAAAAAGAAGAAAATATTGAAAATGAAGGAGGAACCGATTATGGAACTGACATATCATCGCAAGGGAGATTACCTGTTTCCGAATCTGACCGTCGAAGAGGAAGAAGTGACGATCGGGAAATACGGGATGCTGCGGAGGACATTTCTGAAGGAACACAAGAACAGCCTTTATCAGAGCCTGTTCCTGACCGGGAAGCTGAACAGCCATCTGGAACAGATCGAGAAAGCAGCACAGGAGAGAATGGACAGCCAGATGGAGAAATTACTGGAGAAGAATCCGGCACCGGACAAGGAAGCAGATCCGATGGCATGGACAGCACATATGAACGCACTGATGGCAACAGCGGAAGAGAGCATCTTGACGGAATTGGTATACAGTTAGTCGAAGATACAAGGGAAGATGGATTGAGTAAAGCAGAGGAAGAGATCGCCTCTGCTTTATCTTTGCCCGAATATCCCACCGCAAATGAACAAAGACGGCAGATCGAGAAAAGGGCAGCTGCCCTTTATGCCGGAGAAATCCCGATTCCAGAGGAAGTTGTCGATGAGATCTTACGGACAGGAGGAAACCGGAAAGCCAGCCAGCTCCGGATTATCTATAATTTCATGAGTGAACAGACACCGGAGGAATATACGGAGTTTGTGAAGCGTGAATACCGTAAAGGTGGAAAAGGTTTTCAGATTGATGGAAATGAATATTCAGTCTGGTTTGATGAAACTGGGATGCAGATCGCAGTGGGGCATACGGTCACAGACCATATCTTAGATAAGGCATTTTTATCATGGGAAGATGTCAGCGGACGTATCCATCAGCTTTTAGATCAGGGTGAATATGCACCGCAGTCTGTATTGGATGCGGCAAGAAGTAATGCAGTAAAAGAACACGCCCAGGCTCTTGCCTATATGAAAGGGGATATGGCAGAAGGAGTAGCGGAGATTGTTTTTGACGAAGAGGACTTACCACATCTTCGCAGTATCTATCCGGAAATCACGGATTATCTGGAAGAAAAGCTGGAAGATTCCCAGTGGCTTTCGGAACTGAATGAAAGACTGGATGCACTGGCAGAAGCCTATGAAGAAAATCATTCCATTATGCGTTTCCATCATTATAATCCTGTAAATATCTCAAAGCAGTTTCAGAAGTTTGCGGATGAGGTCATCCCTTATCAGGCAAGGGACGGGTTTGCCTGGAAAGAACATCCGATGTTCATTACACAGGATGAGATTGATGCTTTTCTTGCAGGAGGTGGAGCGTATTCGCAGGGCAGGCTCAGGACGTATTCTTTTTATCTGCTGCATGAGGATGAAAGAGCGAGGACAGGTTTTATCAAGGAACAGTATGGGATCGGTGGAAGCAGTCATGCACTTTCCGGTGCCGATGATTCACACGCAAACTATGATGGAAAAGGCTTGTTTCTTGCAAGAGGTGCTTATGGGAATCCATATACGTCAATTTTATTATCCTGGAATAAAGTTGCAAACAGAGTAGCTTATCTGATAAAGAATGACCAGTTCCTGCAGGCAGAAGATTATGCTCGTATGCCAGAATATGAACGGGAGCAGATGGCAAATAAGGTACTCCGCTTTTATGACCGTCTTCCGGAAGAGATAGACAGACCATTTACGGATGATTTCTTCTGGGAAAAACCAGGAAAAGAAATGGTGGCAGTATTAGAGAATCCAGAGCAAACAGAAGAACTGTTGCAGAAGATGGATGCAGCATTGGCAGCTCTGCCATTGGATTTTGAAGCGTATGGGACAAACTACCAGCAGAAAACAGAACTTCTTTCGGAACTTCACCAGTATGCAGAGGGAACCTATACGATTTTCCCGACACCGGAAGCAGAACCGTCTTTTGCGGAACCATCCGGACACCAGATGACCATGTTTGATTTCTTAGATACGAAGGCAGTGACAGAACCGATCGTAGTAGATATGTCAGATGTGGAGGAAATAGAAGAGGAAGAGGTTACTGCCGAAGAATCTATTTCAGAGAGTCAGGAGCAGGAAATAATAGAAACTTCTGAGGGACAGGAACAGAAAGAATCAGAAGAAGAGGTAACAGCTAAAACAGCAGAAGAACTGGCGGAGTCCTGGGATGAAGGTGTTTTTGCGTATCAGGGGTATCATTTTGAAGCAGTAGGGGTATTGCCGGAAGGAATAGAAGGAAAAGATCTGGTTGCACAGACCCGTTCCAATACAGAACTGCATTTATCAACCTACCATACAGAAGATTTCCCTAAATATTCCTATGATGATTTTTATGCAGTCAGCAATGCACCAACTGCCGATGTGTTCCGGTGTCTGGAAACCGGACGCAATTATATTCCCGGAGAAAATGAACTGTTTGGATATGAGGGAGAATTCCAGCCATATTTAAAACCGGAAACAGAAAAGATTGTAACAGAACCGCACAACTTCCGTATCCAGGATAATGACCTTGGTGCAGGCGGACCGAAAGCAAAGTATAAGGCAAATATGGAAGCCATCCATTTGTTACAGACGTTGGAGAAAGAAGAGCGTCTGGCAACCCCTGAAGAGCAGGAAATCTTATCCCGTTATGTTGGCTGGGGTGGTATCCCACAGGCATTTGAGGAGAGTAACAGCAGCTGGGCGAATGAGTATCTGGAATTAAAGAATACCTTATCACCGGAAGAATACAGTGCAGCAAGGGCATCAACGCTGAACGCTTTTTATACTTCTCCAACAGTCATCAAGGCAATGTATGAAGCACTTGACAACATGGGACTGAAACAGGGAAATATCCTGGAGCCGTCCTGTGGTGTCGGTAACTTTATGGGACTGATCCCGGAGAGTATGGGCAAAGCCAATATGTATGGTGTGGAACTTGACCCGGTTTCGGGCAGGATTGCAAAACAGCTTTATCAGAAAAACAAGATTGCCGTGCAGGGATTTGAGGAAACCAGTTATCCGGACAGCTTTTTTGACTGTGTGATAGGCAATGTTCCGTTTGGAGCATATCAGGTCAGTGACCGCAGATATGACCGGCATCATTTTATGATCCATGATTATTTTATTGCAAAATCCCTTGATCTGGTGCGTCCCGGTGGCGTAGTGGCTGTGGTAACTTCCAGTGGAACGATGGATAAGCAGAATCCGGCGGTGAGACAGTATATCGCAAACCGGGCAGAACTGCTTGGAGCCATCCGATTACCGAATAATGCGTTCCAGAGAAATGCCAATACCAACGTTGTTTCTGATATTTTGTTCTTTCAGAAAAGGGACAGGGCATCCATTGAGGAACCGGAATGGTTAAATTTAAAGGAAATACCGGAAGGTTATTCGGTCAATGCTTATTTTGCAGAGCATCCGGAAATGGTGCTTGGTGAGTTTACTACAGAAAGTACCCAGTACGGAAAGCAGGAAGTGACCGTAAAACCAAAAGAAGGCATTACCTTAGAAGAACAGTTAAAAGAAGCTATCAGGAATATCCATGGCACGATCACGGAACTGGAACTTTCGGATACAGAGCTGGAGGAGGATGTTGTCTCTATCCCAGCAGACCCGGATGTAAAGAATTTCAGTTTTACCGTAGTGTATGATGAAGTCTATTACCGGGAAAATTCTGTGATGAACCGCATGGAGCTTCCGGCAATGACAGCGGAACGTGTCAAAGGGATGGTGAAGATTCGTGATGTTACGAATGAACTGATCCAGTGTCAGATGGAAGAGGGAAGCGATGAGCAGATCACAAAGCTGCAGGGAAAACTCAATGAAGAATACGATACCTTTACAGCAAAATATGGTCTTATCAGCAGCAATGCCAATAAGCGGGCATTCAGCCAGGACAGCAGCTATTGTCTTTTGACTTCTCTGGAATTTCTGGATGATAAGGGAGAACTGAAACGGAAAGCGGATATTTTTACCAAAAGGACAATCCGCAGGGCAGAAACGGTAACTTCCGTGGATACTGCCAGTGAAGCACTTGCGGTTTCCATTGGTGAGAGGGCAGGCGTTGACCTTTCCTATATGGCACAGCTTTCCGGGAAAACAGAAGAGGAGCTTACCGAAGAACTGGCAGGGGTGATCTTTAAGAATCCGATCGGTGAAAAATGGGAGCCATCGGACGAATATCTTTCTGGAAATGTGAGAGAGAAACTGCAGATCGCCAAACAGTTTGCAGAAGATCACCCGGAATATCAGGTGAATGTGCAGTATTTGGAGCAGGTACAGCCAAAAGATCTGGATGCATCAGAGATTGAAGCAAGACTTGGGGCAACCTGGATCTCCGAGGATTACATTACACGGTTTATGGCAGAGACATTCCACACTCCAAGATATTATGTAGGGGACAAAATTAAAGTCCAGTATGCAGAAGTGACCGGGCAGTGGAATGTCATGGGAAAAAGCGTGGACAGTTACGGAAATGCTCTTGTTACTTCCACTTATGGAACACAGAGAGCCAATGCTTACCGTCTTTTGGAAGATGCCTTAAACCTCCGGGATACCAAGATCTATGACACGGTACAGGATGCCGAGGGGGAACACCGGGAGTTAAACCGGAAGGAAACGATGCTGGCACAGCAGAAGCAGGAGCTGATCAAGGAGGAATTTAAGGAGTGGATATTTAAAGACCTGCACCGGCGGGAAGATCTCTGTAAGATCTATAATGAACGATTTAACAGCATACGTCCACGGGAATATGATGGAAGCCATATTCAGTTTGTCGGTATGAACCCGGAGATCACCCTGATGCCGCACCAGAAAAACGCAGTGGCTCATGTGCTGTATGGAAATAATACGTTACTGGCTCATTGCGTAGGAGCAGGGAAGACGTTCCAGATGATTGCAGCCGGTATGGAATCAAAACGGCTGGGACTCTCACAGAAGAATCTTTATGTCGTGCCAAACCATCTGACCGAGCAGTGGGGCAGTGATTTCCTACGTCTCTATCCGGGAGCAAATATCCTGGTGGCAACGAAGAAAGACTTTGAGCCGGCAAACAGAAAACGTTTCTGTTCCCGCATTGCGACAGGGGATTATGATGCCGTGATTATCGGACATACACAGTTTGAGAAAATCCCTCTTTCAAGGGAACGGCAGATTGCCATGTTGGAAGATCAGATCGCAGATATTACGTTCTCCATTGAAGAAGCAGCACATCAGGCAGGGCAGAATTATACCATCAAGCAGTTGGAAAAAACAAAGAAAAGCCTGCAGGCGAGGATGAAAAAACTCAATGACCAGACCAGAAAGGATGATGTAGTAACTTTTGAACAGTTGGGTGTAGACCGGCTGTTTGTGGATGAGAGCCATAGTTTTAAGAACCTTTTTTTATATACAAAAATGCGGAATGTGGCGGGTATCTCACAGACGGATGCACAGAAAAGTTCGGATATGTTTATGAAATGCCGGTACATGGATGAACTGACAGGCGGCAGAGGGATCACCTTTGCTACAGGTACTCCCGTATCGAACAGTATGACCGAGCTTTATACTATCATGCGTTATCTCCAGTATGACACACTCATGCGTATGGGTATGGGACACTTTGATTCCTGGGCGGCAACGTTCGGGGAGACAGTAACCGCAATCGAATTATCACCGGAAGGAACGGGCTATCGTGCAAAAACACGGTTTGCCCGTTTTTTCAATCTTCCGGAGCTGATTTCTATTTTTAAGGAAGCTGCAGATATTCAGACTTCTGATATGTTAAATCTTCCCGTACCGGAAGCAGAGTTTATCAATGAAGTCTTGAAGCCAAGTGAAGAACAGCAGGAAATGGTCAGTGCCTTTTCCGAACGTGCGGAAGATGTAAGAGCTGGTCTTGTGAATCCAACGGTGGACAACATGCTCAAGATTACCAACGACGGAAGAAAGTGTGCGTTAGACCAAAGGCTTTTGAATGAACTCCTTCCGGATGCCGAAAAAAGTAAGGTCAATACCTGTGTGGAAAATGCTTTCCATGTATGGGAGGAAGGAAAAGCAGACCGGACAACCCAGCTGATCTTCTGTGATTTATCTACACCAAAAGGAGACGGGACATTCAATGTATATGATGATGTCCGAAACAAACTGACAGAAAAAGGAATCCCGAAAGAAGAGATTGCTTTTATCCATGAATACAACACGGAGGCAAAGAAAGCGGAGCTGTTTGCAAAGGTACGGGCCGGACAGGTGAGAATCCTCATGGGTTCCACTCCAAAACTTGGTGCTGGTACCAACGTACAGGACAGGCTTATTGCCCTCCATCATCTTGACTGCCCGTGGAAGCCGTCTGATCTGGAACAGCAGGAAGGACGTATCTTAAGACAGGGAAACCAGAATGACAAAGTAAAGATATTCCGGTATGTGACGGAGAATACTTTTGATGCGTATATGTGGGTGCGACACGAAGTCGCTTAATTTAACTGTTTGGCGG
>OLPX01001355.1_pt1 | contig 17604 bp, 14 predicted proteins | sample 1672491 | NCBI WGS metagenome assembly OLPX01 (sample SAMEA3136692, study PRJEB25190) | human gut metagenome | biome: human gut; feature: human-associated habitat; material: faeces | place: Austria | collected 2013 | reverse complement strand
GGATTTTCATACTGGAAAGAATGTGCACGGGCAGGGTTGCCCCGTCCGGCGCCCGATTGGTCAGTTTTTCAATCAGCGCGTTGAGTACCTCAGACGGCGCACAGAAAAAGCGAGTGGTAATCCAACCGAGTTGGACGGATAGTTCCCATAGGGCTAACAGGACAACGATGCTAATGATTGAGGTAAACAATAAGTTTCTACTTTTATTCTTGATATGCTTACGTTCCCGTGCGATGGCTTTTGTAAGCTTTTCTTGATTGGTATTCATGCTACAACTCCTTCTCGTTCCGGCGACGGCTGCATACGATTTGCAAATCCAGGCCGGAATCCCGGTTACTCCAGGGTGACTGCGTTGATGTATTCGTCAGGCATCAAATCCAGCTCCTTGATGGTCTCCAAATCGGCTTCCGTATAAGACCCCTGGGAGATCAAATAATCCATGATGTCCTCGAAGCAATGCATCATATACCGCTCGCCGTCTTCCCCTTTGTTCATGTAGTGTTTCGATTGTTCCAAGGTGTGGTACGGAATACCATCCAGAACTGCGCGGCACTCTTCCTTTGTCGCTGTGACGCCGTTGTTGTACAGCAGGTCATAATAGTAGTCCGTAGCCTTGTCTGGGTTTTCTTCAATCCATTGCGCTGTCTCATAGTAAACTTTCAAAACGGTCTCCACCAGCTCCGGATCTTGGCAAGCTTCTTCCGTCGCATAGATCATCGAAGGAGAATCTGCGCCCACTTCGGACAGTACGGCCGCTTTGACCCAGCCCTCGCTGGCTGCATCGACGGACAGGGCAAGCCAAGAGATAATTGCATCGCCTTCGCCCGCACGGAAAGCGGTATTGGCGGAGTTGACCTCCATGTTGGTGACATTCACATCGGATAGGGACAAACCGAATGCATCCAGTGCACGCACCAGGCAATAATGCCCGGTTGTATTGACCGGTCCCAGCACGGTAATGCCATCCCAATCCTCCTTGGTCCCGTACAATGTGGGGTATTCTTCACAATGTCCGGGGCCGCTCTGCGCAATGGGACTGTCGGGCCGTACCCACAGGTCTACCATGGCGTCGTCGGACATGCAGGAACCGACTACGCGCATATCGATGTTGAGCATACCGGTAATGGCAGGGAATACGCCGCCGGTGCCGAACATCCACGCATTGGACGCAGCAGCCTCAATCTGAGCGCCGCCGGAGGTATAAACCAGAAATTCTGCATTGATTCCTTCTTCTTCAAAGAAGCCTTCCTCCTTTGCAATGTAGAAGGGCAAGCTGTTGGTAGCGGTCTGCAGGCCAAAGGTAACGGTCCGCAGGGATTCGTTTTCGCCGGACCCGGAGGCTTCTCCAGGAGTGGATGCGCCATCGGAAGGATTGGTTTGATCCGGAGCGCAAGCACTCATGGACGCAACCATCGTCATCACCAGCAGCACTGTGGTCAATAGACGGGCCATTCTGAACTTCTTCATTTTTACTCCTCTTTTCTGTAAATTGAATTGAAACCAAGTCCCCAAAGGAACTAATTTCCGCTTTGCATGGTGATTGTCATCGCCGTTGGTATGTCCAAAAATTCATGAACCTCGTGTGTTAAATCGTTTACGTAAACGTTTGAATAACTTATATCATACTTTTTATTCGTTGTCAAGACAGATTTTGTGCATTTTCCCCGATTCCAGAAGATGGAAGTCTATTTGTGTCTGTTTTTGCTGGTATTTTTCTCATTTGATTATGCCTTGTGATGTATGAGCCCAATCTTTTTGTTCGTCCCTTTTAGAAAACATGGATCAATGATCTGTTTTTATAACGGAGAATGCAATCAATATTCCCCACTTGCTACAGCGATATGTGAGACACAGCTATTTCAACCTTTCTTCTGTGCAGAATTCGGCTAGAAAGGAAACGGCGGAGTTGTGCCATAGGGAAATTCGATCCGTTGCAATAGGAACGCCTCCATAAGTAGAGCGCCTCAAATGGTGCCATTCTTGGTCAGCCAACGCCTCCATGCTCAATTTTTTCACAGCCCCATAAGAAAGGGACCTTATCCAGCCCGGCTTTCCTTTTACAGCATCTGTGAAAGTCGATTTGCGCTGTTTGGGATATATCCGTTTTCTCCAAAAGTGCTATTGGGTTCTTGTGCAAAAGTTAAACGATTACGTATTTTCGAACAAATTTTGCTTATTTTTACTATCATTTAGCCAAAAATCTTCTATTTTATCGTTTACGTAGTTGACACCCAACCGGCACTACCGTATAATTTAATCAGCTATGAATTTGCAATTTGATCAATTAAAACAGAAATTTTTCTTTATGAACAGGTAGGTGTTGACTATGCCGCGCTCAACCATCCAAGATGTCGCCAAACTTGCCGGCGTCTCTACCGCCACTGTCTCCCATGTCATCAACGGCACTCGCTTTGTCTCCAACCAGACAAAGAAAGTTGTCCTGGAGGCCATCGAAACGCTCTCTTATGTCCCAGATCTTGCCGCACGTAACTTGAAGACCGGAAAAAAAAATACCATTGGCTTTATTACCCCAACTTTTGCAAACTCCTATTTTTTCAATATTATTGAGGCCGTCGAGTCCGTCATTCGGTCCGCCGGTTACTCTCTGCTGATCAGCAACTCCAAGGAGAACCCTAAAAAGGAAATACAGAGCTTCCGTTACCTGAGTTCCGGCCTGGTAGACGGTATTATCGCAATCTCCACTCTCCTGGACTTCCAGGACATTGCAGATGTCGTGCCCAAAAATCTTCCTGTTCTCCTGATCGACCGTGTGCTGGACAACTGCCGGTGCGACACACTGACTGTATCCACATACGATTCCGTTTATGAGATCACTCTATCGTTTCTTCGTTCCGGACGCCATCAAAAAATCGGTTACCTGGCCAGCGACGACGACCTCAAGACCACGATGGAACGCCTTCGCGGTTTTCAGGACGCCCTCGCCGCAGAACACTGGACCCCCAAAAACGCTTTCATCTGCCAGGCAGACTCGACGGCAAACGCACAGGATGCGGGTGCAGCCTACCAGCAGGTCGCCAATATGCTGGACAACGGCGTAACAGCCATTCTGGTGTCAACCAATGTCATGACGCAAGAAGCACTCCGCTGCCTTTCCGAGCGGAACCTTTCCCCAGTCAAAGACGTAGAGATTGTCGGCCTGTTCAACCCCCCTTATGTCTATCCTTGTCCAGGGATGCGCTGGATCAATATGCCCGGCCGCACGTTGGGAACTCTCGCTGGAAAAACCATTTTAAAGCGGCTCAACACACCGGGCGCCCCCTGGTCTCATCAGGTCTTAAAAAGTGACATTGTCGTCAATTCATCGATTTGATTTCCTGCCTGATCCAGAGATGTTTCTTTGGAACGGCCGAGTTCCCAGGCCTTTTCCCGTATGCTCCGGTAAGATCTGGGCTGAATCGTTTGGGGCATACTGTGGAGGAATCTATCATGAGGCCCTGTATCACCATCATGCTAAAGCCGGCCAGCGGCCTGTGCAATATGCGGTGTAAATATTGTTTTTATATGGATGAGATGCAAAAACGCGCTACAGAAAATTTTGGCTTCATGTCGGTTCAAGTCCTTCAAAATACCCTTCGTACGGCATTGGCTGCCTGCACCCGCCATTGCTCGATTGTGTTTCAGGGCGGAGAACCCACATTGGCTGGGCTAGATTTTTTCCGAACTGCCGTACAGCTGGCAGAGGAGCTCAATGTCAATCGCTGTTCGATCTCCTATTCCCTTCAAACCAACGGGCTCCTGATCGATGAAGACTGGTGCCGTTTTCTTGCAGAACATCACTTTTTGGTAGGGGTTTCCTTGGACGGTCCGCGGGACCTCCACGATGCAAACCGAGTAGACCTACAGGGAAAAGGGACCTTCCAGCGCGTTATGAACGCGTTGCAATTGCTAAAAAAATTCCATGTGGATACCAATATTCTTGCCGTTTTGACCCGTGCAGGGTGCCGGAATTATCGCAAAATACATACTTTTTTTCTTCGAAATGCATTTGCATATCAACAGTTCATTCCCTGTCTCGATCCGCTTGATGAACCGAGGGGGCTGCATCCCTGGTCGCTTACTTCGGAACGGTATGCACAGTATCTAAAGGATGCCTTTGACCTTTGGTACCAGCAGATCAAGAAAGGAGCGCGGCAATTCCACCAATACTTCGATAATCTTTTGTTGATTTTGGATGGACAACCTCCACAAGTCTGTGCAATGGGAGGTCAATGTAGCCTGCAGTATGTGGTCGAAGCGGATGGAAGTGTCTATCCCTGTGATTTTTACATGCTGGATCACTATAAGCTGGGTAATTTCCTGACCGACACCCTGGAACAAATCGACCGGCAGCGGGAACAGCTCCGCTTTGTCGAACAGAGCCAATACCAGCCGGAGGAATGCCGGCAATGCCGTTGGTTTTCGCTCTGTCGGGGCGGGTGCCGTCGGGACCGGGATTTTTTTTCGGATGGTCTAGGCAAAAACTATCTTTGCGATGCCTACAAGTCCTTTTTTGAATATGCGTATCCGCGTTTGCTAGAGGTCTATTCCCGGCTGCTGTATTTTTCAAGATAAGCGGGCGCCAGCGCGATATATGGACGCCACGGGCAAGAATGTTACAGCAGATTGCAGAGTACATTCAAAGCTAGCGGAAACAGATCATGGGCTGGACCGGACGATGCGCGAAGGATGTGCAGGCCCGTTCATGAACAGCAAGGAACAAATTGTTGTAAGTGGCAGATGTGCCGGCGCCTTCAGGTCCGGATAAAACCAGAGAACTTTGCCCACATATGCCAATCCGCCAGCTCTGTGCATTTTTCAAAGAAAAGCAGGCACTAAAAACCACCATAGAATCAGAACCCCCAGTTCGGTCTTGTACTGAACTGGGGGTTTATCATTCAGGGCAGCCACAGGCCGCAGGTGATTGAACTAGTAAACATACTCGTCCAACCGTTTGGGAACATTTCTGTATTCTCTAAGTCGAGGGCAAGGTGTAACTCTCCTTGCTTCAACCATTTAACGCTTCCATAATTGCATGATCGGTTGGAGTTCCTGCTCGAGACCTGGAGCGTCATATGCCATAATGGCCGTAAGCCTTAACGAAGGCCGGTGAGGCGTAAACAAAGCCCCGGCCGGTATATAAGTCTCTCTGTGGCATCTGCTTCTCCTTTTTCCAGCAAGTTGTTTAGGCTTCTTGAGGCAGTCGAAATAGGAATATCACACAGTACCGCCTTGGCTCGGTGTTGCCTGGCATGTAAGAACCTTAGGGAAATCTCGCCTTCCGGCGAACGGACCACCCGGACCAGTTCTTTTTTCGGCTTGCTTTCTCCGCATCCTGCACACATACGCAGGGGATTCGCTTTTGATGCATTTGCACATACCGCCCTTCCCGACTGTGATTTCTTAAACATACGCTGATGAATCTATATGAAAACAACCGCGGCTTGGGGAGGGATTCCCCAGCGCTATTGTTAAATGGATCGATCCACAATGTCTATTTCTCATTTTTATTCCGTTTTTAAAGATAGTCATGTCGGATACTACGAATCCAACAGGGTGGTTGACATTCCAGTTTCCTGCTATTACGTGGGGATCGAACATGTTCTTCCCATCCTTTTAATTAGGTGTTTTTCCGCCTGTGAACGGATACGGTCCTGTTTGCAGCATGTATGGGCAAAATTATGAGAAAGCATCCAATTGCATCAAATACGCCTTGTGCCAACATGTGATGTCCGTGAGAAGGGTACTTCTTGTGTTGTTCTTCCATTAACCTTAGTAGCAGAAGCCTATGATGCTCATATGTATTCGGTTTATCCTTCGGGTTCTCCACTTGTCATAACCAGCTGGATGGACAGGCATCCATTGCAAAGAGATGAAACCAGGTATTTGGTTCTTAATCTTTCTACGCTTTCGAACCCTTGCCCTATTCGATAACGTGTTTGCTTACACCAGCCCCTTTCGCTTGCAATCCTTTTTTACCGTTCCTTTTCAACTCTCAATTTGACGTCTATGAGCCCTAGCCGCTCTATTGTAAGATCTTCACTGGGATGTAAAGCAGAGAAAGGATTTCCTGGACGTCCCTTATGCTCAAATGAGGATTTACCTTCTATAAACTTTTCACTCAGTAGCAAACCACGCTGCAATCTGCGTTATCCCTCTTCTCCAATGGTTTCACTGAAACATGTTCATCCATATGCCTATGGACAATTTCCGCTCTCTCTTCTGGCGTCCATACGCTTTTATCCTATCCTTTTTTCACTGTATCCGGCTCTCTTATGAATCGTTTATTCCGAAATGAGGGAGACATCCTGGAAGTCCAGTCCCCCTTTATCTACAGATTCATGCGACGGATGGTTTCCCGTCTATAAAAAGAACTCTATCCCCGACAAATTGCCGGGGATAGAGTTCTTTGTTATCAAACGTTCTTGTGAAGAGGGTCACTCGAGCATTGTGCTTTCAAACGCTCCTTTTCCTCGAGAACGTTCGGGTGGGGATTTTCCAAAGCTGGCACTCTCCTTCCTTCGGGGCGACGGACACCTTTTGTGGTTCTTCTTTTGTTTCCCTTTTAGGCCGTACGTTGGCCGTTCATCCTCTGGGCGGACACCTGCGGTTGTTTAAACCGTACCAAACCAGTCCGGTTTAACGCCACCACGACGGCCGGGATAAGAATCCGCTGAATTACAATCCCGGGAATTGCATTCAAAAATGCACCCATTAGGAACATCCGCCAAGTAAAACCTTCGCTGGTAATCCCCAAGAACGCCATCTGAGCAATACCCCAGACAATCCTGCCAGCCAACATGGCGGCAACCAAACAGCGATAAAGTGCAATTACACCCTGCCAGCGGGAAAGTCCGTACACCAGCCCATAGGTCATTCGTTCAAATGCCATCGCAACTCCCGTAGGGAATAAAACCGGCGCGCCAAAGAGCGCATAACGCATCAACTGTCATTCCATATTGCCATCCGCAGATCAGGCCGCATAAGAAAACCGGGATATACATCGGAAGGAGCATGTTCCCAACCTGTGGAATTTACCCGATCAAAAACGGCAGCACCAATCCGATAGCAAGGAACAACGCTGCCAAAGTCACATTTTTTGTCGTCAGCCTGATCAATGTATTCCTTCCCTTGGAAAGGCTGTTTTGAATCTTACTTTCCAGCTATTCCCTCCCGCCAAAATAGGAACGAATGTCCTGCATTCTCCGTACCTGGCCCACATGGAAGGGGCAACGGGAGTCACAGTGGCCACACGCAATACAATCGGATGCTGTCTTTTCCAGATGAATATAGTGGTCTCTTGCCAATGTATCCCCCGCCTGCGCTAAGTCATAATATTTGTTGATGAGTCCGACATCCAACCCTGCTGGACACGGCTGACAATGGTTGCAATACACGCAAATTCCTGCCGCGTCATGCGGGGTAAACGTTCCCAAAATGGAGTAATCTCTTTCCTCTGGCACCGCATTCAGAAATCCCAAAATGCGGTGCAGGTCGTTTTCATTACGCACGCCCGGCAGTACGGTCAATACGCCCGGTTTATCTAGCGCATACTGTATGCACTGGTATTCTGTCAACGCACGCTGAAAGGGAGACGTCTTTTCGTTCAGAAGTTGGCCCCCGCTGAACGCTTTCATCACGGAAATCCCCACCCCTTCCGCTTCACAGCGGCGGTACAGGGCCATCCTTTCATCCACACTGCCGATGGCAAACTCCCCGTGCCGGTAATCATAGGCAGGATTGATACTGAACATCATCATATCAATCAGACCAGTATCCAATACCATATTGGCAATCTTCGGCGTATGTGTAGAAAGCCCGAGGTGATGTACGACCCCCTCCTCTTTCAACTTCTGTAGAAACGTCCAGGTTCCTGCTGCACACACCTTCTCCCAATCTGCTGCTTCATCGATGCAGTGAATAAAACCAAAGTCAATGTAATCGGTTTGTAGCGCCTTTAACTGCCAGTCCACCGACCGCTTAATCGTGTCCAGGTTCAGTGTCCAGCCGTACTTTCCGCTTCGATAATCCGCCCCAAAGTGAATTTGAAAGTAGACGTTTTCCCGGCAGCCAGCAACCGCTCTTCCATAGGCTGGGAAAGGTACTGCATCCGATGCCGCCATATCGAAATAATTGACACCGTTTTCAATCGCCAAACGTACAATCCTTTCAATTTCCGCTTCTCCAGCTGGTCCCAACGAACTGTTTCCCAGCCCAATGATGCTGATTTTCTCTCCACCATGTGGCAACTTGCGATATTCCATACGATTTCCTCCTCATCACAGCTCTCATTCGGTCCTCTTCGCTCTTATCTGTATACCGATTCCTCTTGGGGCGCCGCTTTGTATATACCCCCATCAAATTCCCCTTATCCCAATTCCTTCGCAAAACTGGCCATTGCCGCCGATATTTCAATCTGTTGGGGACAGACGGCCTCACAGCTCCGGCATGCGATACAGGCGCTGGGCCATTTATTCTGTGCAATTGCAGATAGTGCCATGGGTGCAATAAAGCCACCCTCTGTGAAGTGGTGTTCGTTATACAGAGCAAGCAGGGATGGAATGTCCAAGCCCTGCGGACAATGGCTGACACAATAGTGGCAGGCTGTACAGGGGAGTATGTTCTTCCTCACCATAGTATCTGCAATGCACAGCAATGCCTTCATCTCCTGGGGATTCAACGGTTTTTCTTCCTCAAACGTGCGGATATTTTCCTGCATCTGTTCCAGGTTGGACATGCCGGAGAGCACCATCGTCACACTGGGAATCGATTGTAGGAACCGAAACGCCCAGGCCGGGACAGGTTCCTCCGGGCGAAGATTGTGGAGTTTTTCGGTATCTTCTTTGGACAATGTAACCAATCGGCCGCCGCGCAAGGGCTCCATCACCCACACAGGGATGCCAAATTCCCGCAAAAGTTCCACTTTTGCTTGGGCATCCTGAAATTTCCAATCAAGGTAATTCAACTGAATCTGCCCAAATTCCATATCCGCCCCATATGCATGCAAAAAACGCTTCATCACGCCATAGCTGCCGTGTGCGGAAAACCCTAAGTGGCGGATTCGCCCAGCCTGTTTTTGTTTCATCAGATACGCAAAGATCCCATATTTCGGATTTAAATATGCGTCAATATTCATTTCACAAACATTGTGGAATAGATAGAAGTCAAAATAGTCCACACCACATTTTTCTAGCTGCTTTTCAAAGATTTCTTCCACTTTATCCATATTGGCTAGGTCATAACCCGGAAATTTGCTTGCTAAGAAGTAGCTCTCCCGCGGATACTTCCGTAAGAGGCGCCCCATTATCAACTCCGATTGGCCGTTGTGATAACCCCACGCTGTGTCATAATAGTTGATCCCGCTCTCCATAGCGTATGCCACCATCTGTTCCGCTGCCGTCTCATCGATTCGGGAATCGTCGCCATCGATCACGGGCAGGCGCATTGCGCCCATGCCGAGGGCAGAGAGTTTCCATCCCTGAAAGCTCTTATATAGCATCATCCACCCACTCCTTTTCCATCCAGCCGGCAGAAACCTTCTGTTTCCACCCTCTAATGTTGCCCCGATTATACCCCTTGGAGTGCACTCTAAGTCAAGTATTTTAGGCCATTTTTTAAAGATTAACTTCTGTTTTCCCCACATGTACACCATATTACAAGGTTTTGTCTCATTTCGCTCTTTAAACGAAACTTTGTTCTTGTTCTTTTTTACCCGAAGTGGTAGAATAGAAAAAACCAATTCGATGGAGGCACCCTATGGAACAGCAGACCTTATTTGAAAAGCAAGGTATGGACCGCCCCTTGGCCAGCCGTATGCGGCCGCATACTCTGGAGGAATTTGTCGGACAAGAACACCTACTGGGACCGGGTAAAATTTTACGGCAGCTGATCGACCAGGACCGCATTTCCTCCATGATTTTCTGGGGGCCTCCTGGGGTGGGAAAGACCACTCTGGCACGCATCATTGCCGGGCGGACACATGCCAATTTTATTGACTTCAGCGCAGTGACCAGCGGTATCAAGGAAATTCGGGAAGTGATGCAACGGGCTGAGGAAAACCGGCGTTTTGGGGAACGGACGATTCTGTTTGTGGATGAAATCCATCGCTTCAATAAAGCACAACAAGATGCCTTCCTCCCATTCGTGGAGCGTGGCAGCATTGTACTGATCGGCGCCACCACGGAAAACCCTTCCTTTGAGGTCAATTCGGCGTTGCTTTCCCGCTGCAAGGTATTCGTTCTACAAGCGCTAACCACGCAAAACTTGGAGGTCCTCCTTCGCCATGCACTGGAGGACACCCGCGGGTTTGGAGGGGAATCCATATCCATCTCAGAAGAGTTGCTGTCGGCAATCGCCCATTTTGCGAATGGCGACGCGCGCACGGCTTTAAACACCCTGGAAATGGCGGTCTTAAATGGGGAACGCACATCCGAAGGTGTAACCGTAGAGGCGGACATTTTGAGGCAATGCCTCTCAAGGAAGTCCTTGCTTTATGACAAAAATGGGGAGGAACACTATAACCTGATCTCTGCACTGCATAAATCCATGCGAAACAGCGACCCGGACGCTGCCATCTACTGGTTAGCTCGTATGCTGGAAGGCGGGGAGGACCCGCTTTATATCGCGCGGCGGCTGATCCGCTTTGCCAGCGAAGATGTGGGAATGGCCGACAGCCGTGCCATTGAAGTCGCTACAGCCGTTTATCAGGCGTGCCATTTTATTGGGATGCCGGAATGTTCCGTCCATTTGACCCATGCGGTAACGTACCTCTCCCTCGCGCCAAAGTCGAATTCGTTGTATATGGCTTATGAATCCGCCAAACGGGATGCACTGGAAAGATTGGATGAACCTGTCCCTCTCCAAATTCGCAACGCCCCTACCCGTCTGATGAAGGACCTTCACTATGGGCAAGGGTACCAATACGCCCACGATACAGAGGAAAAACTCACTTCCATGCAATGCCTTCCAGATTCTTTGGAAGGACGGACTTACTATATCCCAACCACACAGGGTTCTGAAGCGCGTGTACAGGAACGCCTACGACAAATCAAACAGTGGCGGGAACAAAAACGTCGGGAGGAAGAAGCGGGCGGCGATGGAACCAAGTGAATAGGATGGATTTTTCTTGCCAGCGCCGCGACCGGTTGTTCTGAGAAAAGCAACTGTCCTCCAAAAAGGATTGTTTACAGGGCTCCAAAAGTAAGCGAACGCTCTGATACAAAGCGCTCTGGACACCCCAACCCTGGCCGGTTGGTTAAATACATGCGCTTTTTAGCCGGATACTCGGATTGTCCTTCCATTGACTTCCCATCGCGTTTTTATCGTTTCTTCCTTGGATTTGCTGAAATGACAAGGCAACCATTTGAAAATCATCGATGAGGCAAAGAAAGTTACATGAATGTTGTTATCCAAATACAGGCCGTATCTGGCCACAAACAGTTCGATTTTCAGGGGTTCAATCCAGGAGATCTCCACGCGCTACGGAGCTTTTGGTTTCGGAAATCTTTTCAGGTCTTACGTTTTGCCTTGCCGGGCGGGACTGCCTCTGGTTTGTCAGCCTTTGGGCCGTATGTTTTGTTTTCAAGGTTTTTGTACACTTCATAGGGTTACAGGAAGAAAGATTTTCCTCCTATTATTGACAAATAAATCCTGTCTTTGGTATGATAAGAGAAGATTGCGCCATAGCAAAAGCTGCTCTGATGGAGCGGCTTTTTTCGAACCATAAGTTAGCTAAGGCTAACTTATGGTAATTTTTCTTTCATCGAAGGGGATACCCACCCTTTCGTGCATAAACAGGTTCCATTCCTTCTTCACTTTTTCTGCCCAGAAATAACAAGGGAGGTGCATCCACATGCTTGCTGAATATTCCGACGCATGGGCTAGTTCGCAAATGTGCTCAGAAGAAATATACCGTTGTTCCCCCACGATCGGAGTGATTGTCCGGGAGTATTGTCTGGCCCAATATGAAGCCTCATACCCCGCGGGGATGCAGCCTGCACACCTTGAAGGGATCTTTTGTCAATCCGGCCAGCTTCAGGTGACAACCGCACAGGGAACCGTGACGACTGTGGAGGCCGGAGAACTTCTACTGGTCACTGATGCCGCTGCGGTCCGTAACTTTTCTTTTGACCGCGGCTGTTTTCGTTGCATCGCTGCTTTTTTTGACCATTCTGCCGCAGGGGAGTCCTTTGCGCGTGCCTGCGCACTGCTATCAGGAAGCCCCCTGCATTTGGAACAGGTGCAGGCATTGCTCAACGCTCACGATGGATGTACCGTAATCCGGAACACCACTTGGGGCGCCTCCTGCCTGGCATCCCTCTGCCAGCTTTCCAAGGAGCAGCGGGGCGCTTACTTTCTTCTGAAACTTTGGGAATTGTTCTATCTATTGTGTAGCTGGCAGGCTGCGGGAACCGTTCCCCACGAAACCGGATACTGCGACCATTATCAGGCAGACGTTGTCCGTAGCGTTCATGACTATATGCTGGCTCATTTTGACCAACATCTGACGGTACAGGAACTCGCCCGGCGGTTTCAACTATCCCCGACCTTTCTGAAAAACTGTTTTCGCCGTCTTTATGGAACCCCTATCCACGCCTACCTCAAGCATTATCGTTTACAAACAGCAGCCCGTCTGCTGTGCACAACCTCTGAAAGCGTGTTGGCCGTGGCGTCCTCTGTGGGTTATACTGGTACCAGCCAATTTGGGACTGCTTTTAAAGAGTACTACCACATGACTCCGGCACAGTACCGAAGGTTATATCATCAAAAAAATGTCCAAAACCGGTGAGTTTTGTCTATTTCCGGCGGCAATTTCAGATAGACTGTGTTATATTTGAATTTCAAATGAATGCCGTGCGCTAGGAGGTGTCCAATTTGAAGCAGCACAAATTCTGGGCTTGGGGCGCTGTCATCTGTATGGTGATGGTTATCATCACGGGCTATCGGCACAAATAATACTGGAGGAATTGCCTTATGAACATTTATCAAAAGATCGCATTATTCGTGGGCGGCGCACTGTTTGGCTCCGCCGGTATCAAACTGCTGAGCAGCAAGGATGCCAAAAAAGCCTATACCCACGCCACGGCAGCAGCACTGCGCGTCAAGGAATCCGTAATGGGTACCGTTACTTCGGTTCAGGAGAATGCGGCGGACATTCTGGCCGCAGCCAAGGATATCAACGAGCGGCGCGCTGCACAGGAAGAGATTGTGGAAGATACGTCCACGGAAGCAACTGAGGCTTGATGCGGGCAAATCTGCTGTCCGTTCTATAACAAATAAAAGAGGGTCGCGGTTGCGGCCCTCTTTTCCTTGTCGGAGGTCAACTATGAAATTTCAAATTATGCATGAAAGCAGTGGGCGCATGCGTATCCGCTGCTGCCAAAATCGGATGACATTGGAACAGGCGGATCTCCTGGAAGCATACCTTCAGCATATCACTGGAGTGCGGCAGGCGGTGGTCCATGAACGGACCTGCTGTGCTGTTATTTATTATCAAGACATCCGTGCGGATCTGCTGCAACAGATCAGCCGCTTCTCCTATGACGCCGAGAGCGTCGCCGATCTCGCTCCTCTGCACAGCGGCCGGGCGCTCAACCGCGCTTACGAGGAAAAATTGGTGGGGCGGGTTGTCTTTAAGGCCATCCGTTCCCTCTTTTTTCCCGCACCTTTGCGAATCGCCTACACGCTGTGCCGGTCGATTCCCTATCTCCTTCGCGGTATCAAATGTCTTTTCCAGGGAAAGATGCGCGTGGAACTGTTGGATGGGCTATCTATTGGAATCTCCATGATCCGCCGCGATTTTTCGACTGCCAGTTCGGTAATGTTTTTGCTGGGACTTGGCGAGCTCTTGGAAGAGTGGACCCACAAAAAGTCTGTGGATGATCTGGCCCGTTGCATGTCTTTGAACATTGACCGCGTGTGGCTTAAGACATCTTCCGGGGAAATTCTGGTACCCTTAAATCAAGTTAAGGCCGGCGACCGCATTTCCGTGCGTATGGGTGGTCTGATCCCCTTAGACAGTACCATCGAGGAAGGCGAAGTAATGGTCAATCAGGCATCCCTCACCGGAGAATCCATTCCTGTCCCGAAACGTCCCGGCACAGCCGTCTACGCCGGCACTGTGGTGGAAGAGGGCGAGTGTGTGCTCCGTGTGACCCAACAATCCGGAGAAAGCCGTTACGATAAAATTGTTGCCATGATTGAGCAGTCTGAAAAACTGAAATCTGCTGCGGAAAGCAAGGCATCCAATTTGGCCGATAAGCTGGTGCCCTATACCCTGTTTGGGAGTGTCCTGGCCTATTTATGGACCCGGAACGTCACCCGCGCGTTGTCTGTTCTGATGGTCGATTTCTCCTGCGCGTTGAAGCTGGCCATGCCCTTGGCTGTGCTTTCCGCCATGCGTGAAGCCAGCAGTTATCATGTAACTGTGAAGGGCGGAAAGTACTTGGAGGCCGTCGCCAAAGCGGATACAATTGTCTTTGATAAAACCGGTACTCTGACCTACGCCTGCCCGGTCGTCTCAGAGGTGATTCCCTTTGGCGGCCACAGCGAGGAGGATATGCTCCGGCTGGCGGCCTGCCTGGAAGAGCATTTCCCCCATTCTATGGCCAACGCTGTGGTACAGGCTGCCCGAGATCGCGGCCTTTCCCACGAGGAAATGCATTCCCAGGTGGAATATTTGGTGGCCCACGGAATCGCCAGTACGGTCGGAAATGAACGTGTGGTGATCGGCAGCGCACATTTTGTCTTTGAAGACGAGGCGTGTGCCATTCCGAATGGCGACCAACCGCGCTTTGACGCGCTTCCAGAGCAGTACTCCCATCTGTACCTTGCCATTGGCGGACAGCTGGCCGCTGTCATTTGTATTTCCGATCCCCTTCGTGCAGAGGCTGAAGCGGTCATCAATGCTCTGCGCCGCCTGGGGATTCAAAAAACCGTTATGCTCACCGGAGACAGTGAGCGAACCGCAGCAGCCATTGCCGCCCAAGTCGGTGTGGACGAATACCATTCCGAGGTCCTTCCTGAGGACAAAGCTCGATTTGTAGAAGCAGAGCGTGCACAGGGGCACACGGTGATCATGCTGGGCGACGGCATCAACGATTCCCCTGCGCTATCCGCTGCAGATGTAGGCATTGCCATCAGCGACGGTGCAGCAATTGCACGGGAAATCGCCGATATTACAATCGCAGCCGACGACTTGTTCGAACTGGTCAACCTGCGTATGATTGCTAGCAGCCTGATGCGCCGGATTCAATCGAACTACCGCTTTGTCATTGGATTCAACGGCGGTTTGATCGGTCTCGGTGTTGCAGGCGTCCTTCCTCCTGCGACCTCAGCCATGCTGCACAATCTGTCTACATTGGGTGTCAGCCTGCGCAGCATGACCAATCTGCTGGAATAAAAAAACACCGGCAACCGCTTCCAAAACATCTCATAAGTCAAGCAACGCGCTTTTTCAGGAAATGTTGCCTGCACAATGCACACAGAATACCATTGAGTATGGTTCTTTCGAAGATACCTGGCTGTCGCCCGAAAATGGCAGACGGACAAACGGCGTCCCTCCCTTTCAAAAGGTAGATGGACGCCGTTTGTCCGTCTTTCTTCATTTCTTACTCGACTTGGTTCCCGTTACAGTTCCTCCTGGGGAAGCTTTACCAGTTCGAACGAGGGGGTATGATGCCCATGCGAACCACAATGCCCACAACCTTTGCACTGGGGTCCACAGCCGCATGTCTTTCGAAGATAACCATCGTACTCCAAGGATTCCACCTGCTTTTGGACCTCTTCTTGCGGTTTTTGCAAGGAATCTGCCAGATCCTTTACGGACCAGGCGCGGCCCTCCTCCAACAGTTCCATGAGTTTATCCATCTTATTCACCCCCTCGTGCATTGAAAAAATTCCTATCCAAAATAAGGCCATCTCTAAAAGAACGTATAAAACCATCTACATTTTGCGCTTCACCGTCCTTAAATCGCCTCTGTGTATTCAAACGTCGCATCCCATCTATTCCATCTAGGCACGATTCCCGTCTAAGCCGAGGAACTGTATCACCCCTATAAGGGCTTGATACCATCCAGCCCCTTAGAAGCACTGTATCACTCATTTTTGCATCGCTTGTCCTGTCACCCGTAAACAGGTCCCATCTTTTTGGCCAAGCCCAGTTCCTTTTTAGGTGCCTGTATAACCAGCTGTTCTACTCAATACTGGAAGCGTTACCCTTTACTCTCCCCACAAAGCAGGAGATTCGTATTTTGCTACAGTATGCAAGATAAAAGATGCACAAAAGTTAGCTTTAGCTAACTTTTGTGCATAAAAATTTCTATTGCTCTTCACGCGCTTCTGACTGTCCCGGTTGTACCGAAAGGACCAGATACCCTGCCTTTTGGACCACCTCGCGTAAGGTATCCTCTGAAAGTACCTGCTTTGTCCGTACAATGGCCTTTCGAGAACCAAGATCCACCTGGGCCCAAACACCATCCAAGTTGTTGAGCGCATTTTCTACCCGCCTCACACAGTTTGAACATGTCATCCCATCAATCGTCAGAACCGTTTCATACGGATAATGGCTTTTATCCCGATCCGCCACCTTCACCTTCTTGACGGGCGGTTCATGTTCGCCACAACAGCCACCCCCTTGACGAAGTTTCCGGACATAGCTATAGACACCATAAATACATGCCAATGCCAGTAAGACCGGAATAATAATGTTGACCATTTCTAAAGCCCCCTCAGTTAGTCTCTGCTAATTAAAGTAGCACAAAAAACCTATTCTGTCAATGTGGCTTCGCCGCCTTTATCCCTTGACAAAACAGAAATCAAAGCTACAATGAATAGTGAAACGGGATCTATACCGGTTGCCCCGCAGGGAGGGTTTTGTGCCAAGGGATAAAAGCGCCAGCTTTGCCAGAATTGTCCCCGCAGCAAAAGCTGAATTCCTGAAAAAAGGGTTTGCAAAAGCTTCCATGCGATCCATCGCGGAAGCTGCTGGAATGACATCGGCTGGATTATATCGCCATTTTGCAGATAAAGAGGCCGTGTTCGCCTCCTTGGTAGAACCATTGCTCTCTAAATTGGACCAAGTTTACCAAACCATCAAGGAACGGGACTATGAGCTGTTGGTTGTGAAACAGCTGGACGAAATATGGGCTAGTAATGCAGAAGTGATCTATTTCCTCGATTTGATTTATGACCATTTCGATGCCTTTAAATTGTTGCTCTGCTGTTCTTCCGGGACCAAATACGAAAACTTTATCCATGATTTCGTCGTTTTGGAGCAAAAAGAGACCTTACAGTTCATGGAAGCAGCGCGCAAATGCGGCGTACCCGTCCGTACGATCGATGAACGGGAGCTTCACCTCCTTCTCAGTGCATATTCCACGGCTCTGTTTGAAGTGGTCGTGCACGATTTTACGAAGGAAGAGGCAGCACACTACCTGACTACGCTTCGTCAGTTTTTCTATCCGGGTTGGAGAACGGTCTTGGGGCTCTGAAGAGCCTCTCTTTTTTCGCCCTTTGTTAGCTGTAGCTAACTATCAACATTCTTTTTTGTGAAATGGTTTGTATGCCGCTATTTTTTTGCTTTTTAGTTAGTTATCGCTAACTTAAAAT
>OLPX01001342.1_pt1 | contig 17735 bp, 28 predicted proteins | sample 1672491 | NCBI WGS metagenome assembly OLPX01 (sample SAMEA3136692, study PRJEB25190) | human gut metagenome | biome: human gut; feature: human-associated habitat; material: faeces | place: Austria | collected 2013 | reverse complement strand
GTAGAGCACTTGACTTTTAATCAAGTTGTCCGGGGTTCGAATCCCCGATGCCTCATCAATGAAAGATAGCGGAAAACCTTGTAATTACAGGGCTTTCCGCTTTTTTTGACGGTAAAATTATCTAGGTAATTTTATAGAAAAACAACGAAAAAACATGTCTAAAATCTGTCCAAGTAAGCAAAATTTTTCAAGATGTCTAAATTCTGTCCAAGCTGTCACAGCGCAATCGCTGTTTTTACGACCTCCTGAACGTTCTCTTTTTCCTCCATAATGTGGCTGTAAACGTCGATGACCATCTTCTCTGTGTCGCCCAGCAGCTCCGCGATTTTCTTTGTGCTGATAGCTGGAATCTGGTAGCACAGCTCCGTACAATAATTGTGCCTGAAGATATGTGCAGTCAGATCGTGAATGACGTACAGGTTTTCAGTTCCGCCGGCGGCCAGATTCATCTTATTAATAATACGCTCCCACATGCGCCGATAACTGCTTTTAGTCATCATGCGGCCGTCCTGGGTGTGCATCAGATACGGTGCTGTCAGGCCTTTAAGATACTCCTTTAGATGGACGGCCAGAAATGGAGGGATAGGCACCGTACGCACCCCGTTTTCGGTCTTTGTATTCTTTACCCCGGGATTATTCACCCGAAACTCTACAGACCCTCTAACGGTCAATTCAGACGTTTTTAAATTGATATCAAGGGGCTTCAGGGCCAGCACTTCGCCGCGGCGGAGGCCGCAGCCGTAGATAATCAGAACGAATGCCTTTTCCATCGGCGTGAAGTCAGCAGCCTTGATTGCCTTTTTTTCGGTGGCGGTAAGGGGCCGCTTTTCTTTGGCTTTGTACTTTGGCCTGTTGATTTTTTCGCACAGTTCCCGAAACGCCTTTTCCGGGAGAAGTCGTTCATCCACAGCAGCCCGGATAATTTGTTTATATGTCAACATGATTTGTTGGCATATACGAGGTTTTTCGGATGCATTGTTGATAAGTAGCTGTAAATGTACTTTTCTTAGGTCCTGCAGCTTAACGCCTTCCAGCGCGGCAAAGTGCTTGTCTATAATATTTTTATACATCATTCTTGTATTGTACTCCCGGACAGCCTTGCTGGTATCCAGCCATTCATCGGCGTAGGCCAGAAAGGTCATATCCGATGTCTGGATTTGATTTCCTTCTTCAATCCGGCGTTTCAATGCATTGACCTGTTTTTCAAGGTCGGCGCTGGACTTTCTTGATTTCAAGTTGATTCGGTGTTTCTGGCCGTATTCGTCATAAGTACCGTCCCAAGCCTTAGTACGATAAATACCATATTTGTCAGGTTTGTATTTTTGCTTTGCCATTATATCATCCTTTCCTGTTGCGATGTCGCAACTATTTTTGGGTATAAAAAATACGCCCCTTGCCAGGACGCTCCGAGGATGATATAATTTAGGTGTTCAAACCAAACTAAATCTTCCGGAGCTTCCGGCAAGAGATTATGTAAAAAGCTTCTGTGTTACCAGCACAGGGGCTTTTTGCTTACTATTTATTTTGTAGCAATAAATGTGGCAGATTTATTAGACCAGAAACTTGGAGAAAACTTAATCTCAAGATTCTTCCAATCTTCAGGAACCTGATATGCTATAATACCGTTCATTTTTTTACCCGCAGCAACAGAACCATCTAATTGATTCTTCCCTTTTCCTTCGGGAGCCTGCAAGCCAAGAATATCTTGATTAACGGAGTAGTCATCACAATACGCCTCGAAGCTCATTATTGAACTTACCGATATATCCTTGTCTGAATTATTTGATATTTCAAATTCACATAAGATGAAAATATTTCCTTCGTCTGGTGTTAAGAAGTCTGAGCCTTTTGATTCAGTTGTTCCAAGCAGTGATACTTGAATACCTTTAATATCTGCAACTTCACCCACGTCAAAAGTGGTTTTTTCAGCAATTGTGGTTTCAGGAGCGGCCGTTATTTCTTCTTGATTCGATTTGTTGCTTTGGGCTGTAGTGACAGTAGTATTAGAAGGAGCCTCCTCATTGCTTTTACCGCCAACGCAAGAGCCGATTAAACCAATCACAACAACTATAATAATAGCTGTAAGACACCCTCCTGGTCCTTGTTTTTTTCTACATTGTGGGCATATCTTTGCACCATAAGGTATCTCTGTCTTACAGTGCTTACATGTTTTTGTTGCCGGTTTTTCTTTTTTCATAACTCTTTTCCTCCGTAGATTTATTTATTAAAAAGCCAAAGGCTATTTTAATCTAGGCTGCATCTTCTGAAAAGTCCAGTTCACTGATACTCTCATTGACTGATTCCAGAATCGCATTCTTTTCGATAAAGGAGATCCAAACTGACGGAAAATCGGACTTAATTTCTTTTTTTAGATTGTTGTAAAGCGTTTCCATCGCTTTTTTCCACATCTCACCAGCAGCCTTCTCCATTTTTTTATCTGTCCAGCGGCTTTTTGCAGGTCGTTTAACATTCTTTGCTCGCTGGAACTGCATGGCTTTAAACATAAATGTTTGATAACCAGTAAGATTCTTTTCTAGGTATTCTAAAAATTCTTTGTATTTCACATGATCACCTCCTCATATCTTCATCCTTATTTCAATGGTGCGATAATCACAACCATATAGATCGGCTATTTCAACACTGTTACAGCATTCTCTTGATAGCAAAAAATCATCTGATATTACCATGTACGCCGAAAATAAATTCGCCTCTCTTTCCACAGTGGAATTTAGATACGTATAGTTACGAAGGAAGTAACAATTTTGTTTTCGGTGCATGATGGCGTGGCCCAGTTCATGTGCCATGACAAAAAGCAATTCCGGTCCTTCTAAGCAATCGTTGATAAAAATACATCTGTGATTTTTGGCAAATAAATAGCATCCTGCGTATTCTCCTAAAGGGCCAAATTGCACTTGTATTTTCATTTGTCTTGCTATTTCAAAAGGATCTGTAGTGCTGTAATGCCGTATGCAATACGCCACGAGGCGCTTGACCCGTTCTCTTTCACCCATAAAGTCACCTACTTTTTATTTTTGTATGGGTTGTACTTCTCTTTGTTGATCTTCTTTAAATGGTGGAGCATTATATCTAACTGTTGTGCAAAAAGCTCCTGGGTTTCCTCCGGGATCTCTGCACCATCAAAACTCGCCGGTCCGTTCTCACCATTTCTAAGTTTCTCCATAATGCTATTTAAATCTTTCGCAATGTCTCTCTCATCCTTTGGGGTAAGTGTAATTTCTTTCTCTTTAGGTTCTTCTATACCTGTCATAAGGTATTCTACAGATACGCCAAAATAATCAGCGATTTTTTTCATATTATCGGTTTTTGGCGTACTCCGTCCTCTTTTCCAATCACTTAAAGTGGATTGAGTAATTCCAGTATCTTTCGATACTTTATAGGCTGTTATTCCATATTTTTGTAACAATTGCTCAAAAACTTCATACATAATTTGTCCACCTTTCACAAACCGCAGACAATACTAAGAAAAACCGAAAAAAAATATTGACTTTATCGGAAATGCATAGTATAGTATGAACATACAAAGAAAATCCAATGCGGTATCATTTGTATGATGCGGAAATGTTATTTACTTCGTCTGGTAAACAAAGCATATCACATTTCCGTAGTAATTTCAATAACATGTTAACAGAAAGGAGGTGTAATTGTGTACGAAAAATTTGCTGATTTATTGTCAAAAAGTGACAAAACTGCATATCAAGTATCTAAAGACACCGGTATTGCCCAATCAGTTTTATCGGATTGGAAAACTGGCCGCAGTAAGCCAAAGGCCGACAAACTTAAAATTTTAGCCGATTACTTCGGTATCCCAATTGATTATTTTCTTAAATAAAAACACATGTTCGATAAAACCAATATATCACCATAATATGCATGTGTCAATGGAAAGAGAAAGGAGGACGAGAGATGGAGAAAGATAAAAACCCACATATTCCGGCGTGGAAAGCGTGGGTTCTGCTCATTACAACTGTACTGGCAATTAATACTGTTCAGAATTATTGGGTTCATTCGCGGATGTGGGAGGAAATTCATCGTTCTCAATCCACAGTGAATCAGGTGTTGCAGGCTGATGTTGAATATCATCAGAATATGAATTTTGCTTTGGAGCTAATTCTTCGGAAGCTTCAAGAGCCTTGAGAATGGCTTCTTGGCAGTCAGTCAGCTCTGAGAGATATTCTAGCATCTGTTGTACCTGGTCTTCTGATATAGGAGTAATGGCTTCCACATCCTCAGTCTGCGAAATGGATTGTTCAACAGCATGATTCCAAAAAGGGGCAATTAATGTCATTAGCAAGACTACGATCATATTTATGACATTTAGCGCGTCAGACAATGACATTCTTTTAGCGGCTGAAGATTTTTCTGCGTCTTGCTCTGCGACGCTTTCCGAATTATCAGGAACTTCTTCATACAGGAAATCATCAGGAATAAAGGATTCTGGCATATTAACGTAATCTTTACATACCTGGATTTCAAAAATAGACTTTGCAATCGAGGAAAAGTCTATAGATAAGAGGCTTTTTGTAATTTCCAAGCTGAATTCTTTTCCAAGCTGACTAAATGAGGATATGAGCTGTGAGTAGGCCTCAGATGCTATGAAAGTTTCATTTATGGACATGAAACAAGATTCAACCATTTCCGTAATTGAATTAGATAACGTGTTAAGTGCAGAAATTTGGCTAACCATTAAAATTTCGGACGTTGAAATGGATGTTTTTTCTAATTGTTCACTTAAGCTTATCAAAGCTGTACTTATCAGATTTATATTATAGTTTTTAGGTGACATAACATACCTCTTTTTGTACTTGGCGCGGAAACGCCTGTAAGTGCATTATAGGACAGGAGGGGGGCAAAATCAAGAAAGGAGTGTAAATTATGTTGGAGTTTCCAAAACCTGTCATGAAGATGTCGGAACTTCAAAAAATGGGGTTCCCGGAAACCTATCTGAAGCGGGCTTACGGGGATAAAAACCAGACCTTCGCCACAAAGATGAATCCGGCATTAACAAAGAGTCCGGTTATTTTCGACACCGCTGGCTTCAAAATCTGGTGGGAAAAGCAGATTGAGGCACAGGTTCGGTCAATGCCCAGGAGAAGAGGGAGGTGATGCTAATGTACAGACATGATTACACCGGTGCCCAGGTCGTCCGAATGCGGCGTCAGCTGCGGGCCGAGAGGGCAGAACTGCTATGGCTTTACAAGCTGCTGGCTGTGGCGATTATCCTGTGTGCGGTACTAACCGGGACACTGCTGGCCGTGGCTGTCGCTGCTGGAATGTTGTGAGGGAGGAGGGACAAGGATGCTTAGAACTACCACAAAAGAGATTCTGCTGACAGAGCTATCGAATCGGAAGCCAGAGGAGATCCGCTTGAGCTTTGCAATCGGATGGATGCGGGCAGAAGAAAACTTGTTGTACACAAGCGGAGAGATTTTGAGGCTGCTAGAGGCAATTAAAGGAGAAATAGAGCCCACCGGCGGCAACCGGACAGGCTCAGGAACTTAAAAAATATTCGTACTTGATTATAACAGAGAAAACAGGAGGATGCAAGGATGAGTTATTACAATGTATGTCCACGCTGTGGTTCGCATCTGGATCCGGGTGAGTTATGCGATTGTAAGGAGGAAACGGAATGCCGGTCAAAAAGTACCAGTTTAGCAACCGAGAGGAATGGCTGCAGGCAAGAAAGAACCATATTGGCGGATCGGATGCCAGCGCCTGCGTCGGCATGAATCCCTACAAGGATAATGTGCAGCTATGGGAAGAGAAAATAGGATTGGTTATACCGGAGGATATTTCGGACCGAGATTATGTTCTGTATGGGACAAGGGCAGAGGAATACCTGCGCGGCCTCTTCTCTCTTGACTTTCCAGAGTACCGGGTTTTGTACGACGATAATAATATGTATCTAAATTCGGAATATCCGTGGATGCATGCGTCACTCGACGGGGAGCTGATTGATACAGACGGCCGCCGGGGAGTGTTGGAGATTAAGACCACCAATATCCTGCAGAGCATGCAGAAAGAGAAGTGGAATAACCGGATTCCGGACAATTACTTCTGCCAGGTACTGCACTATCTGGCAGTGACGGAGTATGAGTTTGCAGTTTTAAAGGCCCAGCTTAAGAGCGAGTGGGGCGGTGAGTTGCGAATTGCAACAAAACATTATTTTATTAATCGAAAGGACGTTGAGGAGGACATTAGGTATTTGGTGGACGCTGAAAAGCAGTTTTGGAACTGTGTGATTTCAGGGCGGAGACCCGAGCTGATTCTCCCTGCGATTTAGGAGGAAGATATGGAACTGAAAATATATAATCCGCAGGATGACGGATTTATACAGAAGATAGAATGGAATTTTGAGGAACTGAAAAAGGAGATTTCCGTGGCCTCTGAAGAGTATGCAGTATCGGTATATACGGATGATGCCATCAAGGCTGCCAAGGCCGATCGCGCACGACTTAACAAGTTTGTCGAAGCGATGGAGAGAAAGAGGAAAGAGCTTAAGAAGAAAGTAATGATTCCTTATGAGCAGTTTGAGAAAGAAGAGAAGGAACTGGTGGCCATTGTCCAGCGGGCCATCGACAACATTGACACCCAGGTGAAAGATTATGAGCGTCGCCAGCGGGAAGAAAAGACAGCGAAGATACGGGAATTTTATGATGACAATATCCATGACATAGAAAGATATCTTCCTTTCGAGAGGGTTTTCAAACCGGAGTACGCAAATGCATCCATGACCATGAAGTCCGTAAAGGAGGATATTCTGAAGGTAATTCAGAAGGTGGATGAGGGACTGGCCATTCTGAACGAGGTGGACAGCCCCTATGCGGGAGACATGAAAGAAGTCTTTTTGCGCACATATGATATTGGTCAAGCGATTGCAGAGCGGAACCGCCTGGAGGCAGCTGAGCAGAAGCGAAAAGAATATGAGGCGGAACTCGCAAAGGCCAAGGCGGAACAGGAGGCCAGAAGAAAGGCAGAAGCCCAGGCCGTAATGGCAGCAGGGAAGAAGCTGGAAGAGAAAACCGCAGAGCCGGAGAGTCAGCCAACTGCAGTACCTGTCCCGGCGGTTGAAACAGTGGAAGAGCCGATTCATGTCCTGGATTTTCGTGTATATGCAACTCCTGTTCAGTTGGCAGGATTAAAACAGTATCTAAAAACTAACGGCATCCGGTTCGAGCCGGTACCGAAGCAGTAAGAGGAGGATAAAACAATGGCAGTAGGAAACAGCTTGGCAAGCAGAGCCCCTAAACAGGGGCTTACCGCCTACTTGACACAGGATGCGGTAAAAAACCAGATTAACAGCGTGATTGGAGGAAAGAACGGCAGCCGTTTTATCTCCAGTATTGTATCTGCCGTACAGGCGACGCCTGCGCTGCAGGAATGCACGAATACTAGCATTTTAAGCGCGGCTCTTTTGGGGGAATCCCTGAATCTTTCGCCCAGCCCGCAGCTTGGACAATACTATCTTGTCCCCTATGACAACCGAAAGAAGGGAGCCAAGGAGGCTCAGTTTCAGCTTGGATACAAGGGATATATTCAGTTAGCCCTTCGTTCCGGACAATATAAAAAGCTGAATGTAATGGCTATTAAAGAGGGAGAGCTGATCCGGTTCGATCCACTGAATGAGGAAATTGAAGTGAATCTGATACAGGACGAAGAGGCCCGTGAGGAAGCACCAACTGTTGGCTATTATGCGATGTTTGAGTATCTGAATGGATTCCGCAAGTCCATCTACTGGAGCCGGGAAAAGATGGTAGCGCACGCAAAGAAGTTCAGTCCTGGATATCAACGTGACTTGGAAAAGGGAAGCCAGTATACGTTCTGGTCTAAAAACTTTGATGAAATGGCGTTTAAAACCATGCTTCGACAGCTGATTAGTAAATGGGGTGTAATGAGTATTGACATTGTCCAGGCGGTGGACGCAGATATGGCGGTCATCCGCGAAGATGGAACAAAAGAATATGTAGAAAACGAGGAGAGCTTTGTGGATACTAAGGCAGCGGATGTGGAAACCGAAGAACTGGTCGGAGGAGAACACCAGGAGCAGGAAACGGCGTCAGAAAGTGATGTAACAGCCAGTTTCTTTTCATAAAGCTTCAGAAAGGAGGCAAGCATGGCAATCACATTTGACAACATCGGAAACGGTGAACTGGCCGGCATGTTCCGGGTGGCTTTGGCGCAGATAGGCCAGAACATCATGGACCCCAATATGGATCCGGAAGCGGCCAGAGGAATGACAATCAATATTAAATTTAAGCCCAGTAAGGCCGGAACAATTGCAGCAACCTATGATATTAAAACAAAACTGGCAGGACTGCAAAAATCAGAAACAACATTTTTGATTGGACAGGATGCAAGAACCGGTCGGATAGAAATATCCGAGTATGGAAACAACAGGCCGCAGGTGGCCGCCTATGACACGGCCCCGGTATCGTCCCGGCAGCCGGCACCTGAACCGCAGGCCCAGGATTTTGACCCGGACACAGGAGAGATTTATCAGCAGCCCGGGAAACCAATTGATTTAAGAGCAACCAATTAATCACACATAAAAAAGGAGAACAAACATGGAGAACTTAAAAGAAGCATTACAGTACGTTGTAGGCCTGGGAAATGAGGCTGAGAAAACAGAAGTTTTGGAGATTTGCGGGAAGACATTCGCGAACCGGAACCTGACCCGCTACGACTGCACGGACAAGGCAAGGGCAATTACCGCCGCCACTCTGTCGTCTCTCGTGGACTATATAAGCGACTGCAACAATGAATTTCCCGATAACCGAAAGATGCTGATTCACATCGTAAGTCCTACTGAGGTCCGCTTGATGTCCGCTCTGGATGCCGAGAGAGAGCGTGAGACATTATTTGTTGTAAATGCGCAGACTTCTGAGTTTCGTTTCGACTACTGGTACGACCAGGAACGCTTTATGATTGAATTGCAGGCCAATTTTCAGAAGAACGGAGACCTGGACTTACTTACGAAGATGGCTGGAAATATTGAAAAGAAGAATGGACAGGCCTATGCAGATGATGGTATTTCTCAGGTGGCAACGATGACAGTTGGTGTGGCAGCTAAGGCAGATGTGATTGTTCCGAATCCGGTGGAGCTGATACCGTACCGTACCTTCCAGGAGGTAGCGCAGCCGGCCAGCAAGTTTGTATTCCGAATTGGCGACAAGGAGGTTCCGGCCTTCAAAATTGTGGAGGCTGAAAATAACATCTGGAAGAATGAGGCCATTGCAAATATTAAGGAATACTTGGCCGAAGCCTTAACTGAAATGCCGGACGAGATTAGTGACCGGATTGTCGTAATAGGGTAACAAGACCTTCTGTGGCAGTTAATATATCACGAAAATAATTGAATGCCACTGATGATACCAGGCCGGGGAATTGACCGCCCCGGCCTATTTAAAAAGGAGAACGAGACTATAGATGGGAAAAGCTCAAAGGGAAAAAGGAAAGCGCGGTGAACGGGAGTTGGCCGGGATCCTGCGGGGCCATGGATATGATACCCGAAGGGGACAGCAGTTCTGCGGCGCCGATGGTTCTGCTGACGTGGTGGGACTGCCGGGAATCCATATCGAGTGCAAACGAGTTGAAAAGCTGAACCTCCTGGAGGCGATGGAGCAGGCAAAACACGATGCCAGAGCGGGAGAGTTTCCGACAGTCTTCCACCGCAGGGACCGGTCAGAATGGCTTGCAACCATGCGCCTGGATGATTGGATTAACCTTTTCCGGGAGTGGGAGGCAGGCCGGGAAGTGGAAGGGTAGGTGATGGCCTACATGAATTATATTTCAGCAATCAATTCTTTCTGGGATACGGCCGCACTGAATCCGTTGTCTACAGGGCAGGTATCGCTTTACTTTGCTTTATTGCATGTAAACAATAGGAGCAACTGGACAGAGTGGTTCACAGTGCCGAATCAAGTGCTATCCGTACTGACGGGGTTATCAAGGTCAGGAATACTGAAAGCGAGAAACGAATTGAGGCAGAGAGGGCTGATTGAGTTCCGGGAAAGAGGAACGAAAGCGACTCAGTATAAAATGCTCACTATGTCAGATAGTACGCAAGATAGTACGCGAGATAGTACGCAAAAAGGTGTTCAAAACAGTATGCAAGATGGTGTGCAAAATAGTAGCACATTAAAAGACATAAACATAAACGAAAATAGAAAGAGTATATCTAACGATATACCAGAAAAAATGGATTTTTCTGAGCAGTACACCACGATTCAGGATTTATACAATTCTGTTTGCGGGTCGTATCCCCGCCTGGTGAAATTATCAGAAGCACGAAAAAAAGCGATTCGTGCAAGGCTTAATACCGGGTATACCGTAGATGACTTCCGACGGCTATTTAAAACAGCGGAACAGAGCGATTTCCTGAAAGGGAAAAACAACCGGAACTGGAGAGCGACCTTTGATTGGCTGATTAGTGATGCCAACATGGCAAAGGTGCTTGATGGGAATTACGAAAACAGAAAAAAGGAGGCGGAGCCTGATGCTACAGAAGGGCGATCAGCAACAGATTACTATCGGCAGTATATGCACCACAGCGACGGTGAAACAGGTGGAGACGTTCCAGACTAACGGAGCATCAGGTGCCTTTGTAACCTTTGACGTTCCCGGATACGGAGAGACGCAGCCGTTTTGGTATGACGAAAAGACAAGCTATGCCCAGATGCGTCGAAGTCGAAGCGGGATGCCAAAAGAATATACATACAAGCGTGGCAAAGATTTTAACTGGGACTATTACCGGGATGATACCAACCCGCAAAAAAATATTGCCAATGCCTTTATTTCCCGTTACGAAGAATTTAGACGCTCCGGACGGGGGCTATATATCTATTCGGCTACAAAGGGCAGCGGGAAAACCTTACTTGCTTGTTGTCTGGCGAATGAAGTGATGGAACGATATAACGCGGTGGTGAAATTTGTCCAGGTGTTAGATTACATTGACCTGATAAAGCGAAAAGATGAAGACGCGGACATGGAGCGTCATAGCTTGAAACGCTGTGGTCTGCTGATTCTGGATGACGTCGGGGTTCAGACGGAAAAGCAGGAATGGATAAACAATGCAATATTTTCACTGATTGACGAGCGCTACCGGAATTTGCTGCCAACGCTGTATACCTCCAACGTGCCGATTGAAAAAGCTTCTGGCGATGATCGCATTCAGAGCCGGATTTATGGGACAAGCATTCCCATGCTGCTACCGGAAATATCGGTGCGGGACCAACTGGCTGATAAATACCGTGATGAATTTTTAAGAACCGTGCTTAACTGATGGGAGGAGAAGATGGAAAAAGAGGGGAGCATGATGGAATTGGAATCAATTCCAATCAAGACAGAGAACAAGCAGGCAGAATGGTATCAACATCTAGATTTTGGCGATGTTAAAGCGTTTATCCGAAGTAATATTGCCGCCGCTTCTCGAAGCTTTATTGCTATCGGATATTATCTCAAATATGCCCGAGATAAACAGCTTTATGAAGAGGACGGCCACGCCAGCATCTGGGACTTCGCCCGGGAGGAATACGGAATCAGTAAATCAACCGCTAGTCGGTACATGACCATAAATGACCGGTTTTCGAAGGGAGGAAACAGCCCGATTGTTGCAGAGGAGTTTAAAGCGTACGGAAAAAGCCAGTTACAGGAAATGCTGTATCTGAATGATGAGCAACTGGATCAGGTGACCCCGGATACCCAGGTCAAGCAGATCCGGGAGATTCGGCAGCCAGTTCGGGAAGTTCCCTACTTTGAACTGCCCGGCCAGCTGAGCATTGATGACTTTCCTGATGTAATGCCGGAGCCGGCAGAATATCAAGTGCAGCCGGCGGCCAGTACCGGAAGCACGATTTTGTCAGTGAAAGACTTTGAAGCAAATGAGGAAGGCATTGCGATATCGCAACAGGAGGAGATTCAGTGGAACCTGGAACCGGCCGATGAAACCCGAACTGAATACTGTAATGCAGCAGCCCGGTATTTCATTCAGGTGTTTCATGACTGGATGCGGGAAGACTGCGAAAAACGCGTGATGCAAATATCCGAATCCGAAAAACAGTTCAAAGTTCAATTCCGAAAAAACAGCAACACAAGCTGGTACTTCAAGGATCCATTGAATGGGAGAGCGGCTCATGTCAATCTGTTTGATGATTTTATACAATTTTTCAGCGGAACGAACGAATGGGTTGGAGAGTGTGAGTGGTTTTTTCTTTGCCGAGCAGTACAGGTGATGTGGAACGAGATTGCCCTGGAAGAAGTGCAGAACCTTCGCAGCGGAACCGAACCAGAACCAGAAATAGCCATGCCAGAATCGGTATCAGATGAGATTGCAGTGGATGCCAATACCTGCCCGCCTGACAACTGGAACCTTGGAGATTTGCCGCAGGTGAACCGGATTGTGATGGCTGAGATGAGCAGCATTCCGTCCGACGAAACAATTAAGAAATACATACAGGTGCTGGCTCGACAAGAAGGTGGATTTATCGCTCTTATCAGATTGGCAAACCAGGTCCGGAAGGCATTGGAGGAATGGGCGGAAGGCGACAGCAGTATTCCTTGTCTGACATCTGCAGGATATAGGACAAGAATATATTGCTTGGAAGATGTGGAGAAGGAGATTTTAGGCTATAAAAGTTTCTTGGAATATTGTAATGGTTATAACTCGAAAAATTCTGCTGAATCAGCCATAAAAATAACGACTCTTAGATTAGATGCTATGTTGGCCTTAAAAGCAGAGATGGAGGTATATGGTGAAGAAAAGTAATTGCCTGAGAACACATTATCCTGAATCTATTTGCATGGCAGAAAAAATTGTGTTTTTTCACGGGACCAGATTTCGGATTGCCTTAAGTGTCCATGAGTTTTACTGCCATAAGTGTAACAAGGTACGACGCTTATGGTTTATCAACAGATATTGAAGATTTAGCTGAATAAAAGCAGAAAGGAGGCGGAAGCCCCGGCCGGGAGAAGATATCTGGCTTCCTTTCAATGATGGATTTAGAACAAAAAGCAATCGAAAGAATCAAAATAGCATCAGAAATGTCTCTGAGTTATTATGGAAAACCGCTGGTATGCACATACAGCGGAGGCAAAGACAGCGATGTAATGCTGGAGTTATTCAAGAGGTCGGGCATACCATTTGAAGTACATAATAGTCACACTACAGTTGATGCTCCACAGACCGTATACCATACTAGGAAAAAATTCAAGGAATTAGAATCACAAGGAATTAAAGCAGAAATTCAAATGCCCACATATCGGGGTAAACCAACTACTATGTGGACTTTGATTCCAGATAAGATGATGCCGCCTACAAGATTAATGCGATATTGCTGCTCTATCCTGAAGGAAACCGGCTGCGCTAATAGATTTATAGCGACAGGTGTTCGTTGGGACGAAAGCAACAAGAGAGCAGAACGAGCGCAATATGAAACGATAGCCATAGAAAAAGAACGGATTAGAATAACCGATGAAGTTATGCTTATGAATGATAATTCTGACAAGAGAAAAATGACTGAGAACTGCATGAAAAAAAACAAGATGGTTGTAAATCCAATTATAGATTGGACGCACAGAGATATTTGGGAGTTTATCAGGAGCAACCATATTGAATATAACTTGTTGTATGATTGCGGATATAAACGGGTTGGCTGTATCGGTTGTCCTATGGCAAACAAGAAGCGGTGGAAAGAATTTTCGGATTTTCCCACTTACCAGAGCGCATACATAAAGGCTTTTGATAGAATGCTTGAAGTGCTGCGATATCGTTGGAAAGATCGGCCGCCCAAATGGAAAACCGGTTATGAGGTGTTTCTTTGGTGGATGCAAGACGAAAATGTAGCTGGACAGATAAACATGTTTGGCGATGAATTTATTAATTGAAGATTTAGAGGAGGAAAGCAATTGAAGAAATATGAAGATGGTGTTTCGGTAGAAGATGAAAAAGATGTAGAGAAATTTACAGTGCATTATTCAGACGGAACGGAGGAGACGATTGAAAAGGGCTTCTTTTGTGAAATCAGGAAAGAAAACGGAGAAGATATTTTAACGTTTGTAATGTCCCATTGCGCCGGTGACGACCTTAGAGCAATTATTGGGGGATGCACCCAGCTAGGGTTCGAGTTAGGTTATTTTGATTAATCTGGAAAATTTAGAGGAGAAAACAACATGATCGTATTACACAAAGCTGAAAGGGAAGATGGAAAAGGTATAGTTGAAGGATTCGTAACAAAAATGTGGGGGACCTATCATATTATTTCTGAAGAAGATGAGAATACAGCTTATCCGGTCAAGGAAGACACGATAGAAGCTCTCTTGTTTGAGAAAAAGTAAATGAGGATTTAACCGCCGACTGCTGAGTGTCGGAGAAAGCAGGGAAAATGAGAAGTCAGGAATTTTTAAATATTTGTAAAGCAAAAGTAGCTGATTACTATAATGAGCATTGTGAGAAAACAGATGTAGTAGATATTACGGTCAATGATGTGTATGTAGTTTGGTACTGCAAAACATTACAGAATCATAAGGCATTATTATCAACAACAGCACCAGATGGCATGTACTATGAACTGACTTTTAACGGGGATAGGAACGAGCTATACATGGACGCATATAAAAAGTGGCAAAATATCTGTTTTGAGATGTAAATTTGACATTTTGAGGAGAACGCTATGAACGAAAAAACATTACAGTGGGCTGCAAAGCAGTTAGAACAGCTACGAAAGCCGGCATTGTTAAACAGAGCCAATGGCCCATGTGTATCATGTAAATTTGAACCTGAATGCCAATGGGCGCATGAGTTTGATGTGGAGGACTGCAAGGATTGGGCGGTGAAAGAGAAGGACGGGGAATGAAGAGAAAACGGAATAGGCGCTGTCATGCAAAAGGGAAAGTAATAGTATGGCCTGGTCGTATGGACCGGTGCCAGAAGAGTGATTGTAAAAAGTGTCATTGCTATTATTAGCATTTAAGCCAGGAGGTAATTATGATGGTTTGCGAAGAATGTAAGAAGTGCAGTAACTATATGGTATGCGAGAATGGCTGTTATGGGAGTGATAGGCCATGCGAATATCTTGTTTCAGATACAGATAATTAGGATTTCCCGGGCCAATCCTGCGGAGAGGTATGGTTTTCGCAGGATAAGGCTGGGATATTAACATTTAGAGGAGCAAAGAGGGAGGGGATAAAATGACAAGGAGGTATCTGACGAAACGTTATGTAAATCATGAAGACGACCGGGTATATGCGATTTTTTACAAGGAGACGCACACGATTTATTACAATCTGCTTTGTAATCCAAAATCCCGGGTAATAGTTTTTAAACTGCGATAGGAGGGATTGCAACGAGTAAATCAGATTACATAAAAGTGTCAGAGCAGCGGCGCCGACGGGCATCCGTCCAGGACTACATCCTGAAGGGGCCACGGCCGGAGACCTGGTCGGCGGTGATGCCGGCATATTGTTACACGGTGCTATGTCCGGTTCCCGGGCTGCGGGACAACACTGGTGGACAGATAGGAGGCGATGACAATCAAAAATAAGAGCAAAACAGAGCTGGCCTTAATGGGAGCTATTTTCCTGGAGGATATTGATAAGTGCAGACAACGGGTCAAGATAGGAGATGCGTTTAATGTGGCCGACAACGCCTGGAAATGTGAGAAGGGCAATGGTGTGCGGCCAGTTATGCGTGGCCGGGTGACGGCTAAGTATCCGCACTTTGTGACGCTGGACTGCGGGACGTCCATTACATACGTGCAGATTATCCAATACCGGCGCAAGCGTGGCCGAAATAAATTTGTGGATTAAGGAGGAGGCGCCAGTGGAGATTAAGATAACCAGGAAGCTGCTGGATGATTACCGGCGCCTAAAGCGGGAGATTCCTCTCCTGGAGCTGGAGCTGGTTGAGATGCTGCAGGGGGATAACGGTTTTGATAACAGTACAATCTTTGACTACCGAACCGGTGAGGCACGACCGCAGAGCGTTGTGGGATTTGACTGGAAACTGCGAGAGCATCGTGAGAAGGTGCTGGATGGGAAAAAGGCCAAGGTCAAGTCGGTTGAAAAATGGATTGAGGCCATAGAGGACGGACAGACAAGATGCGTATTCCGGATGTTCTATCAGGATGGGATGACTTGGGACAGGATAGCAGCTAAGACAGGATACAGCAAGAGTCCAGATTATCCGAGACTGATGATTCGAGATAAATATCTAAAGGAAATGGATATCACCTAAAATAGTTCGGATTATTCGGAAAGTTCGTGATAAGATACAATTAGGCCAAAAGGCTAAATGCCGGAGGCCCCTCCCCCATACGGCCGCCAGCGTGTAAAAGCCTGGTGCCGATTAGAAGCCGACGTTCTTACCGCTTTCTTCATGGCTTCACAAATCGGATAGAAAACGGCGGTTAGGTGACACGAAAGGTCCCTTGGTCGATATCATACCAGTTGGCTGCTGTGCGGCCCGAAAGATATCCGCTTAGCCAGCCGCGGAGTGAGCTGGTGCATACCGGGGACGACCCGGTAATGTGTGGAGCATCCCACCAATGGCAGGTGGACAGGGTCGCGCCCTGGGTTCCGGTTCGACTCCGGATGCACCGCTTTGCGAGAAAAAGTATAACCAGTTGAATAGTGGTAACACTCCTCCTTTTGAAAGGCGCCTATCGTGAGATGGGTGCTTTTCTTTTGTCGTAATCTATGATAAAATAAAAAAAGTAAAATATAAAGGAGTCGGAAATGCCACACTTAGATATTGTTGATATAGCCATGTATCTTTTGCTAGTTTTTTGTATAATTATATTTATTAGATTTTATATTCAATTCATCATTAAAAGACAATTCAATAAAGAATATGGCATTATCTTAGAGTCCTCCAAGTTAAGGATTAGTAAGAAAAGGAATGCATGCAGAACAAATGTTTTTTTCTTGGAATTTCCATATTGGCGTTACAGTAAAAAGGACGGCACGGCAGATAAAAGAAGAACAAATAACAGGGTAATATGGCCAAAGTGTACATTATATGTAGGAAAATATAAAATAATATACAGGGATCCGTTTAAACTTTACAATGTGGTATGCGAGCTTAGACAAAAACAAATTGACATTGAGAAATGTAAACAAGAGCAGATAAAATATGAAACGTTAGTAGCAAAGCAGACTAAACAATCTAATATGCATAGCTTAGAAGATATAATTAATAGTTTTAAGGAAAAACCAACTGATTTTGAATTGTTTTGCTCAGAAATACTTAAAAAAGAAGGGTATGATGTTGAAATTACACCAGCAGTTCACGATGGTGGATTTGATTTGATTTTGCACCGAGGAGGCATTCAAAGCTTGGTCGAATGCAAATGCTATTCTGTAAACAATAATATTGGTAGACCACTGATTCAAAAATTAGTGGGTGCGAATCAAACCGTTGGTGCAGAGAAGTTAATATTTATCACAACTAGTAATTATACTAAGGATGCTATTCAGTATGCCAATGAAGTGGGAGTAGAACTTATAAACGGGTATCAAGTATTAGAAAGGGCAATAAAAGCTCTTATCATTGATTACAATAAATTTGACATTGGAAGTAACCAATGGTGGCTGTCAAAGTATGAAATTTTAACAGAATATCCAAAAGACATAGCTTAATTAAGAGCCACCCACCCGTGGCTCTTTTTCTGGCTCTTTGTCAATAGTTGGGGTGGGATTTGTTAAAATCCCGCCCCAATTCTATG
>OLPX01001335.1_pt1 | contig 17793 bp, 9 predicted proteins | sample 1672491 | NCBI WGS metagenome assembly OLPX01 (sample SAMEA3136692, study PRJEB25190) | human gut metagenome | biome: human gut; feature: human-associated habitat; material: faeces | place: Austria | collected 2013 | reverse complement strand
TGTGGTATGGCACGGTGAACGGATTATGTCGTGATGACGGTTATCATGTGAAAGTGTTTCGTTCGGACATTGAAACTCCGGGATTATTAGAGGACAATTTGGTGGAGTGTATCGCTGAGGATAAGAAGGGGAATATATGGTTCGGTACAGACAAAGGGGTGTATATTCTTGATAAATCGGACTACAGTGTACATCCTATGGACCGGGAGCGTTTGAAGAATATTCCGGTGATGTATCTATATGCTACCAGTGACGGCTATATGTGGCTGAGCTATCGTTCTATATTGGCCAAATATGACATCAACGGACAGTTGGTCAAAGAGTATCCCCTCCGGAATAAGTACGGAAGAACTACTATTTCCGGATTTTGTGAGAGCCGCAACCATGAGATTATTATTTCTGTGTGGAATGGCCGGGTATATCATTTGGACAAAGAAAAAGACGAGTTCGTTCCTTATCCTGATAAGATGAGAAGACAAAATCCTACGGTGATGGTTCAGGATAATGAACAGGACTACTTCTGGTTGGCAACCTGGGGGGATGGTGTGGTGCGTTTTGACCCTTCGGCTCCTGAAGATTCTATGTTTGTATATTCTGAAATACCGGTCAATGCTGCCGGTGAGGAGGATGGGGTCATCCTTAGTCTGGTACAGGATGATAAACTGGGGTATATCTGGTTAACCACCGGGCACGATTTCATGTCCTTACAAATACAACCGGATAAGACGTTAAAACAATTGAAATTCCAGACAGGGCTTCTGCCTGTTAATCATATGTTGGTAGAAGTTCTGAAAGGGAGGGGATGTCTATGGGTGTCGGCCTTTGACCGTCCTAGTTTCATTGTACATCTGATGGATAATATGACCAAGGATTATGCCTTACCCGCTTTGGCGGACAGAGTAAACCGCAGTCCGGCTGTAATGGCTTTGTGTGATGACGGAGACGGTATGATGTGGATGATGCAAGAAAGAACCGGGTTGGTGTTATATGACTTGAAGCAGGATAAAGTGAAAATCTATTCGGATTTTCCCGAGCTTGTTTCGTTGTCTTTGGATAACGGACGAGAGATGGCTCGAGCACGTATTAATAACGGTATTTGGGTGGCAAAAGATTTGAATAGATTGGTTTATGGTATGACCCGTAAGGGTATGGAGATGTATCTGGAGGATCTTATTGATTTGAACGGGCAGGTGGAATCGAACGCTACGGTGACCAAATTGTATGAAGACTCGCACGGAATCTTGTGGATAGGCTTGAACAAAGGACTTTGCAGTTATGATGTCCGTCAGAAAAGAATTAAACAGGTTTATCCCGATGTGGGGCATGTGATGGGAATCGTGGAGAATAAGGAAGGGTTGATATGGATTTGTACTCAAGACAACGGTTTGTTTCAGACAACGGCGGATGAAAAACTTCGTTCTTTCAAATTGGACAAGAATTTCTCTTGTCTGTCTATTGCTCCCGATTGGATTTTGTGGTTGGGAACTTGTGACGGAGGAGTCTATTCTTATGATCCTTCAGAGAATAAGTTGGTCAGTTATAATGAGGCTTGCGGTATGAACGGTAATCAGGTGAATCAAATAGTGGCTGATGCATACAATCATATTTGGATTGATACAAACCAGAAACTGATAGAATTTAATCCTCGTAACGGTTCGTTCCGCACCTATCTCACCACGGACGGTTCCATCTTGTTGCATCGCTTTCTTCCCACTGCTGTTTGTCAGGCAAAAGACGGCAAAATATCCTGTATCCTCTTTGAGAATAAGAATGGGACAGAGGCCATCAGTGCCGATATGTATATCGATTGTACAGGGGATGGCGACCTTGCCGCTATGGCGGGCGTTCCGATGCAAACAGATGAATGTAAACCTCTGCAACCTCTTTCCACCTATTTTATATTAGGAGGTGTGGATACAGATTCGCCCATGATAATTGATGCCATGCACCATAATAAACAAGGGCAGAACTGTCATTGCATTGCAGTTCGTGAGAAACTTTTAGCAATGAAAGAGGCACTTGGCATCCCCGAGTTTGGAGGTCCTTGGTTTTGCACCACTCTTCGTCCGGGCGAAGTAACGGTTAATATGACCCGTACTGCAGGAAATGCCATCGATAATAGAAATTTTACCGCAGCGGAATGTCGCTTACGGGAAGACGTATTTAAAATAGCACGAATCTTTAAAGAGAACTTTGAAGAGTTTAAAAACAGTTATGTGACGACCGTCGCCGTACATGCCGGTATTCGTGAGACACGCCGTATCAAAGGTGTACATACTATTACAGCAGAAGAATATGTGAATGCTTATAAATATTCTGATAGCGTATCACGCGGTGCACATCCTATAGATATTCATGTTGCAGCAGGTGCGGAACAGAGCGTAACTTTCCTTAAAAAAGCAGCGTATGTACCTTTTCGTGCTCTTATAGCTGAAGATTTTCCGAATCTGCTCGTAGCAGGACGCTGTATTAGTGCCGATAAGATCTCCTTTGCGTCACTTCGCGTTCAGGCAAGTTGTATGGGGGTAGGACAAGCCGCAGGAGTAGCAGCCGCACAATGTATAAAGGCAGGTGTGACCGTACAAAAGGCTGATATTCACAATCTCATAGAGGAATTGAAGAAACTTGGAGCAATTATATAAAGAAGAACCAGAATATGGAACAGTTAGATTATATTATTATTTTACTCTACTTTCTCGGATTGATTGCCGTGAGTGTTGTGATGTCCCGGAAAATCAAAAACTCCGAGGATATGTTTATTGCCGGGCGAAATTCTTCGTGGTGGCTGTCGGGAGTCTCTTCCTACATGACTATCTTCTCGGCAAGTACCTTTGTCGTTTGGGGAGGTGTTGCTTATAAATCGGGACTTGTTGCGGTAGTCGTTGCACTTTGTCTTGGCGTAGCATCGTTTATTGTCGGTAAATGGATCTCGGGCAAATGGCGGGAGCTACGTATCAAATCGCCGGGAGAGTTCCTTACCATCCGGTTCGGACACCGCACGGTGAGTTTTTACACAATTTCAGGAATTATAGCCCGTGCGGTGCATACGGCAGTGTCTCTGTATGCGGTAGCGGTTGTGATGTGTGCATTAATCAAAGTCGATGGTGGCAGTATTTTTGCAAGTACGGGTATGATGGGCGATTCACCGACGGGTTACTTTAGTATTTGGTGGGCGCTTCTCATTCTTGGTGCTATCGCTCTTGGATATACCATTGCTGGAGGATTTCTTGCGGTACTAATGACTGATGTAATTCAGTTTGGAGTGCTCCTGGCCGTGGTTGTATTTATGATACCTCTTTCATTTAACGCAGTTGGAGGCGTAAGTGCATTTATTGATAAGGCCAGTGAGATACCGGGATTCTTCTCGGGCACATCTCCGACCTATACATGGGGGTGGCTTTTACTGTGGGTATTTCTCAATGTGTCCATGATTGGCGGCGACTGGCCGTTTGTACAGCGATACATAAGCGTACCTACTACAAGAGATGCGAAAAAGAGTACTTATTTAATAGGAATTCTTTATCTCGTCACTCCTCTCATTTGGTATCTTCCTACCATGATTTACCGTGTGATGGAACCCGGACTTGCGCTTGATTTGGATGCAACCACAATGACTTTCAACGGCGAACACGCTTATGTGAATATGAGCAAACTCGTGCTTATGAAAGGAATGGTCGGCATGATGTTGGCAGCGATGCTATCGGCCACATTGAGTAATGTTTCGGGCATTTTGAATGTATATGCCAATGTATATACCTATGATATTTGGGGACATAAAGAGAAAAACCGTCAAGCGGATGAGAAAAAGCGTATAAAAGTAGGACGTCTATTTACATTTATCTTTGGAATTGTGATAATCGCTTTGTCGATGTTAATACCATTTGCCGGAGGTGCCGAAAAGGTAGTAGTAACCCTTCTTACAATGGTGATGTGTCCTTTATACATTCCGTCGATATGGGGGCTGTTCTCGAAGCGGCTGACAGGCAATCAACTTATAACCGCAATGATTCTTACTTGGTTCGTTGGTATTATGGCTCGCGTCATAATTCCCGCCTCCGTTATTAGTCCAAGCCTTATAGAGTCAGTTGCCGGTTGTGTACTTCCTGTACTTATCCTTGCAATCATGGAAGTTTGGTCGGCACGTAAAAAGTATGAAGACAATGGTTATCAAGCCATTTGTGAATATACTGATCCTGAAGCCGATCGCGAACCGACATTAAAGGAGAAAAAAGCGGTATTAATCTATTCGCATTTGGCTGTTAACTGCTTCTGTATTACCATTGGTGTCGTTGCGCTCTTACTGATTGGTCTGCTTATTGCCGGCGATCCGAAGACCCTTGCGGTCAAAGGAATTGTGATAGGAAGTATCGTACTGATGATTGCCATGATACTTGCTTATGTGATATACAGAATTATATATGCAAGACGTCTGAAAATGTCTAGCTAGTCAATTATTAATAACCCTAAATACTAATCAAATGAATCTAAAGATGTTATTGTTTGCAAGTGTGTCGCTTGTGCTTTTTGCATCTTGTCATAACTCGGATGATCCGTATATGACACTCGCGACAAAGACACTTGATGTAGAAGCAGAAGGTGGGCTTTTCACTGTTGACCTTTCATCTAATGTCTATTACAGAGTCAATAACGACTGCCAGACCGAAGGAAGTGATAGCCATTGGGCAGTTGTTGATTCGTATGAGACGCAAGGTGAGATAACTAAATTTACAATCAAAGTCTCTGAAAATTTATCGACTAGTTCCCGTGTCGGTGCCATTCGTTTCATTGGTGATGATGTAACTCCTCTAAAGCTGGTTATTACCCAAAAGATGATTGTTCCGAAAGGCATCAGTCCTACCACCGAATCGATCGACGCAACTACAACAGAATCTTCGTTCAAAGTCTTTGGCGATAAAGAGTGGAATGCTGTTTGTACAGATGCAGATGTAACTGTTTCTCCTGCAAATGGGGTAGGTGAATGTGACATTAAACTTACTTTCCCGGAGAACAAGACATTTGCCAAACGGACAATTAAAGTAACGGTAACCATCCAGGATGATACAGACTATACCTATACTCTTGTACAAGATACTTTCTCGGGCATTTTGGCTGATTGGGACTTGAAGAGTTTAACTGCCAACACAAGTGGAACATTTGCTGATGATGACGCCCAGTCTGTATTTCCGGGAACCAATGGCAAGTATCTTGCTCCGAGTGCCGGAAGTGGTAAGATTGAGTATTGGGCATGTGACCGGACAGGTTATGTAGCGCAGACTGCCGTATGTGAGCGTGCAGTGGGTGGTAATGGTGACCCGTATGTGTCAGGAGCCGTTCCCGGTGACTATTGGTATGTCTATGGGGATATGAAAGGTACGGTTATTCCTGCCGGCACAAAGATTCACTTCTATTTTGTGACCAAATTAGGAACGATGTGTTCCAATTACTGGATGATCGAGTTCAAGGATGGTGAGGAATGGAAACCGGCTCTTCCGACTTCGACTCTTCAGGAAAGTGCGACAGAGACATTGTCGGGTGCACCAATTAATTATTCGGCGACTATTACTTACAACTTTGCTGGAATGTTGCTTGATACCAGTAACAATGGCGCATATATCCCTGCCGAAGGAATATTTACCACGACTAAGGATATGGATGAGATTGTGTTACGGTTTGGACAGGCAGGCCGTTTATGTCTTAGTGGTGCCAAATATTCTGGCAAGTATATCGACTGCACACACGCAAGTGGCCAAACACGTTTTTCAGCGCAACATCCGAGTAACCCTGAAACAGGTGCGGCAATCAAAGAGTATAACGAACATGTATTGCTTGAAATCGTAGAATAAATAGTATGAAAAAAAGTATATTAAGCCTGTTATTGGCATGTTTCCTGCAAATCAATCTGGCTTTTGCACAGAATGTAATGAAGGGTGTCGTTAGCGATGCCAATGGTCCTCTTGTCGGAGTGGTGATCCACGATAAAGACAATGCAAAAGGTACTACCTCCGATATGTCGGGAAAGTATGCGCTCAATGGCGCTGAATCAGGCCATACAATAGAATTCCGTTATCTTGGTTATGTGACCGAGACTGTGGTATGGGATGGTAAAAGTGTAGTAAATATAAAACTTAAAGAGGATGCTGTACAACTTGAAGAGACGGTTGTTATCGGCTATGGATCTGTAAAGAAGAAAGATCTTACAGGTGCGGTCGGTGTAATCAATAGTTCTCTTATCGAGAAACAGAGTACGTCTCAACTTTCACAATCTTTGCAAGGACTGATTCCGGGACTTACGGTTACCCGTTCGAGCAGTATGCCAGGAGCGAGTGCTACGGTTCAGGTGCGTGGTGTGACAACAATGTCTGATTCGAGTCCGCTTATCCTTGTCGATGGTATGATGGTCAGTAGCCTCGACAATATAGCAAGCGAAGACGTACAGCAGATTACTGTACTTAAAGATGCAGCTTCTGCATCCATCTATGGTGCCCGTGCTGCTGCCGGTGTTATCTTGATAACGACTAAGGAGGCAACCGAGGGACAACTTTCGATCGGTTATAACGGAGAGATTTCCTTATCTTCTCCTACCGAATTCCCGAAATTCCTGACCGACCCTTATCACTACATGACAATGTATAATGAATGGTCGTGGAACGATGCCGGTAATCCTGCAGGAGGTGAGTTTGCCAACTATTCACAGGACTACATCGACAACTATGCTACCAACAACAGGTATGATCCCATTCAATATCCTATCTATGATTGGAAAGACGCTATTCTTTCGAATACTGCTATGCGCCATAAGCACAACTTGACCATGACGTATGGCAACAAGGTAATCAAGAGCCACACTTCCGCTACCTACGAAAATGCCGACGCTATCTATAAAGGTTCAAACCACGAAAGAATCTCTATCCGTTCGCGTAATAATCTCAAGATTAGTGATAAGCTCTCCGGTTCTATCGATTTCTCGGTACGTTATGCCACGAAAAATGACCCGACTTCCGGTAGTCCGATTCGTGCAGCTTATATGTATCCTTCCATTTATTTAGGACTTTATCCGGATGGTCGTGTTGGTCCCGGTAAAGACGGCAGTCTTAGCAATACGCTTGCCGCCTTATTGGAAGGCGGAGAGAAGAAGACCGTATCCAACACAATGACCGGTAAATTCTCTTTGAGCTATAAGCCCATAAAAGATTTGACCCTTACTGCCAATCTGACTCCTACCGTCGGAACTGTTTCGATCAAGGAGATGAAAAAAGCCATACCTGTTTACGATGCATACGAAACCGATGTTATGCTGGGATATGTTTCGGGATATACTTCTAATTCGCTAAGTGAAGAACGCCGTAACATCAAATCATTGGAGAAACAATTCATCGCTACGTACGACAAGACCTTCAGCAAGGTACATAACTTCAATGCCATGGTTGGTTATGAAGATTATAGCTATACGTATGAAACGATGTCGGGATCGACAAACGATATGTCTTTGTCTTCTTTCCCTTATCTTGATTTGGCGAACAAGAATGCTCTTGCCGTAGCCGGTAATTCTTATCAGAATGCATACCGTTCATTTTTTGGCCGTGTCATGTATAATTACGACAGCCGTTACTACCTCCAGATCAATGCTCGTGAAGACGGATCTTCACGTTTTCACAAGGATCACCGTTGGGGATTCTTCCCATCCGCATCGGTTGGTTGGGTAATCTCTAATGAGAAATTCATGCAAAACATAACCCCGATAAGTTATCTGAAGTTCCGTGCCTCTATCGGTACTCTCGGTAACGAGCGGATTGGAAATTATCCTTATCAGACATACATTTCATTTAATAATGCCATTATGTATGACAGTGCGGGCTCTACGCCCCAATCCTCAATGTCCGCCGCACAACAGGATTATGCGTATGAGAATATCCATTGGGAGAAAACACAGAGCTGGGATATAGGTGTGGATGCCGCTTTCTTTAATAATCGTCTTGACTTTAGTGCAGATTATTACTATAAGAAAACAACAGATATGCTCTTGTCGGTGGCAATCCCGTCGTTTACTGGTTACTCGGCACCTGACAGGAATGTAGGTAAAATGCACACCCGCGGTTGGGAAGTGAAACTCGGCTGGTCTGACCGTATCGGAGATGTAAATTATGCGGTAAGTTTTAATATCTCTGATTACAAGTCTATTATAGATAATCTTAACGGCAAGCAACAGTTTAACAGTGATGGTACCATTATTACTGAAGGTGCAGAATATAACTCATGGTATGGATATAAGACTGCAGGTTTGTTCCAGACCGCAGAGGAAGTCAGTGAAAGTGCTTTGCTTTCGGCTTCTACCAAACCGGGTGATGTGAAATATGTAGATGTCAGCGGTCCGGACGGCACTCCTGACGGAATTATCAATGAGACATACGACCGCGTAGTGCTTGGCAGCTCATTGCCCCACTATCTATATGGAGGTTCTATTAGTTTGGGCTGGAAAGGTCTCTCTTTCTCCTTACTCTTCAATGGTGTCGGGAAACAACTTTCACGCCTCACCGAAAGTATGATTCGCCCCATGCAGGGACAATGGCTTCCGGCTCCGTCAGTTCTTCTGAACGACAATGGCAGCCGTAATTATTGGAGTGTGTACAACACTGCAGAGCAGAACGCGGCAGCCAGCTATCCCCGTTTGAGCCATCAGGGCGGTGAATACAACAACTATAAAATGTCGGATTACTGGCTCAAGAGTAGTGCCTATATGCGTATAAAGAATATCAACCTTGGCTATACAGTTCCTAAAAAAATCGTCTCTAAAGTCGGAATCAAGGGACTTCGGGTGTACGTCAATATCGATGATCCATACTGCTTTGATAGTTATCTTTCGGGATGGGACCCTGAAGCAGGCGCTTCTACCTATATCACACGCACTTATACATTTGGAGTGGATATCAAATTCTAATGGAGTATGAAAAAATTACATAATATGAAAAAAATACATGTATTGATTTGCATGATAGCTCTTCTATCTGTAACTTCTTGTGTGAACCTCGATCTGAATCCTCCTTCAGCTGCATCCAGTGAAAACTGGTTTTCGTCACCGGAGGAAGTTCGAATCTCGTTGAACGATTTTTATCGCAGTACTTTCTTTGTTATAGAAGAAGGCTGGACGCTGGACCGTAATACGGATGACTGGGCGCAACGAACCAACATTTATACCATTGCGGCAGGTTCACTGAATGCGTCTTCTACAAGTAATCCTAACATCAAGACTGTTTGGAGTTACACGTATAAGAACATTAGTCGTGCCAACCGGATTTTGGAGGCACTCGACAAACTTGAAGGCGAATATTCCACCACTGAATTGAATACGCTTCGTGCCGAAGCCCGTTTTTTCAGAGCGTTTGCTTATTCACGTTTGATTACTCTTTGGGGAGATGTTCCTTTCTATCTGACTTCGATTACTCCGGAGGAAGCATTTGAGATGGGGCGTACCGACAAAGCTGTCGTTCTGAAACAAATTTATGACGATTATGACTATGCCGCAGAAAATTTGCCGGTCGCAAATAATAATAGCGGCGCCACCCGTGTGGACAAAGGAACGGCTTATGCTTACAAGGCTCGTACCGCTCTCTATCAACACGACTATGGGACTGCTGCAAAGGCTGCGCAAGACTGTATGGATCTGGAAGTATATGACTTGGCCCCTGATTATGGAGAACTTTTCCGCGACAAGACAAGAGGAAGCAAAGAAGTTATCTTCTCTGTTGCTCACTCAAGCGACCTTGAGTTGGATGAAAACGGTAAACCTACTACACAGGCTATGGTTCCTTATATTGCTCGTTCGGCAGGCGGTACACATAACGCACAACCTTCGTGGGAACTTCTTGCTGTCTACGAAATGACGAATGGCAAGACGATTGATGAACCGGGCAGCGGTTTTGATCCTCACGATCCATTTGCCAACCGCGATCCCCGTTGCCTGGAAACATTTGCAGCTCCCGGCAGCCGTATCTATGGTATTGAGTGGAATCCTGCGCCAAACGCACTCGAAATAATGGACTATACGCAAAATCGTATGATTACAAATAAAGATTCCAAAGGCGGTTCGGATGCTTCCAACTGTGCTTACAATGGTTGTTGCCTGCGCAAAGGCGCGCAAGAATCATGGCGTACTACTTTGTATAACGACAACCCCGTTATTCTCATGCGTTATGCCGATGTCTTGTTGATGTATGCCGAAGCTAAGATTGAACAGGGGGAGATTGACGCTACTGTCCTTGCTTGCATCAACGATGTCCGTGCCCGTGCTTATGGCACCACCCGTACACAAACCAACGACTATCCGTCCATCACGACAACCGATCAGACAGCATTGCGCAAAGTGCTCCGTCGTGAGCGTCGTGTGGAGTTTGCATGGGAAAATCTTCGCTATTTCGACTTGCTTCGTTGGCATCAGTTTGAGAATGCTTTCGGACATAATATGTACGGATTTACCCGTACAGCCAACAGGGCAAAGGAATACTTTGCGGCAGGCAACTGGTTTTGGCCGGAGACTCCGACATTTGACAAAGACGGATTTCCTTCTTTTGAAGCGATGGCCGACGGGACCTATATCGTCCAGCATGGTGAACGTAAGTATGATGAGAAGATTTATTTGTGGCCATTGCCAAGTGATGATGTATTGATAATGAATGGAAAACTTGTTCAAAATCCAGGGTACTAACTTTATTAAATAAATGATATTATGAGCATTGGAGAAATTTTATTGCACAGTCGTTATCAACCATTGAAAAGGGTGTTGAGCTATGATGTATTCAACACCGGCTTTAATGGCTGGATGACATTGATGCCTAACTTTACGGAATATCCCGATTTTGATGTTCCCAAGACATTGGTCAATAAAGACCAGTGGCCACCGGTCATGCTTAGTTCCGCTACTTTCAGGTATCCGGGCACTCACGGGGCAATGTCCGGCACTTACTCTCTTAAACTTTCGACAAGACCTGTTGCCGCTCCTTATACGGAGATTCCGGCGGAAGGTTGTCTGGGACATGCCATTAAGCGGCTTTCGTTCTCTCGTCCGGGCTGCAAATATTTGCAGATAGAATGTTGGTTTACATACACGGCGGAGCAGGATGTTGTGGATGGCGGTGACCGTCCGCAACCGGGTTTGCATGAGAGTTCCATCCGCGATTTTGGTATGGGATTCGATGTACAGGAGGGTGGAAAACGTTACCATGTAGGAATTCGCTATCTCAATGCAGTAGATGGCAAATTAATGCAGAAGTGGCAGTATGAACATTCCAATGAAGACATAACCGACCGTGATTGGGCTTATGGGCTTGACGGAGACTGGTGTAAGAGGGGAGTCGATCCTTGGTGGTTCGGCCGCCGTTATCCTAATGGCGATCACGATGGGTTTAAGGATTTGAAAGATGGTCATCAGAAACTCATTTATAATGAGACCGACTGTAAACTCAATTGGCAATACATGCGTCTGAAACTTGACACAGAGCTTCGTGAATATGTAGAGTTCCAATGTCAGGACAAAATTTGGGATATGCGTGGCATTGCAGCTGATACCGTTGACGGATATGGACGCATCGACAATCTTATCAATCCTCTTTTCTGGGTGGGTACTGATACCAATCGTCGTGTATTCTTTTATATAGATTCTGTTGTTGTTTCACAAGAATAAAAGGAGGAATGTAATATATGAAAATGTTTAATGATTCCCACCTTGAGGTAAAGAAGTTTTTTAAAGGCACTTTCTTCACTCATCCTTACGAGGCTGGTTGGGCAGATGAGGCTATATTCTTTGTTATGGTTGAGAAAATAGAAGGAGATCCCGTATTTGAAGGTCGTGTACAACTATCGCAAGACGGTATACATTGGGCTGACGACGGTAGTGAGCCTACAATCTTCAAAGGACTTGGCCAACATATTATAAAGGTAAATTCAAATTTTGGTAATTATATTCGTCTTGCCGTCAGCATTGAAGGCGGAGAGATGTTTTTAAATCTTCATATAGCATGCAAAGGTTAATATTTATACTTAGTCTGTTCATCCTTGCGATTGTAGGATGCAGCTCCAATGAGTCTCACTCATTTTTGATTCGTCCGGATGGAGGTGGGGAAGATGCTGCCACTGAAATAGAGGTAGGTAAAACGATTCCTGCCTGGCAAGAGGGTATGATGGATATTCATTTCATCAATACGACTACCGGTGAAAGCATGTTTGTAATATTCCCGGATGGTACGCAAATGCTTATTGATGCCGCAAGTTCGAGTGTTACGACCAACTCTAATAGTAATACGACCAACACAGGTATCCGTAGTCGTTGGGATCCGACTCTGACTTCTACCCGTGGTTCACAGATTATAACTGATTACATTCGTAAGTGTATGGTATGGACAGGTAACAGTACGATTGATTATGCTGTACTTACCCACTTCCATAATGACCACTTCGGCGGTTATACTTCCTCCTTGCCGAAATCTTCCAACTCCAGCACTTATTCGTTGATAGGTTTTGCTGAGATTTTCGATAATTTCAAGATTGGTACGCTTCTCGATCGTGGCTATCCCGATTATAATTATCCGTTCGACATGGCGACAATGGCAGACAATGCTCCAAGTTGTAATAACTATATCAATGCAGTGAAATGGCATGTCGCCAATCAAAAGTTCGATGCTGCGATATTCAAAGCAGGGGCGAATAATCAGATCGTTCAGAAGTATAATCCTGCAAAGTATCCTACTGCAAAGGTGCAAAACGTGGCAGTGAATGGAGAGATCTGGACAGGTTCGGGCACTACCACAAAGAAGACATTCCCTGAACTCTCGGAGATTTCATACGAAAACAGTAAGAACATTACCTCCAGTGACAATTGTCCGCCGGAGAATATAACCAGTTGTGTGATGAAAGTTTCGTATGGCAACTTTGATTTCTTTGCCGGTGGTGACCTTCAGTATAACGGACGTTCGAGTCATGCGTGGAAAGATGCCGAACTGCCCTGTGCAAAAGCAGTAGGTCAGGTGGAATTATTGAAAGCTAACCATCACGGTGTAACCAACACCAATCAGGTGGATGCTCTGAAAGCACTTAATCCACAAACGATTGTTGTCAATTCGTGGGTAGATTGTCATCCCCGTACCGATATACTGAATTCGATGGAGACAACACTCCCTGCGTGTGACATGTTTATCACTAACTTCTGGCAAGGCGATCGCCCCAGCGGAGTAGACGACCGGGTTACGGCGGAAGAGGCTGCGAGAGTAAAGGGATATGATGGACATATTGTAGTTCGTGTGACCGACGGGGGAAACAAATATAGAGTTGTGACAATCACAGATTCTGACGGGGCAATGACTGTTAAGACTATTTCCGGTCCATATACAAGCAGATAATGAATACAAAATATTATGATGTAATAGTAGCAGGTGCAGGTCCTGCCGGGATATGTGCGGCTGTAGCCGCCGCCCGGCAAGGAGCACGTGTTGCTCTTATCGAAAGATATGGAGTCATCGGAGGTAACCTGACCGCCGGGTATGTCGGCCCTATTCTCGGTAGTGTAAGTAAGAACACGATGCGCGATGAGGTTTGTGCTATTCTTGGCGTCGAAGACAATGACTGGATTGGCGAACATGGAAATGCTCACGATTTCGAAGAGGCAAAACTTACATTGGCAGAATTTGTCGCCAGGGAAAAGAACGTCGATGTCTTTTTGCAATGTTGTGTGTCGGATGTTATTCGTGACGGAAAGGTGGTAAAAGGCATTAAGTGTGCAAGTAACGAGGGGACGCTCTGTTTTGAAGCCGCGGTTACGATTGACTGTACCGGTGATGCCATAGTATCTTTTCTTGCCGGTGCAAAAATAGAAAAAGGACGTGCTGACGGACTCATGCAGCCTGTAACCCTTGAATACACCATTGACGGCGTAGATGAATCGAAAGGAATTATCTGTATTGGAGATGTAGACAATGTTCAACTGAATGGCGAGTGTTTTCTTGATTGGTGTAAAAAGAAAGCCGATGAGGGCAAACTTCCCCGGATGCTTGCTGCCGTGCGTTTGCATCCGTCGGTCAGCCCGGGTTGCCGTCAGGTAAATACGACACAAGTCAATAGGGTGGATATAACTTCGGTAAGCTCTATTTTCGCCGCCGATCTTGAACTTAGGCAACAGATACGCCTCCTGACTCAATTCTTGAAAGAAAATTTGCCGGGTTACGAAAACTGTAGAGTGATCGGAAGTGGTACAACAACCGGAGTGCGCGAAAGCCGCAGGGTGATGGGCGACTATGTGATCGATGCCGATGAGATGGCGGAAGGCTGCCGTTTTGCCGATGTGGTGGTACATAAAGCATTGTTCATTGTCGATATACATAATCCTGACGGAGCCGGACAGGCGGAACCAACCATCCAATATTGCAAACCATACGATTTGCCGTATCGTTGTTTTCTCCCGTTGGGCTTGGAAGGGCTTTTGGTGGCGGGACGGTGCATATCGGGTACTCACAGAGCTCACGCTTCCTATCGTGTCATGAGTATTTGCATGGCGATGGGAGAGGCAGTTGGTATTGCCGCTGCCATGAGTGCGTCGCAGCATTGTACTCCGCGGGCTCTCGATGTGGGAGAGTTGCAGAAACGGCTTGAGTCGTTAGGCGTAGAGCTGTTCGATTAACGTAGAACATAATCATACTTTAAATTTATAGAGCATACTTATGAAAAAGATATATTTGTCTGTCGTGTGCTTACTGATCTCTATTCCCCTTATCGCCCAGTTGTATGTAGAGTCGGAGAAGGAGGTGGAATGCTCAGTCTTCCTAGCAAAGGAAGGACGGGGTCGAGCACAGCAAGGACTTGAAATATGGGATGATTACATATTCTCGTGCGAGGATGGAGGGCACGTGAATATCTATGATTTCAAAAGTGCCGATCCGAAACCTGTGGCAGGCTTTGAGTTGGCGTCCTCCCATCCGGACAACCATGTAAATAATGTATGCTTTGGCGTCGAGACAAAACGCGGAGCATCGTTTCCTCTCTTGTATATCACAAACGGGAAGGTAGGAAGCGAGTTGGAATGGTTGTGCTTTGTGGAGAGCATCACCCGTCGTGGAAAACGTTTTAGCAGCGAAATCGTACAGACAATTGAACTCGATGGCTCGAAGTGGGCGGAGAAAGGGTATGTCTCCATCTTTGGTGCACCAAGCTGGTTGGTCGATCGGGAGCGGGGCTTTATATGGATATTCTCGGCGCGTAAACGTACTGTGGCGAAGGTGACAAAGCATGCATGGGAAAACCAGTATGTCGCCACCAAATTCCGCATACCGTCGTTGAGTGAGGGCGCAAAGGTGCGCCTCGACGAAAATGACATTCTCGATCAGGTGGTGTTCCCCTATGAGGTATGGTTCACACAAGCGGGCTGCATGCATGATGGTAAAATCTATTATTGCTTCGGAGTCGGGAAACAGGATGACAACCGTCCTTCCTGTATTCGGGTGTACGATACTGATAGGCGGACAATTACTGCACGATACAATGTGCAGGAGCAGGTTATTTACGAACCGGAAGATATTGTGGTCAAAGACGGAGTTATGTATGTCAATACCAATACGAATGTGAAAAAGACGTCTGATCTTCCTTGCATATTCAAACTCTCTCTTCCGAAAGAAAAGTCGGTGACCGAAAATCCTCTCGACGAGATACGCAGGGATCCGGAACGTGCGGGCGGCGTGTATTATGTGACCGATCTTTCACATCCGGTTACGCCGGCGCCCAAAGGATATACGCCTTTCTATATAAACGGCTATTTCCGTCACGGAGCGCGTCAGATAGACGATGCGGTGACTTATCCTGCCATATACGGTGTATTGGAGAAAGCTTATGCCGCAAATAACCTTACCGATTTTGGGAAAGCCTTGTATGAACGTCTTGAACCGTTCAAGAAGAATGTGTTTTACAAAGAAGGCGATTTGACACAAATCGGTTATCGTCAGACAAGGGAGATAGGCCGGAGGATGGTACAAAACTATCCGGAAGTATTTGAAGGTCATCCCTATTTGAAAACTAACGCAACGAATGTGCTTCGGGTGGCGGCTACCATGCAATCTGTAAATGCGGGGATTTTGTCGCTGCGCCCCGGGCTTGAATGGGCGGAGATTGACAACTCCCGTTCGTTTCTTACCACACTGAATCCTTATGGCAGCGTATGTCCCGACAGAAGTCCACTTGATAAGTATATACTTGGTAAAGAAAATAGTTGGTATAAAAAATATCGTTCGTACATAGATGAAAAAATGGATGTGGATGCTTTTTTTGCAAGACTGTTTATAGACATAGCACAAATAAAAAGCGAGTATGACAAGTATGACCTAATCCACCGTTTTTGGTTAATGGCGTCGCTTATGCAATGCCTCGACCGTCAAGTGCCTATATGGGACATTTTTACAGAAGAAGAAATATTGGCTTGGGCGGAAATTGAAAACTATAAATATTTTGCGCAGAAAGGTCCTGAACCGGTATCTCACGGGCGTAGTTGGGGACTTGCGTCCCGCACGTTACGCCATTTGTTAGACGAATCTGCCGAAGATCTGGTTCGCAAGCGTCATGGCATCAATCTCAACTTCGGACACGATGGCGTTCTGATGGCCATCTTGACAAATCTGCAAGCCGGAACGTGGGCGCGGGAGGCTGGTAATTCCAAAGAAGCGTTGCGGAGTTGGAAGTACTGGGATATTCCGATGGGTGCGAACCTTCAGATGATCTTTTACCAATCAGAAGGCAATCCGGACGTTTTAGTTAAGTTTATGCTGAATGAAAAAGACCTCCGGTTGCCGTTGGAAGCGGTTGAAGCATCTTATTACAAATGGAATGAGGTTTATAAATTCTATATAGAACATTGCGACAAGGTGGAAAAATCACTTGCCGAAACATTGAAATTATCGTATGAAGACTTTTAATTATAATCGTGCTGAAATAAAGGCCGGAATAGTACATTTCGGCGTTGGAAACTTCCATCGTGCACATCTCGAAGCTTACACAAATCTATTACTTGAAGATCCGTCACAAAGATGCTGGGGGGTATTTGGAGCCATGATTATGCCTACGGACGGGGTCTTGTTCAACGCCCTCAAGAAAGACGACGGCATATATCAGTTGACGACATGCAGCCCTTCCGGCGAACAGGATAGTATGCTGATTGGTTCGCTTATAGAACTGGCCTGGGGGGAAATAGACAGTGAGCCTATCATCGCTAAACTAGCATCGGAGGAGATAAAAATCATCTCTCTCACCATTACCGAAGGGGGATATAAGGTTGATTTTAACCAATCGCGCAGTGTGTTTTGGTATGTAGCCGAAGGACTTAAACGCCGGATGGAGAAAGATTTGCCGATTACGATTCTTTCGTGTGACAACATGCAGATGAACGGCAATGTCGCTAGATGTGCGTTTATGTCATACTTCGAAGCGAAATATCCCGAGGTGGCAGCGTGGGCGAAAAAGAAAGTGACGTTCCCGAATTCGATGGTAGATCGAATCACTCCCGTAACAAAACCGGGTAAGGTTACAGATGTGTGTTGTGAAGACTTTATACAATGGGTGATTGAAGATAATTTCATTGCAGGCCGTCCTGCATGGGAGAAGGTGGGAGTTACATTCACCCATGATGTGACCCCGTATGAAATCATGAAATTAAGTCTTCTCAATGCTTCACATACTCTTCTTTCTTATCCTGCCTATATGGAAGGATTCAGGAAGGTCGATGCTGTAATGGCAGACGAGAGGTATCGTGCAATGATAAAGCTGTTTATGAAC
>OLPX01001329.1_pt1 | contig 17832 bp, 16 predicted proteins | sample 1672491 | NCBI WGS metagenome assembly OLPX01 (sample SAMEA3136692, study PRJEB25190) | human gut metagenome | biome: human gut; feature: human-associated habitat; material: faeces | place: Austria | collected 2013 | reverse complement strand
ATTTATTTAGGAGGCAAATAAAATGTGCGTTAATGAGTATGATAAGCAAGCTAATGATTTCCTTTAAAAAATTTATTAAAATTTTTACTGACATCCCGTATCAAAGTTTAGCAGTATGGGAAAGGGATACTAATTTAAATGATAGTTGCTATTTCATAGCTCAATATCATATGAAACCTGTATTAGATTGCCTTAAAAGGCATTTGGAAGATGGAATAACTAGCGTTGAAATTTTTGTAAACAAAGACAAAGAACTTTGTATCATTGATGTTCTTTAAGTAGCTTAAATGCACAAAAAAGTTTTAATATTTTGTGCAGTTTAACACTAGCTTTTAAAGGCGTTTTGCAGTACAATATAGACAGTTAAAGAAAGGAAGTGCTTAGACATGGACGAAATGCAAAAGAAGGCGTATGACCACATTATGGAGCTGAGAGAGCATTATAATCTTTGTACTAAATTGTATGGGAAGTTTGAAGCGAAAGAGTACGACCCGAAATGTGGCGGCGAGGCTATCAATACTTATATTGCCTTCCGGGAGATGATGGCGGCAGAAGAAATGTTCAAAACCCTGTTTGGTAAGAGTTTTATTAGTGTGCGCATTGATATTATTAAGAAAGATTCTGAACAATGCCTGGAAGGTATCCACAAGGAGTTTGAAAACTTTGTAAAGGAGATGGAAAAACTTGTCTAAGAGCTATCAGTATAAAGGCTTTACGGTTGTTCAGGGGTATTCTTCCTGGTTTATCTTTAGTAGTAGTCGAATGAGTGAGGACGATTTTGTGGGCCAGCGAGACACGAGCATGGAAGCTGAATATTATATTGATGAAATTCTTTTGGAGAAATTTTCTTTTTTCTCCGGGTAATCCCAGCGGTAATGCGAACCACGGCTTTCCTTTCGCAGCCGAACCGCTTTCATCAGGCACTCCGACAGATACAGAGCCGCCGTCAGGCGGCAGGACGCATCAAGTCCCGCCACGTCGTCCCCTTCCCTGAATTCCTTTGCTTCACGCCTGCAAAATACTTTCAGCCGTTCCAGCTTATTTAAGGCAAGTTCCGCCCGCGCGCCATTGCGAATCACCATGGCGCACTCGAAATTCATTTCCTGAATCTGCTTCAGACAGGTACCGGCATCCGGTATAACCGAAAGCGATACGTCTGACCATTCCGGCCCCGGTCTGCTGATGCCGCTAAAGACGGCTGCGGATTTTCCCGCAATCTCTCCGAACACCAGGCCATTGGCTGTCGATAAACCGCCCAGCCGGTCCGCACCATGCATTCCGCCTGTTGCCTCCCCGCAGGCATACAGACCGGGAACCCCTGTGCTTCCATCTGGTCCGATCTTAATTCCCCCGTTGGAAGCGTGGGCAAATATTCCCAGCTGAATGGGATCGTCGATCGTCAAATGCTTCTCCTCTTTCAGCCATTCAAAATAGGTTCTGACAAATTCCGGCTGATTCTGCTTTAAAGAATCCTGGTATGTCACCGTAACGCCCTTTGGATTCCTTAAAAATTCCGTGAACAGTCTGATGTCTACCGGTGCAGATAAAAGTCTGGACGTAAAGGGACCATGGGTGGAGCGGACGTTCATCCGCTCTTCTAAGTCTTCTTTCCGCCAGTCCTCAAAGACAGACCGCCCCGTATCCTGACGGCAGAAATTACTGTACTTGAATACCTTTTCATTGTAGATCGTCTTCGGCGCCGGCGACAGATATCCTGGCATCATCTGCATAAATTCGATATTTACCAGCTTTGCCCCGGACCGGAGGGCCAGATACTGACCGAGGCCGGTCACGTCATCCGTATTCAGCCGGTACTGAAACAGTCCTCCCAGACCTCCGGAAGCGACCACCAGACTTTTACAGGAGAACGCGGTGAGACCCTTCTTTTCCGCAATCGCCACCGCGCCGGTCACCCGTCCTTCCGTCATAATAAACTGCAAAATCCGGGTACCCGGAAAGCTTCTGACTCCCAGCTCCTCCAAACGCGCCTGGAAAACCTTCCGTGCGCTGTCTTTCACGATCCCGTGCCAGTCTCTGTTTTTATAATCAAAACAGGGGATGAATTCTTTCTCCCCTTTCTGTTCAGCTTCCTTCAGCTGGATTCCAAATGCTTTTAACCGCTCTGTGCCCCTGTGGATATGGCTGACCAGGACAGAGACCAGCTCCGGATCCGCCATGCCTTCACCGACTTTTAAAATCACGGATTCCAAATCTTCTTCGTCCGCTTCACTCTCGGGCCCGACAAGTCCCAGCCCCCATGTCCCCGGATAAAAGCTGGAACCGGAGCAGATGCATGTACCGCTTGTAATACAGACATCCGCCCCCGCTTCGGCGGCTGAGATCGCAGCCATAATGCCCGCGATCCCGGCCCCCATGACAAGCACATCACATGTTATTTCGTTTTTCAGCCGCATGTTTCATATTTTCCTCTGCAAAATGGCAGGCGACGTAATGCTCACGCCCGTCAATCTCATACTTCTTAAGTTCCGGTCTCTGGTTCTTACAGATTTCCCGGCACTGGCTGCACCTTCCATGGAAATGGCAGCCCGATGGCGGATTCATCGGAGAAGGTACATCCCCCTCCAGAATTATCCTCTTTTTCTTATGATGGATATCCGCTACCGGAATCGCAGACAGAAGAGCCTGGGTATAGGGATGGATCGTATTGCGGTACAGTTCATCCGCATCGGCCAGCTCTACAATTCTTCCGAGATACATCACTGCAATTCTGTCGCTGATATACTCCACCACGCTCAAATCATGCGTGATAAAGATATAGGTCAGATTACGCTCTTCCTTCAGTTTCTTTAACAGGTTTAATACCTGAGCCTGGATCGACACATCCAGCGCACTGACCGCCTCGTCGCAGATTACCAGCTCCGGATTGATGCACAGTGCCCTGGCGATCCCGATTCGCTGTCTCTGTCCGCCTGAAAATTCATGAGGAAAGCGGTCCATATATTCCCGTCTCATATTTACAGCCTCCAGAAGATCGCCGATGATCTTTCGTCTCTCCTCTTTCGTCCTGACTCCGAATTTCTTCAGAGGATCGGACAGGGACTGATAGATTGTGAAGGAGGGATTTAAGGAGGACTGGGGATCCTGAAATACAATCTGAATCTTTTTTCTGGCCTCATCCATCTCTGCACTGGTTAACTTCTCCAGATTGCGGGGGCCATTCTCAAATTCATAGATCATCTCCCCCTCCGTCGGCTTGTAGAGCTGAAGGATTGTTTTTCCCAGCGTCGTCTTTCCGCATCCGGACTCGCCCACCAGGCCCAGGGTCTCCCCTTTGTAAATCGTTAAGTCTATGTCATTAACGGCCTGGACGTAGTTCTGGGTCTTTCCCATAAAGCCGCCTTTCACGGGAAAATACGTTTTTAATCCTTTAATTGTGAGCAGTGCTTCTTTATTCTTTTCTTTACTCTTATCTGCCATCGTTTGTCACCTCCTGATACCGTGCGCATCGTACCATGTGAGTTCCGCCAAGCTGTACCTCCTCCGGCATGCATTTATCGCATTCCGGACAGGCGTAGTCGCACCGCGGCGCGAACTGGCATCCGGCCGGCCTGTTGTATGGATCCGGCGTGGAACCCTTGATCGGGTTGATGTCCTGAGCCGCGCCTCTTCCCAGAACCGGGATGGACTTTAATAACGCCCTCGTATACGGATGGGTCGGATGATCCAGCACTTCCTCCGCAGAGCCGCTTTCAATGATGTTGCCCATATACATGACGGCCACATCGTCGGCCAGTTCACAGACCACGCCCATATCATGGGTAATCAGCATAATCGCCGTGTTGTAGTTCTTCTTTAAGTGATCCATCAGCTCGAAAATCTGAGCCTGAATGGTCACGTCGAGAGCTGTGGTAGGCTCGTCGGCAATCAGAACCTTCGGATTGCAGCTCATGGCCATGGCAATCATGGCGCGCTGCCGCATACCGCCTGAGAATTCGTGAGGGTACTGGTCGATTCTCTTCTGGGGATTCGGAATTCCCATGTCGGTCAGAAGCTTTAAGGCGGTTTCCCTGGCCTCCTTCTTCGTCACATTCTTGTTGTGGGAACGGATCATCTCTTCAATCTGCCAGCCGATCGTATAGACCGGGTTCAGCGCAGTCATGGGATCCTGGAAGATCATGGCGATATCCTTTCCGCGGATATCTCTCATTTCTTTTCCATTTCTCTCCAGTTCATGGATCTTAATATCTCCCCGCTTATCCCCGCTGTGATAGATAATTTCCCCTTCCTCAATCCTGGAAAGCTTGGGAAGCAGCTGCATGATGGAAGTAGCCGTCACACTCTTGCCGCAGCCGGACTCTCCTACAATGCAGAGTGTCTTGCCGCTTTTAATGTCCATGGAAACACCATTGATCGCCCGGTTGCAGCGCTCATTCGTATAGAAATACGTCTTTAAATTTTTAACAGAAATTACTACATTATCGCTCATATCCTGCCTCCTAGCCCTGCTGTGTCGGATCTGTGGTATCTCTGATGCCGTCGCCCATGAAGTTGATGCTCATGACGAATAAGGAAACCACAATACCGGTTGGGAGCCACATCCACCAGTTATTCTGAAGGGTAAACATATCCTGAGCCGCGTTCAATATATTGCCCCAGGTCGGGACTTCCAGCGGTACGCCCAGGCCTAAGAAGCTTAACGAAGCTTCTTCCAGGATAAACATGGCTGTACTCAGTGTAACATTGACAATAATCGGGCTTAAGGCGTTCGGCAGTATATGCTTATAACAAATGATAAACGGATTGAGTCCGAACACCTTTAAGGACTGTACGTATTCCTCCTCCCGGATGGATAAAACCTGTGATCTGGCCATTCGGAAACAGGAGCCCCAGCCGCAGATGATAAAGATAATCACAATATTTTTCGCGCTCTGTCCCATAATTGCTACCAGCATCATAACGAGAATCAGCTGCGGAATAGACATGAACACTTCGGAGATACGGACCATCAGCCTGTCGAACCAGCCGCCGCGGTAGCCGCTGTAGCATCCCAGCAGAACGCCGATGAACGCACAGCCCAGGGCGCTTCCGAATCCGATCGCGATGGACATGCGGCCGCCGTATAAGACACGTGCAAATACATCCCGGCCGATCTTGTCCGTTCCAAACCAGTGCTCGCCGGACGGCGGCTTTAAAATGGATTTCATATCCACAGCCTTCGGCGAATAGCCGGTTAAAAGCGGAGCAAAGATACAGGCCAGAAGGATTATCAGAAATATCACGCCTCCCACAATGGCGAGACGGTTGTTCAAAAGCTTTCGCAGCGCCCGGTTGCCGGATTTCCTGTTCTTCAGCTCCCCGGCTTCCTCCATCTGCCGGATCTGGTCAAACTTTCGGTTTAAATGCAACTGTTTTGATTTTATACTCATCTTCCGTCCCTCCTATCGTTCCAGCTTAATACGCGGGTCTAAAGCGGCAGTCAGGATGTCCACCAGCGTACTGGCAAACAGTGTCATGAAGACGAATAACAGCGCCAGCATCATGACCAGATTATAGTTCTGCGAACGAACCGCCGTATTGAATGCACTTCCGATTCCAGGCCACTGGAATACGGTCTCGATAACTACGGAACCTGCGATCAGAGTCGGAAGACGGAAGCCCACCAGGACGATAACAGGTGTTAAGGATACGCGGAAACCGTGTACCAAATTGACCCGGAATTCAGAGAGCCCCTTGCTCCGGGCCGTTTTTATGTAATCCTTGTTCATGGTATCCAGCATGCTGCTTCTGGCATACCGCATAACGCCGGCTGTCATGGAGATTCCCAGAACCAGGGCCGGCATCACGAGATACTTGATTCGCCCTGCAAAATTGACCACGGTCGGATCGGTTCGTCCTCCAACCGGAAGCCAGCCTAAGTTTAATGCGAAAATTAAGATTGCACAGACACCGAAGAAGAACTGAGGAATAGAAACGCCGATCATACCGGCTACGGTCAGAACGTTGTCGCCGATGGTTCCTTTGTAGACCGCGCCCAGAACACCGAGAATACTTCCTAATACGGTTGAGATACAAAGTGCCGCTACCGCCAGCTCGAGGGTTGCCGGAAGCCGTTCCGCCATGATCTGGATTACAGGCACTCCGCTGGAAGAACTGTAGCCGAAGTCGCCGGTCAGCAGGCGGCCCAGCCATTTAAAATAACGGATAAAAAACGGATCATCCAGTCCATACTGCGCGCGCAGCGCCGCCACCTGCTCGGCAGTCAGCCTCGCAAGCGCCTCCGGGTCCATCAGGTACGAAACGGGATCGCCTGGTGTCAAATCCAGAAGCCAGTAAATGATAAACGTAATGATCAACAGCATGGGAATCATACCAAGAATTTTTTTAATTGTGTATTTAGCCATTTTATCACCTTTCTTAAAAGTTAAGGGACTGTACCTGATACATACAATCCCTTAACAGCACCTCCTGAATGTGACCATTCAATGTATATGTTACTTGATTTCCCAGTTCTGAATATCCCAATTGTAGTTAAACTGCGGGTTGCCAAGCTTTGCACCCTTTACAATCTTGTCGCTCTGAAGCAGGAAGATTGGCTGATAGTAAAGCGGAAGTTCGAATAATGTTTCATTCTCATACTTCTGTAATTCGAAGAATGCCTTTCTCTGAACTTCAGCATCTACAGAAGAATTGGTAGCCGCGATGAGCTCGTCCAGCTTCGGATCACTCGGTGTATGGGAGTTGATGGAATAACCGGTCTGGTATCTGTCGTAGTACTCATGTAAGGATAATGCCGCATTGGCTGCATAGCACATATCCCAGTCAACTGCACTCGGTCCGTTAACCGGATCTTCCGGAGCTTTCCAGAGGATGGTGGCCAGATCGCCTTCCACCAGTCTTGCGTTCATCTTAATGCCTACTTCTGCAAGGTACTGCTGAATGATCGCCATAAGATCCTGTGTCATCTGATCTGTATAGTAATAAACGACATCAAGCTCTGTATTCGGATCCCAGTTTGCTTCCTTTAACAGTTCCTTTGCTTTTTCCGGATTGTAATCGTAATTGTTCAGTCCGTCCACCTTGTCTGCTCCGTCTGGTGTCAGGCTGTTTGCAGGAAGTGCAGCCCCCTCGAAAACGCCGTCTAAGATCGACTTCATGTCCAGTGCGTAAGCGATGGCCTGGCGCACTCTCTCATCGGCCAGAGGAGCTTTTTTCCCATCCTTTTTATCAAACTTGTTTAAATACAGAAGACGGGTATAACGTACGTTTACGGTGTCGATGGTCAGTCCCGGTGTTCCTTCCAGTGCCTTAACATCGGCGATGTTCTTCGTATAAGCGTAATCCAGCTTGCCTGCCTTCGCATTCGTTACGAAGTTCGCGTCGCTGTCGCCTGCACTCGGATTTAAGTGGATGGTGAAGTTTGCCGTTCCGCCGTAGTACTTGTCAAACGGCTTTAACGTGGTGTAGTTGTTCATCTGAACCTCATCCACCATGAATGGGCCGGAACCGATGGGGCTCTGGAAGTACTTGGCCTGCTGTAAGGAAATCGGATCCGTATCGGCCAGATACTTCTTAGGCAGAGGAGCAAACTGCGTAAATGTCAGCAGTGCGTCCGGTGCAACCTTCTCAAAGGTCAGTGTAATCTTATTTCCGTCAACGGCAATTCCTTCGATGTGTTCGGCACTTCCGTCTTCATAAGCCGCCGCACCCTTTAACGCTTCAAAGGTGGAACGGAATACGGAGTTTAATACCGTTGTTTTCAGTGCATACTCGATACTCCACTGAATATCGTCGGCAGTAATCGCTTCGCCGTCGTGCCAGAAAATATTATCTCTCAGCTCAAAGGCCAGCGTCATTCCGTCGTCCGACATCTCATAGGACTTGGCCAAATCGCCCTCGCCGCTTACAGGCGCCAGGTTCTCATCAGCAAAAATCAGATGTGCATAGAGAGTCTTGTTGTACATATAGGTGCCGGGATTCAGCCACGGTGTCTCAAAGAACTCCGTAGGACCGCCGTTGCTGTAAAGAACACCAGAGTCCCCTGCTGCTGCCGGCTCTGCCGGTGCTGCTGTCGTCTCTGCCTGTCCCCCCGTGGTGGCAGCTGTGGTCGAACTCGCCGGGTTACCGGATCCACACCCTGCCAGTAAAGATGCTGTCATTGCTGCTGCCAGTCCCAAAGAAAAGATTTTTTTCAATTTCATGCAATACTTCCTCCTTTTTCGAAATAAAAAGGCGTAATGGATTATTGGTCCTTCATCCGTCACGCCCTGGTTGTTGATAAACTCATTATATTACTGAAAATTTATTTTGTCAACATTGAATAGAAAAAAATTTTTTTCTTTTTATGATTTATGTATTTTTTATCCGATTTACAAATAACCCTTGCAGGCGCTTGTAATATTGTATACATTTTTACTTTATTGTGTTTATTAATAAAACAATTACACCTGTGCCTCCTGATCCAATCGAATGCCTGCCAGATAAGCCGCCCCCATCAGGCCGGCACGGTTGCCAAGCTGTGCCTGACACAGCTCTGCATTGCGGAAGCTGCTCATAATCCTGGCTGCCGCCTTCTGCTTCACCTCATTTAAAATATAAGGCTGTGCCATGACGCCGCCGCCTAAAACGATGCAGGCCGGATTGAAAATATGGATAACGGTAATCAGTCCATACACAATCTCATCAATCCAGCTGTTCACAATGTCTCTCACTTTCGGATCATCCAGTCTGGCAAATATCTTTCTCCCATTGTCCAGATCCCGGTTGTAAGCCATGGCCTTCCTCACCAGCGCTGTAGTCGACGCATATTTTTCGTAACATCCGCAGAAAGGTTCTCCATACACACTGTCCTCAGGATGAATCATAATCCCGCCGAATTCTCCCGCCGAGCCATCGTTTCCGGTATAGATCTGCTTATTCATGACAATCGCTCCGCCAACTCCGGTTCCATAGGTGATGCATAGAAAATCTTTAAATGCCCTTCCCGCTCCGAACTGGCCTTCTCCGATGGCTGCCGCGTTAACATCATTCTCCACAGCGGCAGGCACATGGAACTCTCTCTCCATAATCTCCCGAACCTTCATCCCGGTATATCCGGGAATGTTTTCATTTGCATAACGGATGCATCCTTCTGCGGAATTTACCTGTCCGGCGGTGCTGATTCCAATGGCTTCAAAATCATCGTACTGACGGAGTATCTCCACTGAGCGCTCCATTACATACCGTCCCCCATTTTTTGCATTGGTGGCATGCTCCTTCACTCCCACCATGTCCTGTCCATTCCAGATTCCAGACTTGATGGAGGTTCCTCCGATATCCAGTGCCGCAATCCTCATAACAATCTCCTCCTGATAGAAAAAGGACAAAGAAACTAACTTTTCTGGCCTCTTTGTCCGTCTTACACACCTATTCTTTACTGTATTGCCGCTACAAAATGTCTTGTAATATCTCTCGGCCTCGTGATTGCGGTACCTACAACTGCAGCCAGTACTCCGGTGTCGAGAGCCGCCTTTAACTGCTCCGGCGACCAGATCCCGCCCTCCGCGATCACCGGCTTGCCGCAGGTCTCGACAAGGCGCTTCATCAGATCAAAATCAGGGAGAACTGCTCCCTTCGTATACTCCGTGTAGCCGTTCATCGTCGTTCCGACCAGATCGAGTCCGATCTGTGCGGCATGAAGGCCTTCCTCATAACAGGAACAGTCCGCCATAAAGATCTGATCCGGGTATTTGGCGCGTACTTCCGCGAAGAACTCGTCCATAGTCTTCCCATCCGGCCTGATACGGTCGGTACAGTCTGTCGCAATAATATCTACTCCACACTCGACAAGTGCGTCCACCTCTTTCATGGTAGGCGTAATATAGACGTCACAGTCTCCATAAACTTTTTTAATAATTCCAATTACCGGAAGATCCACTGTCTTTTTAATTTCCACAATATCTGCCACGGTGTTGGCCCTGATGCCAACTGCGCCGCCCTCTTTCGCCGCGTATGCCATTCTGGACATAATGTAGGAGCTGTGCAGCGGTTCCTCCTCTAATGCCTGACAGGATACGATCAGACCACCTCTGATTCGTTCCAGTACTGAATAATCCATATTAGATACCCCCTCTTATATTTTTTACTGATTTTGGGATTTTTAACTGTTTTAATCATAGCACGTATAAAAAATATTTTCAATACAAACATTAAATAAAAAAAAGTTTTTATTTTTATTGATTTCTGCCAGTAATGATGATATGATACACACAGATACTGTTGAATTATTATAATAATTGAAAAGGCAGGTATGTATTATGTCAAAGTATGACATCAACAAATTCAAACACGTTACTGTTGCCCTCAACACACCTTTTGATAAGAATGGTGATGTTGATTTGGAAGCGACTAAAGCCGTTGTTAACTATTTCTGCAGCAAGGGTATCAAGCAGATGTATGTCTGCGGCAGTACCGGCGAAGGCTTCCTTCTCGATTCGGAAGAAAGAAAGGCTGTGACGGAAACTGTTGTAAAGGAAGCGGCAGGACGCATGAATATCATCGTCCATGTAGGCTGTCCTGATACGAGACATTCCGCCGAACTCGCAAAGCATGCAGAGGCCGCAGGCGCCGACGCTACTTCTGCAGTTCCCTGTGTATATTACCACATGAGCGAGGAAAGTGTATACCAGCACTGGACAAAAATTACCGAGGCTGCCGATCTTCCTTTCTTCATTTATAACATCCCGCAGCTGACCGGATTCAATCTGTCCATGGGGCTGTTCGGACGCATGCTGGAGAACGAGCGTGTGGCCGGAGTGAAATGCTCCTCCGATCCGGCACAGGATATCCTGCGCTTTAAGCTGGCCGGAGGCAGGGATTTCATCGTATTTAACGGACCGGACGAGCAGTTCATCGCCGGACGTCTGATGGGAGCCGACGCCGGGATCGGAGGTACATACGGAGCCATGCCGGAATTATACTTAAAGATGGATGAACTGGTTAACCGCGGCGAATGGGAAAAGGCCAGAGAGGTTCAGAATCTCGTTACCCCGCTCATTTACCGCCTCTGTTCCTTCCCGTCCATGCATGGTGCAGTAAAAGGTATCATCTCCCTCGACGGCTGCCCGATGGGCGATCCCAGACTTCCATTCCTTCCGGTTGCCCTGGATGATCCGAAGCTGGTGGAACTCTACCGGGATATCAGAAAAGCAGTTGAGGATACAAAAGATTTATAAAAGACTTAAAAAACAGTCTGAGAGGATGTACCTGCTTGCAGGCTGCATCCTCTCTTTTATTTTAGGAGGATATCATGAAAAAACACATTGTATGCTATGGAGATTCCAATACCCACGGTTACTGTGCCGCAGATGACGGCCGTTTTAATGAGAATGAGCGCTGGCCGCGGCTTCTTGAAAAGAAGCTGGGAGACGATTATCTCGTATTCGAGGAAGGATTATCCGGCCGCACCACCTGCTTTGACGATCCGATCCACGAGGGACTTTCCGGACTGGATTATATTTATCCATGCCTTATGAGCCATGAACCCGTAGATTTACTGATCATCATGCTGGGAACCAACGATACCAAGGAACGATTCGGCGCATCTGCCGCCTGTATTGCACTGGGCCTCAAACGTCTGATTGCAAAGGCCATCTCTACGACAGACTGCTGGCGTGATAAACGGCCCAATATTCTGGTGGTGGTTCCAAAAAATATCGAGAAAGAGTATGAAACTACGGCTGTAGGCGCCACCATGGGACGTGGCTGCGCAGAAAAATCAGAAGGTCTTTCCAGTGAATACAAAAAGATCGCAGAGCTTATGGGCTGTTACTTCTTTGACGCCAACACTGTCGTGAAAGAAAACAATAAAATCGATTATATGCACTTGACAAAAGAAGGGCATGAGGCGCTGGCCTCGGCTCTGGCCAGTCTGGTGAGAAAATATTAAGGGAATTTTCACATATTTTTCCACTCCTTTGCCTGGGGATTATGGTATACTAAAGAAAAATGTTCCCGGGGTGTGTTTGAACGCAGCTTCCACTCAGCTGTGCGGGAATGAATTTTCAAGCAGGCCCTGGCATAAGGAGAATCATCAGAATGAAGAAAAGAATGTGTGCAGTCAGTCTTTCTTTCGCCCTTGCTATCACCGCATATGCCGTGAACCCATGGATTCCAGCTTCCGGTTCCATGTCCGGTTCGGCCAGTGATGTGACGGCTTCCGGGAAGACGGCACAGGAAGATATGCTGTCCATCAGCCAGAGCGGCCAGCCCCTGCAGGCCTTTGCGCTGGGTCCGGGAGTTGTAAACTTATCCCCGGCAGATCAGTTTTCCACCTATCAGTGGGGACTTAAAAATGACGGTGAATTTCAGCTCGTTGAGATAAAAGCGAAATTTCAGGCCGCTGACAATATTTACTCCCGCGGCAAAGGCGGTTTCGGTCTTCCCGGGCTGGGCCCCGGAGACTTTGAGTCGACGGTTACCGATGCAGTTACCGGCGTCGATATTAACATTCGTCCCGCCTGGGACCTCTATGACCAGTCCGAAAATAAGCGTTCCGTCGTCGTTGCCATCATTGACACAGGGATCGATTATAATCATCAGGAATTCTCCAATGCCATGTGGACGAACCCCGGTGAAATCCCCGGTGACGGAATCGACAATGACGGAAACGGTTACGTGGATGATATTCACGGCTGGAACTTTTATTCCGGCAACAGCCAGATATTTGTTGGAGAGGAAGACAGCCACGGCACTCACGCCGCCGGTACCATCGCTGCGGTCCGGGGCTCCTATGGAATCGCCGGCATCACGGATAACAGTTACGTAAAGATCATGTCGCTGAAGGCCTTGGGCGGCAGTGACGGAACCGGTTCCCCGGACTCCGTAATCGAGGCGATCCACTATGCGGAAGCCAATGGCGCCTCCATCTGCAACCTGAGTATGGGAACCTCTTCTTATAACGAAGCGCTGGCCCAGACCATGCAGAATTCGAAGATGCTGTTCATCGTCGCCTGCGGCAACGGCGGTTTCGCCGGGAAGGGATACGACACCGATCTCTATCCCGTTTATCCCGCATCGTTTCCATTTGACAACGTCATTTCCGTTGCCAACTTACTGTTTGACGGGAACTTAAGCCGTGACTCCAATTATGGCGCCGCCAGCGTGGATATTGCAGCTCCCGGAACCTATATCGTCAGCACGCTGCCCGGCAATGATTACGGTTTCATGAGCGGCACCTCCATGGCGGCCCCCATGGTAACCGGAGTCGCCGCGATGCTCTATTCTTACCGCCCCGAGCTTTCTCTTCAGGATGTGAAAAATATTCTGCTGAATTCCAGCCGGAAATCAGACCAGTTAAGCGGAAAGATGGTAAGCGGCGGAATACTTGATGCGTATGCCGCACTGAGTTATCAGCAGTAACAGAAGATTGGATCAGGCTCCTGGGAGCCGTAAAAAGGACGTACCTGTCGAAGATTAAACAGGTACGTCCTTTCTCTCACTCAGACGCATATACAGCAGCGGATAAGGATTTCCCTGTTCATCCGTATCCGTCCTTTTGTAACAGGTAAACCCCATATGTTCATAGAAGCCTTTCGCCCGCGGGTTTTGTTCATTTACACACAGTTCCCGTATTCCAAGCTTCTCAATCCCATAGGCAAGAAGCCGCCCGCCCAGCCCCTTTCCCCGTTCCTCCGGTTCTATAAACAGCATTTCAAGCCGCCCGCCATCCGCCCCCATAAAGGCGGCCGGCTCATTCTCTGCATTGACAGCAATGATCAGTACAGGGACCTTAAGAAGCGCCTCCGGAACATACGCTTCTATTTTTCTGATCTCCTGATCATTGAGAAAAAGATGGGTCTCCTTTACAGAGCGCCGCCAGATTCCGGTCAGACAGGCAATCAGTTCACTGCTTCTTTTTTCCAGTATGACAAAATTATACGGATCATCTCTTTTCTGGCTATTTTTCTTTCCATTCTTTCCCTGCATCTCTCTCTTCTTCCCTGTTCTCTCTTCTATCATATTCGGTTTCCCCCATTTCATCAGGCCGTTTCCTGAACTATCCAGTCAGGCCTCCGGTCTTACTATAAAAATAAACGTGACCGGCCGACACATACGTTTTGTGTCATACAATCACGTTCATTTTCTATAAAGGGCATGGAGTCCGGCTGTCACAGGAGATCCACGTCTCCGGTGAAGTTTCAGACTCCTCCCGCCCGTTCTCTACTGTTCCATGGCTCTCCATCTGAAATTCGGAATGATATCGGACCATTTGTTAATGCCTACAATTGGTTTTGCAAAATCTGTGGCTTCCAGCGTATATTTTTTCTTGTCAATATCCCGGAATACCTGCCATATCTTACGGCGTCTTGTGGCCACAATGGTATCACCCTTGTTCATATCGCATTCCCACAGGCCGAAAGCCAGCCCGCTCCGCACCTCCAGCGGTGCATCTACCTGACGGCTTAAAATATAAGCGTCGATGTAGGGATTACTGTCCACCAGATAATAAGAATAGGCAAATGCTGCCGCCTGAATCTGTGGAATGTCTCCTCTTGTCGGACTCTTGGCCGTAAAGCCTTCTTCCGTAAGGATAATATGGCGTACATCTCCGGTCGGTGAGCGGAATGCAGACTGTGCCATGTAATCCGTCAAAACATTTAAGTTGGCAAAGTTGATGACAGGGGAATTAAAATCACTGGTAATCCATCCGGTCTGAGCATCATCCCAGAACTCCGGTTCTGTCATCGGCGCCGGATATGGATGGTAAGACAGTCCCCAGTCCATCTGGCCCTGAACCGCCGCGATGGAATTAAACGTATCTACAATATTCTTTCCGCCATACTTTAACTTATTGTCAATCTCATTGTTCCAGTTGTAATCCAAAGAGAAATACACCCTGTCATTGGCGCTGACGCTCTTGATTGCCGTATAGAACACGCGGAACGCATCCTGATACGCCTGAACGTAGCTGTTCAAATCCCATGCGCCGGTATAGTTCCACTGTTGGTTATTGATCTCATTGCCGATAATCCAGTTGGATATCTTGCCCTGATCCGGATTGGAACCGTCATAGCGCTCTGCAAGGAAGGAGGCAATCGCCTTTGTCTGCTCGAAACCGGCCTCTGTCGCTGCATTAAACAGATAATAAAATGCATTGGAGGACTTTTTGGTACCGGGATAGATCAGGTCCGGTGTAGCATCATTCCAGCCATTTAAAATAATAGCCGTAACCGTCATGCCTTTCCCGGAAAGTGCGCTTATGGTCCTGTCGTAATCCTCGATGACACGCTTATCAAAGTGATACGTCTTCCCATCGTACTGGTAATCAATTCCCTGTCCCAGAATCTGATGGAACGCAATGTTGGTACCTACGTGCTTGACACCCAGTTCAAACGCATCCGCAAGCATATTAAGTTCGATATTAAGCCCTTTTTTCGTCAGCGGATCATTAAATTCAGCCGTGTTGGACGCTACCGCCTCGGGATTTGTTATATAATGCGGCTCGCTGACTTCGATATATTTTGTTCCATCCCAGACCGCTGCCACGAACCGGCTGTATAACCGGTCATCCGCAGTTCCCTTGTTAAGCGGAAACTGATAGGTAACTTCTGTTCCGAACGCCGCAGCTCCCGCATAATCGAGGCGTCCCTCTAAATCCTTCTGATACGGCTTCTGCTCCACCAGATAGAGAACTCCATCCGTACCGGTCATGTCTCCGCTGCTGGTGACCTTTACCGTCACACTCTTCTTATCGGGATTGATCAGGCAGGAGGTGATTGACGACTCCACCTTTGGCCCCTGTGTCTCAGCTTCCGCTGCGTCCGCAGTTTCCTCCGTACTGGCAAATGAAGCAAACACACCGGTAAAACACAAGAGCACTGTAATCAGTATGCCTGCCGCTCCTTTTCGTATCAACTTACTATCCATTCCTGTTCCCTCCGTGATGTCTGACTATATGTACCCTACCATGATACCCAATTGCCCTGCCATTTGCAATAACGTTTTTATTACGGAATTCTAAATTTACTTACAATATTGGTACAGACATGCTCTAGTAAACGACGAAGCTGTGTGCTGTGACAACCTCCATCCAGTGTTCGGTTTTCAGGCAGTTCGTAAAACGGTCCACACGCTCCATGCCCGGGTAAAAGGACATCTGGTAAGCCTTTTTCCAGTCTTTGTACGTTACTTCATAAATAAATTCGTCAGGAAGTGCGACTGCCGGTATTAGGGATCCCTTTAAGTTTTCCACAGCGGTTCCGGCCGCTTCCCGGAGACGCCTGTCCACTACGGACTGCGGGACACAGAACGTAGCGCCGCCTGTGCCGTGTTTTATTCCGGCAGCAGCGATATGTGGTGCCAGTTCTCTGGCATCCCGGCACACAGCTTCGTCGCCGGACAGAAACAAAACGGGAATCCCCAGTGAATAAGCCGTGCAGGTGTTTAGCATAAATTCACTCATGTAACGGCCGTTTAGACGGATGTACTGGCTGTTTCCCGTAGACGTATGGCTGACTGCAAATTCCGGACTGCCGGCGGCCGCATGGTATCCAAGGAAAAAGACTCCGTCAAAGGTTTCGTCAAGTCCGAACATCATGTTGTATGGATGACCACTCTTTCCTCGGATCAGCGTAACGTACTCCGGCATCGCAAGAGGGTTTATATTGGAGGCATCTCCGTGGCCGTCTTTTACTACAATGGTGTCTGCTCCGGCGGCATGGGCCGCCTCACATACTAACACGACTTCTCTTGTCATTTCTTCCGCGTATCTTTGATATACAGCTTCATTTTTGTGTGTTTCTTCGGTAAAGCTTAGACCGGCACAGCCTTCGATGTCGGCACTGATAAATAGTTTCATAGGTATTCCTCCTTTGGCCTCCCGCCAGTCCGCAGTGCATCTTCTTGTCCGCAAAGTCGGCGGACAAGAAGCTTCGGGCTTTCGCCCTATAAAAATAAATGCAAAAACACCCGGCGAAGAGCGAGCTCTCCTCCGGGTGTTTCCGCATTTATTTTTGCACTGCTCATTGCTTACGCATTATTCAATAATTGTAGCAACCTTTCCTGATCCAACGGTTCTGCCGCCTTCACGGATAGCGAAACGAAGACCCTGCTCCATAGCTACTGGGTGGATTAACTCTACAGTCATCTCTACGTTATCGCCAGGCATACACATCTCTACGCCTTCTGGAAGATCACATACACCAGTTACGTCAGTTGTTCTGAAGTAGAACTGAGGTCTGTAGTTGTTGAAGAAAGGAGTATGACGTCCACCTTCATCTTTTGTTAAAACGTAAACCTGAGCTGTAAATTTCTTGTGGCACTTTACAGAACCTGGTTTAACAAGACACTGTCCTCTTTCGATTTCAGTTCTCTGAACACCACGAAGTAATGCACCGATGTTATCACCAGCCTGAGCCTCGTCTAACAGCTTACGGAACATCTCGATACCTGTAACAACAACCTTACGGGTCTCTTCATGGATACCAACGATTTCAACTTCATCAGATACGTGTAATGTACCACGCTCTACTCTACCTGTAGCAACAGTACCACGGCCTGTGATAGAGAATACGTCCTCTACTGGCATTAAGAATGGCTTGTCTGTTTCACGAACCGGATCTGGAACCCACTCGTCTACAGCGTTCATTAATTCAAGAATCTTGTCGCCCCACTCGCTGGTCGGATCTTCAAGAGCCTTTAATGCAGAACCCTGGATGATTGGTGTATCATCGCCCGGGAATTCATACTCGTTTAAGAGTTCACGGATTTCCATGTCTACTAATTCAAGTAACTCGGCATCGTCAACCATATCGCACTTATTCATGAATACTACGATATAAGGAACGCCTACCTGACGGGAAAGCAGGATGTGCTCTCTTGTCTGAGCCATAACAC
>OLPX01001317.1_pt1 | contig 17974 bp, 24 predicted proteins | sample 1672491 | NCBI WGS metagenome assembly OLPX01 (sample SAMEA3136692, study PRJEB25190) | human gut metagenome | biome: human gut; feature: human-associated habitat; material: faeces | place: Austria | collected 2013 | reverse complement strand
AGGAAATTATTTGCCTGCGGCAAATTGCATCAGGCACGCAAAGTTGTCAAGCCCCTCAAAGAGTGAGGGGTTGGGGCGTTGAAGCGGGTTTGCCCACTTTGTTCTTAAAAATAGACTCCACACTTGAAACTTACTGTTGATTTTGTCTTGACAGATTCAATACTTTGAATTTAGAGTAGAGTAAAAGGTGAAAATCGTATAAATAACTGTCTTAATTATTACACTGTTAATTATCAAGGAGGCAGATAAAAAATGATGTGTAAAATAAGAAAGTGGGAGTTATCGGACGCAAGAGATTTAGCGGCGGCTCTGTCTAATACAAAAATACAAAATAATCTTCGGGATGGGCTGCCTTACCCCTACACTGAGAAGGATGGAACAGCATATATAACGGAGGTGCTTTCTGCAGACGAAGATAAAACTTTTGCTTTTGCTGTCACAGCAGGCAACAAAGTGATCGGCAGTATTGGAGTGTTCCGTCAAGAGAACATACACAGACAGACTGGTGAGTTGGGCTATTGTATAGCAGAAGAATACTGGGGCAAAGGAATAATGACCGAAGCTGTAAAACAAATTTGTACATATGTCTTTGACAAGAGTGATATTATTCGAATCTATGCTGAGCCGTTTGCATACAATGCCGCATCATGCCGGGTACTCGAAAAAGCCGGTTTTCAATATGAGGGAACATTGAGAAATAACGCCGTGAAAAATGGTAAAGTCATCGATATGAGGATGTATTCACTGCTGAAAACAGTAACGTATATTTGAAACTGATAAATATGATGAGGTGAGAAGATGCTAACAGGATACTACTGCACAAACATATTTTCTGAGCAGGCAAAGGAACTTATTGAGCTCTATACAGAAATGGAACTTACGAGGTCCGTTTAAGTGATATTGATGGAAATGAGATAGTGATCGCTGAGTTTGCGTGATTGAAAACTTTCTGATTGGCAGACAGAAAAATCAGAATTATTTAATCAAGCAATGGTTGACAAGATCTCATAAACAAGAGATTATAAAAAAGGCGGTGCTCAGAGATGGAGACAATGTTCTGGACGTCGCTTGCGGCAATGGATATCTGCTTGGAGAACTCTCAAAAAAGGCGAGAGTTAATGCCTTTGGTGTAGATATTGCTGAAAATATGATTGCGTCTGCCAGAGAAAGATACCCGGCCTGTACATTTACGGTTGGCCCCTGTGCGCCTCTCGGTTTTGAAAATGAGAGTATGGATGTTATTACGGTATCCTGCGCGTTCCATCATTTTGAAAATCCCCAGACCTTTGCCGATGAATGTTTGCGGGTATTAAAGATAAATGGTAAAGTTTTTATTGCTGAACCGTTTTTTTCTCCTCTGGTGCGGTGTCTTGCCAACACGCTGGTATTTCCCTTTTCAAAAAAAGGTGATGTGAGGGTGTACAGCCAAAGAGAACTTCAATTATTTTTTGAATCTGCTGGATTCACTGAGTTTGAATCGTACATAACAGATACAGTCCTATTTTTATCGGCAGAAAAATGAAAGTATGGGGAAATCATGGGAAGGAAAAACCATCAGATTTTATGAATATAACATGACGAAAGATCTCTTTGATGAAGAAGCCGGAGATATTCCGCCTGACTATCTGTGCAGATGCTGAGCGGTTCTCTGACTTTTTTGACCGTGATTCGCTGCTGATTCATTATTACAGAGGCCAGACGAGAGGCTCCATGGATTATTTAAGGTTTTTTTGAGAGAAAGCGATCTGTGCGGCCGAATGGGCGGAGACGAATTTATGGTCTTATTGAGAAACATTGGGTCCGAGGATGATGTGATTCCGAGAAGCAATATGCTCTGTTATCTGCTGCGTCGCAAATATGCGGATAAAGGGGAGGTATCCTTCAGCATGGGAGTGGTATTTTATCCCTGTGACGGGGAGATTTTTCAGGAACTTTACCAAAATGCAGACACTGCTCTATATAAAGTGAAGAGCACCGGGAGAGGAAATTACGGAATATACAAGCCTGAGCGATAAAAAGTTCTGTATCGGAGGAAAACATGTATTTTTTTACAGAGTATCAGTCACCTTTAGGGATGCTGACCATTGCCTCAGACGGCGATAATATTGTGGGTCTTTGGATGGAAGGACAGAAATATTTTGGAGGAACGCTCTCAGGAGATATGGAGAAAAAAGATGGTCTTTTCGTGTTTAAAACAGTAGAAGACTGGCTGGACCGGTATTTTGCTGGGGAAAAGCCTTCCATTTCTGAGCTTCCTTTATGTCCGAAAGGCGGGGAATTCAGGCAGGGCGTGTGGGAAATTCTGCGTGAGATTCCCTATGGAAAAGTGATGAGCTACGGCGAAATTGCCGGGAAGATGGCTGCAAAGACGGGCAGAGCACGAATGTCTACCCAGGCAGTCGGAGGGGCGGTCGGTCATAATCCCATTTCTATTATCATTCCCTGCCACCGGGTAGTTGGGTCTAATGGAAGCCTGACGGGATATGCAGGGGGCATTGCCGCCAAAATAAAACTGCTTGAGCATGAAGGGGCAGATATGTCACAGTTGTTTGTTCCCAAAAAGGGAACTGCTCTTTAAAGGAGAAGATTTTATGGAATGGCCGGATGAGAAACAGAGATGTACATGGGCAAATCCAAAGAATGAGCTTTATATCCGTTATCATGATGAGGAATGGGGGGTCCCGGTATATGATGATCACAGATTATTTGAGATGCTGGTCCTGGAATCCTTTCAGGCGGGGCTGTCATGGGAATGTGTGCTGAACAAACGGGAGGCATTCCGTGAGGCTTTTGACGATTTTGATTTAGAAAAAGTATGTGCTTATACGGAAGACAAGCTGCTGAAACTTCAGCAGAATCCGGGGATTATCCGCAATAAGCTGAAAATCAGAGCGGCGGTAAACAATGCAGAGATATTCCGGGAGATACAGAGAGAATACGGCTCTTTTTCAAACTATATCTGGCACTGGACGGATGGAAAAGTAATCTTTGAAAAAGGAATGGCCTGCTCCGAACTGTCGGATGCCGTATCCGAGGACCTCAGGAAAAGAGGCATGAAGTTTGTGGGGACAACGATTATATATGCGTATTTACAGTCGGTAGGCGTAATATATTCTCATGACGAAGGCTGCTTTTTGGAACATGGCCTGTCGTGACAGTGATAACTTTGTCAAATTTATTTTTGATAAATACAGCACTGGAACAAATGGATTTTTGGAAACAGAGTTTATATAATCTATATATAAGCAACAACTAAATTTAAAATTGGAGGAAATAAAATGGCAGACAATAAAGTATTTAATGAAAATAATATTCGTCTCAATGTAAAACTGGATTCAAAAGAAGATGCAATCAGGGCAGCAGGCGGCGTACTGATTGAAAATGGTTATGTTCAGCCTGAATACCTGGAAGATATGCTGAAACGTGAGGAGGCAGCTTGCACTTATATTGGAAATCATGTCGGAATTCCGCACGGTATCTGCAAGTCAGAGGAGAGGATCAAGTCCTCCGGAATCTCACTGCTGCAAGTTCCGGACGGAGTGGACTATGACGGACAGACTGCTTATGTGATCATAGGGATTGCAGGGAAAAATGACGAACATATTGAAATGCTCGGCAAGATCGCAGTCACATGTTCCGACCTTGCCAATGTGGATAAGATAGCCCATGCGAAATCAAAGCAGGAAATCTTGGATATCTTTGAAGGAATCTGATAAAGGCAAAATAATATCGGCCATGAAGAAGAATGTGTAAGGTTTAAAGGACTTCACATTCTTTTTCTCTTTTATCTGCCGGAATTCTACCACAGGTAGATAGTATTTCATAAAAATCTAAGGCACAATAAACAGTATCAAGGAGGCAGTTATGGATATACAAAAAATCGGAAATTATATAAAATGTAAAGGAAAAGCACAGGGATTGACACAGGCTGAGCTGCTCGGCATTACAAATAAAGCTTGTGGCGGGACATGATATAGAGAGTACACAGCTGCCGGAAGCCAGTGAACAGAATATGAAAACAATGTTAGGGAGCTGCCAGCATTTAAGATCACTGAAAGATGTGTGCATCGGTTTGCTGCTGCTGTTCGTCGGACGCCTGATGCCTCTCACGCAGTTAAAGGATATGACGTCCGATGCTTCGCAGTTTATATTTGGCGTATCCGAAGGTATATCTATCGGCATTACCCTGATTGGCATTGGCTGGCTGATTTTTGGAGCAGTCAAATTCAGCAAAAAGGAGAAATAATATGCTTTTGCAGCTATTAATCGGATATACTCTGGATATCGTCAAAAGAAATACTTTTTTCTCCGACGAAGATTCTGCGGAATACCGGATCAATAAAAGATACTTTTCCTTTTGTCTCTGCATATGCACTTTTTTCGTAATGAACAATGCATATATTCGATCCTTTGCCAATCGATTTTATTTTTTGATTTAAAAGTCTTAATTCCTCTTCCGTCAATTCTTTTTTTTGAACTGACTGCTTTTCTATCTCGCGGAGCATTTCATCAAAACCTCTTAAAGCGGCAAACGGAAGAAATTGTCTTGCACGGTCAGCTTTCATTGTGGCCTCCGATTAAAGTATTGCGTTTTCTGGCAGTTGCTTTTTCATACAGGCTCATTCCCCGCACCACGGCATTTTTTCCGAACCGATGCTTAATGGAAAGGACGGCATCCTGCAGATGCTGTTCCTTTTCAGCTTTTTCCATATCCGAAAACAGATGAAGCTGCCGGAAGGAAGTCTCCTCCACATGATTTGCACCGACAGAGATTTTGCGGATGGGAATGCCCCTCTGCACAGTCTGGTGAAAGAAACGTTCAAATTCATGGGAGAGTTCCCGATAGGAATCGGTCCGCTCCGAAAGTTTCCTGGTGCCGCCGGACGGAGAGAGTTCTCTTTTGGAGTATGCGACGGACATGGAAATGGAATCGGTTGTCAGATGACGGCTCCTGAGTTCCAGAGCCAGTGCATCTGTCATCTCTTTGAGGACTAGAAGAGCATTGTCATAAGAATAATCTTCAAAGAGGATCTGGCTTTGGGAAACAGAGTGGCTTTTAGACTCATAATCATGAATTTCTTTTATGGTACACGGCTCCCTCCCGTGGGAATGGTCGATCAGAAACTCTGCATTGACACCGAATTCTTTATAGAGAAGCTTTTCATCCATATGTGCTGTCCCGTAAAGATCGTAAATGCCATAACGGCTGAGCCTGGCGGCGATGCCTTTTCCGATATTCCATATATCTGTGATTGGGCGGTGATGCCAGATGGTCCTCTTAAATTCTTTTTCATCCAGATAACCGATATGATCCGGAGAATGCTTTGCGGTGATATCCAGAGCGACCTTTGCCAGAAACAGGTTTGTGCCGATGCCTGCCGTGGCACAGATTCCGGTTTCTCTGCGGACTGCATCCGTCAGCATGACCGCCATTTCTTTCGGAGTTTTTCCATACGTATGCAGATAAGGCGTGAAATCCAGGAAGCATTCGTCAATGGAATAAACATGAATATCTTCTTTGCTGACATATTTTAAATAAATGGAGTAGATCCGGGCGGAATATTCCATATAGAGCTTCATCCGCGGCTTTGCAGTGATATATGTCACAGTTTTCGGAATTTCAAAAAGACGGCAGCGGTTTTTGATTCCAAGAGATTTCAGGGCCGGCGTGACGGCGAGGCATATGGCACCCCGGCCTCTGGACGGATCGGCGACCACGAGGTTTTCTTTAAATGGGTCGAGTTTCCGTTCGGCAGCTTCCACTGAAGCATAAAAGCTTTTCAGATCAATACATGCATAGATTGATTTCTCCATAAATACGACACTCCTTTCTGATTTGAGTATAGCACAGCTGATACGGCAAGGAAACGTGTGTTCGATAAAATGAGTGTGGTAATTTATGGGACAAAAAATTCTTGACATGGAGTTGACTCTAGGGAGTATCCTATAATAAAAGGAGGTTTCATTATGAAGGTATTAATGATCAATGGGAGTCCTCACTCAAGGGGGAATACATATGTGGCACTGCATGAAATGGAAAAGGTATTTTTGGAAGAAAGCATTAAAACTGAGATAGTCCAAGTAGGAAGCAAGGATATCAGAGGATGTGTGGCCTGTAATTCCTGTGTGGAAAAAGGGAAATGTGTATTTAATGATATCGTCAATGAGACAGCACCGAAATTCGAAGAATGTGATGGTCTGGTGGTAGCCAGTCCGGTCTATTATGCTTCGGCAAATGCTACACTGAGTGCCTTTCTTGACCGGCTGTTTTACAGCACACAATTTGATAAGACCATGAAGGTCGGTGCATGTGCTGTGGCAGCAAGACGCGGAGGCTTATCCGCCACGTTTGACCAGCTGAACAAATATTTTACGATTACAGGGATGCCAGTTGCATCCAGCCAATACTGGAACAGCATACACGGCAGAGAGCCCGGTGAGGCCGGCCAGGATGAAGAAGGACTGCAGACGATGAGAACTCTGGCAAAAAATATGGCTTTCCTTATGAAAAGCATTGCTCTCGGAAGGGAAGCATATGGATTGCCTGAGAAGGAAGCATTCAAACGGACAAATTTTATCAGGTAATGACCAGAAAGAAGGGATACAATGAATAAAAAAATATTAGTTGCCTATTTTTCGGCAACAGGTACAACAAAAAAGGCCGCCCAGGCGCTGGCAGAAGCGGCACATGCAGATATTTACGAAATTAAGCCGGAAGTTCCGTATACAAAAGATGATTTGAACTGGACGGACAAAAAGTCCCGCAGTTCTGTGGAGATGAGCGATCAGAGCTATCGGCCCGCAATCGCTGATCAAAGTGCGGAAATTGGAAACTATGATTTCATTTTTCTTGGATATCCTAAAATGCAGTATTGTTTATGATGGTGTATCGTGTGTATTGTGTTATAATTATATAAGTATTTATTACAGCATACACAGATGATAGAAAAAAATGTGTATAGCGTTTGTATAGATGAGACAGTGTGAGAACTGCCGAGATGTGAGCGAAAAATCGTTAATTTATTATATGAAACAGGAGGTTAGAATTATGAGTGAAATATTAGTAGCATATTTTTCAGCAACACGAACAACTGCAAAACTGGCAAAGAAAATTGCGAACGTAGTAGGTGGGGATTTGCATGAAATTTGTCCGGAAATACCATATACCTCTGCGGATCTTGATTGGATGAATAAAAATAGCCGGAGCAGTGTGGAGATGAATGATAAGTCATTCAGACCGAAGGTTGCTAATAAACTGGAGGATATAGAAAATATCAAAATTCTGATTCTTGCTTTTCCCATCTGGTGGTACGTTGCTCCTACAATTATTAATACGTTTTTGGAACAGTATGACTGGAATGACAAGATTATTATTCCAGTGGCAACATCTGGAAGCAGCGGGATGGGCAATACCAACGCTGAATTGGAGTCCTCCTGTCCGGGTGCGATACTAAAGGATGGTAAGAGATTTGATGTAAATGTGAGTGAAAATGAAATAAAAGTATGGTTTGATAGTCTGAGATTTTAGAAAAGCTAGCAGCTCTTTAAAGTGATAAATAGACCTTAAATGTAGAAAAGACTTATTTGTATAAAAGCAGATAAGTCTTTTTTGTGCTAGCTCTGCCATAAAAGGTAGAGAGGTATAGATTATACTCAGATACAGAAATGACGAACACATATGTTAAAGTTTAAAAACTGAATCAATTATAGTATTCTTTTACGCATGCTTTGGACTGTAGGCAAAGTTCCTTTGAAGTATATATGCACTGCTATACTTCTGAACTGAAATACTGTATAATAAGACAAATACGAATTGAACAAAATCGCTATGCCACAGCCTTGACAGGCCATCGCGCAGCGATTTTGTTCAATTAGAAGTTAGCGAGGAAGTTTATAAATGCTGTCTGTAGATTTTTTCATATTAAACGGAAGTACTATTTTAAAATTGGTAAAAAATATGTTCCAGTTTAGTTAGATTTTAGTGGAAGTGTTAAATACTTTATCATATAGTTTTCCGGCTTTCTGCGTATATTGGAAAAAGTCTCTGAGCTATAAACAGGCTTTTAGAAAATTATATAACTTTCAGGCAGAGAGAACAGAGCCTCCAATTCTCCATGATTCGCGTTTTCAATATCCAGCGAGCCATCCAGGGCTTTGTGGAGCCTGTCTGACAAGCCTGCCCCGGAGGCAGTGCGCAAATACTGGTAAAGCCTTTCGCAGACATCAGTGATATTTTCTAAATAGGCATGATAAAGAGGGCTGAATTCATATACCAGCCTGCTTAGCTCTGAAGCCTGTATACGTACGAAAGGCCTGAAGTATCCCGGATAGATTTCTTTCCAAAGGCGGATGTATTCGGGATGTTCCAGGATATCCTCTATTGCGGAGACCATATTTGAGATGCAGATGTCTTTTTCTTTTTCATCCAGATTGGCAATATATCTATGCCGTTCGTTTTTCTGGGAAAAGATGGAATCAATGACACTGGGGTTTAAAGTTTTGATAAAGGCGTAAAGTGATCGATAGTCTTCGGACGGATGTTCCAGTGTAGTCTGTTGGAGCTTTGCCCAAAGAAATTTTTGGTATTCGGTAAGTTCGCCCTCCGGCAAAAAACCACCCCAAAGGAAACGGTTGATAAAAGTCAGGTCATATTGGTCGAAACGCTCGCTGCTATAGGAATCGGATAATTTGTTTAACCCAGAATGATTGCCCAGAGAAAAAAGCTCCTCGAAATCAGGTTCCAGGGACAGATGTTCCATCATATATTGCAGGCTGTTAATGATTTTATTAAAGCAGGCAATTTCCTGCTGCAGTTTTTTTGCGTGCTGATTGAGATAATAGCTGGCTGTCAGCGGATTGGTGATAATGGAATGGATCGCGGATACGGGGAAATCCGCGTTCCGCAGATATCGTACCATGACTAATTTTTGGCAGTCTTCTTCCGAGAAATCATAATAACCGTTTGCCGGATTCATTTTCGGCGTAATGATTCCTTGTTTGATGTAATAATGAATATTTCTCTTTGTAATACCAGTCTTATGGGATACTTCCTGTATTCTCATTTTTCCACCAGCTTATCCTATGGAATTGTATCTAAATATGCTTTTATTATAACCCGTAAAAAGTATGCAGTCAACTGTATACTTTTGTGCTGTATTTTTTTCAATAAAATTTCATTTACAAAAAAGTGACCAATTTATCCTGCGCAAAGAGGAAAAAACGTCTGAGAAATTTGTCTGATTTTCCCTTTTTGACATTCACTTTGGTGAAGGGTATATAATGATTTCATTATAACAGAAGTAAAACAGGAGGAAGTAAAATGTTTGAAAAATTATTCTCACCGATCCGGATTAGGGGAATGGAACTGAAAAACCGTGTCATCATGCCTGCCATGGGAACCAAGTTTTCCGGTAATACCAGCTTTGTCACGGACAAGCTGATCAACTACCATGCCGCGCGGGCAAAAGGGGGAAGCGGGCTGAACATCGTGGAAGTCAGCAGTGTGCATACGCCAAGCGCGCCCAGGCAGTTTTTGTCCATCAGTGACGATATGTTTATCCCGGGCATGAAGAAGCTGACGGACGCCATCCACGCGGAAGGCGGAAAAGCGGGTATCCAGCTCTGGCAGGGCTCTCTGGCGGTCGGCATGGATCAGACGGCGCAGATCCTGCTGGCAAGCGATATGGAGGTAGAGCCGGGAATGACAATTCCGGGGATTGGCATTGATACCATAAAGGAAGTGGTGAACAGCTACGGAAAAGCGGCAAAAAGGGCTGTGGAGGCAGGGTTTGACTGTATCGAATTTCATTGCGCCCATACTTACCTCCCCCATTCGTTCCTGTCTGGCGGCATCAACCACCGTACGGATGAATACGGCGGTTCCTTTGAAAACAGGGCAAAATTCCCGCTGGAATGTATCCGGGCGATCCGGGAAAATATCCCGGAGGATATGCCGTTATTCATGAGGATCGGCGCCCAGGATGACGATCTGGAAGGCGGACTTACGATAGAAGAAGTCATTGATTTTTGCAAACTGGCAGGAGAATCCGGTGTGGATGTATTAGATGTTTCCAGAGGAAATATCCTTTCCTCCGCGTTAAAATATGAAGTGCCGCCCATCGATCTTCCCAGAGGCTTCAATGTGGAAAACGCGGCCCGCATACGGAAAGAAACGGGCATGCTGACGGTAGGGGTTGGGCGTATCAACATCCCGTCACTGGCGGAATCTTATCTGGAAGAAGACAAGGTGGATATGGTGGTCATGGGACGTGCCCAGCTTGCGGATCCTGATTTTTGCAACAAAGCAAAAGCGGGCGACTTGGATCATATTACATACTGCATCGGATGCGACCAGGGATGCTATGACTATTTTGAAAATACGGACACGCCGCAGATTTCCTGCCTGAGAAATCCAGCTGTGGGCTATGAAGAGGAATACGCAATCAGGAAGACGGAAGAGCCTGAGACGGTACTGGTTGCCGGAGGCGGAATCGGTGGGCTGCACGCGGCCATCGTTTTAAAGAAGCGCGGCCATCACCCCATCCTGTGTGAAAAAACGGATCGATTAGGCGGGCAGTTTGTGCTTGCAGGAGAGGCACCCAGAAAAGAAGAAATGAAAAATGCCGTGCTTTCCATGGCAAGGCAGGCTGAGGAGCTGTGCGTGGATATCTGCCTGGATACGACCGTGACAAAGGAGCTGATCGCAGAGATCAATCCTCATACCGTGATCAACGCGATTGGCGCGGAGCCGATCATTCCGCCGATACCGGGCGCGGATCTGCCCCATGTTGTAAATTCTCATGATATATTGGGCGGAAAAGTGTCTGTAAGTGGAAATATCGTCGTCATCGGCGGAGGCATGGTGGGCATGGAAGTGGCGGAATACCTTGCTGAAAGAGGCTGTCAGGTAACAGACCTGGAAATGCTGCCGGAGTTCTGTATGGACTTAGGATCACCGAGAAAAATCTGCGTGACGGAACATATTTACGCGGCAGGGATCACGCCGGTAACTGACATCACTGTTACGGCAATCGAGGAAGGCAAAGTGATCGGCAAAAAAGGGGATGAGGTTATGGAATTCCCCTGCGATCATGCGGTGATTGCCGTAGGCGCGGCTTCCAGATGCGGAAAAGAAATTGAAGAGGGCGCAAGGGCAATCGGTGCGGGCTATATGAAGGTCGGCGATGCCGGACAGGCGAGAAGGGCAATCGACGCGGTCAGGGAAGCCCATATAGCGGCTGTCACCTTTGACGACCCGGAGGTGTATCAGGATGTGGTAAAACCCCAGAAACTGGTGATGGTTACCGGTGTGACGGGAACCATGGGGCAGGAGACCTTAAAGCAGCTCCTGAGCCGGAGCAACCGCTTTAAGGTACGTGCGTTCGCGAGGCCGTCTGATGTAAACAGGAAAAAGATGAAAAAATTTGCGGGGCCGAATCTGGAAATCTGCTGGGGCGACCTTGGAAATTATGAGGATATCAAGAGAGCTGTGGACGGGGCGGATTATGTGCTGCATATCGGCGCAATGGTATCCCCCGCGGCAGACAAGTACCCGGAAAAAACACTCTATACCAATATCGGGTCTACGTTAAGCATTATCAAGGCCATCAAGGAACAACCGGATCCGGATAAAGTACATTTTGTCTATGTGGGCACCGTGGCGGAAACCGGAAACAGAACCTATCCCATCCATTGGGGCAGGGTGGGAGACCCTATCAACCCATCCATATTTGACTATTATGCGCTCTCGAAAGTATTTTCCGAGATGGCGGTATTTGAGTCCGGCCTGAAGCACTGGGTATCCATCCGCCAGACAGGCCAGCACCCAAGCAATGAGAGCGCAGGCGAAGAGCCTATCATCTTCCACCAGCCGGCAAACTGTGTGCTGGAATGGAGCACCTCCATCGAATCCGGTATCTGCATGGCAAATATCTGTGAGGACTGGGTTCCGGAATCCTTCTGGAGGAAGGGCTATAACCTGAGCAGCGGCAAAGGATACCGCCTGGCATGCTGGGAGCAGCTGGAAGTGGAACTGAAACCGATGGGGATCACGATCAAAGATTTATATGACGCGGACGCACTGCCGTTTTACAATTTCCACGGACATTATTTCTCAGACGCGGACAAGCTGGATGAGATCCTTCATTTCCGTTGTATCCCGGCAGAGCAGTACTGGGGCGGTGTCCAGGAGGAAATGCAGCGGATGATGGATAATCCGATGATCGCGGCTATGTTCCCCACAGCGGAGCAGATGAAAGCGCATAATAAAGAAATCGGGCAGAAGAAAGGCGGCCTCTATTACGCATTAGAGCACAATGATGAGGACTGGATCAAGGCGTTCTTCGGTTCCAGGGAAAAGCGCGCCGCGATCAAGAGTTGGGATGATGTGGAGCTGTTCCATCCGAGCGAAGAGGTTACTTATCTGGATCATGGATATGATGAGGAAAAGGGAATCGAGAATCTGGATCTGGAGGATCTGAAAAAAGCAGCAGAATTCCGCGGGGGCGAATGCCTGGCCGAAGAGATGCCTGCCGATATCTATACACCGATCAAATGGAAATGTGCGGATGGACATATTTTTGAAATGTCAGTCAATACGGCCCTGCATGGCGGGCACTGGTGTCCGGAATGCCTGGCCCATGAATGGCATTACGGGGATATTGCGAAGAAGAACCCGTTCTATGCGCAGGTATGGACACCAATTCATGGAGAAGAGGATGATTATGTCATTTCTATGGAATTTAGTGGATATGATGTCAGCAATGAGTTAAAGAAAAAACTTGGATTATAAAAAAGTATTTTATATTTTTTGCGAAGAAAGAGCGGCGAGGATCAGGCCGCTCTTTCTTATACACCTTTTAGATCAGGACAACTCTTATGGCAGCCGCAAAAAGCAAAAGGTTTAGATGGACAGATTAGAGTATCCGGCTTTGTTTTCGGTACTGCATGGGCGTGATGCCATACTGTTTTTTAAAAGCACTTTGAAAATGTGCCTGGCTGGAATAGCAGAAATAGCTGCTGATCTCAGCCAGGCTCTTTTCTGTAAAAGTGAGCAGCGTTTTGGAGTCTTCCAGTTTGCACCGGTGGATGTACGCTCCGGGATTGATTCCCAATTCAGCTTTGAATTTTTTTGCAACGTAGGAAGAACTGCGTTTGATCTGGGAAGCAACGTCTTCGATCGTAATCGGTTGGTTGGTGTGGCTTCTGATATAGTTCATGCAGATATACAGATCGGCGGACAACCCGTCTGGCGGCACGGACGCTTCTCCTACCTTTTTACAGAAATCCACAAGCATTTGGTATCGCAGAGAATCAATTTTTTCTATGGACTGCAGCTGTTCACATTCCTGTATATAAACATTCATAAGATGATATGTTTTTTCAATATCAACACCGCCCGGGATGGCGCCGAGCATCCCTGCACTTGTAGCAGTACTGATGAATGTATTTTTTGCCTGCCGCAGGGGGGAATTTGCCAGCTTTTTGTCACTTAGGTTGAGCGGTGAGGATTTCATATGTTTCATTAAGAGATCAGGGTTTGCCGGAGCGTATATGGCCGTAAAGTTCTGTCTCTGCATAATAGGTAGAGCGGAGGGTGTCATTTTCCTGATTTTCCAGAAAGCCTTCCACGTTGACGGATTCCCGCAGCGTATTATCTGAAAAGCTTATTTCCAGTATATCTTGAATATCCGCGCTTTTATTATTTAAGATCAGATGGAGCAGGGATAAATGTTTTGCAAGGCGGATGCGGTTTGTCGGGGGTATGGAATACAAAAATTCTGTGATGGCTTCTTTATTTTCAGGCGGAATGATGGTTTCCCTGTTATATAGATTGATCAGCTGGGCTGTAACGGGAACTTCAAATACAGGACCTAACAGGACCGTATAGCTGGTTCCCTCAATAAGGACACTTCCATAAATAATCTCCTGAGAAGAAAAGTAAATAAAGGGGTTAGGGCCATCTGACAGATCGGGATAGCCTTTTCCCAATTCCAGGGAAAACATTTCGGACATTGTGGAGTACTCCTCATCCCTGCCGTTCAGTAAATTTTCTAAGGAAAGAACCGAAGGTGGGTTGAATAAGAGGGCAAGCCCTTGTGCCCTCTTATTCAGCACACTTTTGGTTTTTCCGAATTGAACAAAGTCGCGTCCGATATATGGGGATTCAAATAGCCCTCTCTTTACCTGTATGAGGCATTCACTTTCTCAAATACTCTCGACCATCCTGTCATTTCACGGACTTTTGGGTATACTTCCCCCTTTCCCCCTATTCTGCGCGTCTCATATTTCATTTTCCCTGAGTCACGCGCTGCTCTTTCTATAGCCCCATCCAGTACATGTTTCATAAGCTACAGTCCCACCGCAGCGGGGACATACTGTGACATCTTTTTTATATAGGATCTTTATTGCGTGTACCTTGTCATCTTTCCTGAAACGCCTCAGGAATTCACGGCAGCCGATCAGATTCCTGCAAAGGGGGATCAGTTTCCGCTTATTATGATTGCTAAGCAGACCGTAGTGGCGTATCCTGACAAAGTTTTTCGGTGGGACATGCATCAAAAACCGACGGACGAATTCCACACCCTCCAAGGTCAGTTCTTTCCAGACACCTCCATCTTTGTAGTCCTTTACCCGTATCGTTACCGTATCTTCATCCATACGGAGGATACGGCTGTTACTGATCGCTATCCGATGTGTATAGCGCCCCAGATAATTCATGACCGTTTCGGCACCGGCAAAAGACTCCCGGATATCCGTAACCCAGTGTTTCCCATAACAGGCATTCAGTAGTTCCTGATATTCATAGTGGTTGCGGTACCTGGCGGCGTTTCCCTCATAGCATAGTTTCCCGGCATCACGCAGGGCTTTGAGCCCGGATAATAATTTTCCCTTAAACAGCCCGGCTAAGGACTTCCCGGGAAGAAAAAAGCCATCCTTTTTTTGCCGCCAATTCCGGTCCGTGTCCAAACCACCGCCAGTAGACACCACATGAATATGCGGATGGTAGGAAAGATTGGATCCCCATGTATGCATGATACTGATGCTTGTGTTCCAGAATCATCCGTGGGACCATGATGTCATCCCAAAGGATGTGCAGGACATTCCGATAGAAAAAACGGATGGCAGAATTATAAAGATTCAGGGTTGTGGCTTTCAGCCCTTCATCTTTTTTAGCAAGCAAAAAAGTCCTGACATCCTGACAGGTAAGTTCCTCCGGATTCTTACCCTGATATTTCAGAAAGTAAGAGACATAGTTTTTATAACAGTTGATGGAACGTTCTTTAAGATTCCGGATTTTTGCGGCTTCCTCAAGTTTTTCTAAGTATTTTTCGTACATAATAAAATCCTCCATGTAAAATCAGTAGTATCAAAAAGTCACTGCTTTACACGGAGGCGCATTTGGGTCATAAAACCGCTTGCCAACCAAGCGGAAGGGTGTTATTCTTTTCATAGGCAGTGGGAAGGTCGATCCTGTTTGATTGTTTGGTGTGGTAACTTAACAATACTACTTTTAGGACTTGCTTTCCACTGTTTTTATTACAGAAAACAGAAAATCGCTATGTCACAGCCTTGGTAGGCCATCGCGCAGCGATTTTGTTCAATTGGAATTTGATATGAAAAAGGGTAATTAACATGAATAGTAAAAAACTTGTATTCGCAATTACATTAATGTGCTGTATCACTCTGTTTGTCGGGTGTGAAATGAAAAAAACACAGGAAACAGACAACGCATTAGCGGCAACAATAAACCCGGAAGATGTTTCGGAGGAACAGCTTATTGAGTTCGTATCGCCGGAAGATATAGTAATTTTTCAGATTAACGGAAAAAACGATATTGCCAATTACCTGCAGAATGCGAATTGGACAGAGTGGGAAGAAGTTAATGAAATTCCTGCACAAGCTGAATTACAGTACATCATCATGTCTTATGAAAAAGTGACAGACGAATTTTGGCTTGAAAAAGGGGCGCCGGAAATTAGCATGGGAGAGGAACAATTTTATGAGGATAACGGGAATTTTTATATAAAAGAACTCTTTGAGGATAATCCTGTAAAGTATCATATTCCGGTATCAACCGGAAAATATATTGTAAATCTGGTACAGAAGGGTTCGGATATTTCAGATAAAAATGATATTTTTGCATCTTGGGGAGTAAAAGATTTTGAGCCGGGCAGCGCAAAAGACTTGGACTTGGATAATTTTGACGGCTTCAGTGGAGGAAACGCGGCAAAGAGCCATTCATATAGTGCAGATGAGCTTGCAGATGTTTCAAAAGAGCAAAAAATAGAAATTGTTTTTCAGAATCCAGAAGCATCTTATACGATGACAGAGTTGGAGGAAATTGCAGAATTTTATAATCAGATAAAGCAGGATACATGGACAGAAATCGGACAAATACCTGATGAAAAAAATGATATATGTGCGATAACGACTTATCAATTAGAGCGTCATACAAAAGAGAAAAATTTGGTGGAAAATGAAAAGATGACTGTGTTTGAAGTTCAGAATCAATATTATATATTGGATATTATTCCCGGCACTCTATCCGGCATGGAGGACATGGAGATATACTATTCTATTCCGAATGATGTTGCCAACTATATCAAGGAAATAGCACAGTAAATTTAGAACAACGACAACTTTCAGTTTATCGAGGAGATTGTTGTATAAATTAATTCAGGTTTGTCGGTGAGTAACACAACAGAGATCTGGACGAGCATCTCATAGGGGTTGGTGGGGATATGAAAATGGTGGTCAAGCGTTTTCTGAATGCCGGAATGTCTATGGAAGAACTCTCTGTGAAGATGGATGCTTCTATTGAGGATTTAACAAAACTTCTGAATAACTAGAGAAAAACATAAAATTTTCAAATATGCTCTAAAGCAGAGGAGGATAAAATGCCATACACATTTCAATCAGTGAAAAGCATGAAAAAATTAACAGATAGCAGTAAACTATATAATTTTATTGAAGATTTTTCAAATTATGGAAATCAGTTTTCGCTCATATGCGGTAAAATCAAAGCGCTATTTGGTCAACCGATTTATGAAACGAAAAATCTGGAGAATCTTTTTTCATACTGTATTCTGGCGACATCGGAAGAAGCGGAAGAAGTTTACTTAGATATTTACTGTGCAGGCTCAGGTCTTGCAGTTGGCGGTATATCGGACGAAAAATCCAGAAAGGCAGCAAAGGCTTTAGTAGATTATGTTCGACAAGCAAAAGCGATTGACTACGCACATAAAGCTTACAACTTAGACGGACCTACTGCTCTTGAATTCGGAATTAAAGATGGTACCCCTTATTATAACGAAACAGAGTTAAGTCTTTCGGAGAAAGAATTTAAAGAACTGTTTTTCAATATGTACAAAAACGGGGATGTAAAATAAAAAATGATATGCTGAAGAATTTGAATGGGAAATTGGAGTTATCGGTTTTCTGCGCGGGAATCATACAGAATGAGACTATGATTGAGTATGCAGCACAAAACCGACATGAAACAGAACTTTACTCAAAGTTCAATCAGTATTATGGGTAATGATTGCATACTGTGGGCGGGATTGTGGAAAATGCGAGGCATATCTTGCAACAATCAATGACGATTAGGTATTGCATGAGAAAACTGCAAAGCGGTGGGCCGAGTTAAATAATGCTCTCATTTTGCCTGAACATATCAATTGTGAAGGATGTCGTGTTGATGGAATAAAAACTGTATTCTGTGATAGTCTTTGTGTAATGCGATAACTTCAGGTTTGTCGGTAAGTGTAACACAACAGAGGTCTGGAGGGGCATCTCATAGGGGCTGGCGGGGATTTAGAAAAGCTGCCGTGTAGCTGAGCGGGAAAGAAAATAAGAAGTTGTGTGGCTTGAAAATTGTAAGTTGCTTTTATGCGTTCTTGGCGTAAAAAGGTGTATTTTAAATTGAAAGGATGGTCGGGTGCTAATGAAAGAAATCATCAACTTCATTGAAGCG
>OLPX01001311.1_pt1 | contig 18038 bp, 15 predicted proteins | sample 1672491 | NCBI WGS metagenome assembly OLPX01 (sample SAMEA3136692, study PRJEB25190) | human gut metagenome | biome: human gut; feature: human-associated habitat; material: faeces | place: Austria | collected 2013 | reverse complement strand
AGCGAACACCTATTCACGACCACTTCCGTACCTCCATGAGTCTGATAGAACCGGGCTGTACGGTGAAGTTTACAACGCCGACCAAGCTGTTCCATGAGTCAAAAATTACGGTTCGCTTCTGGATTGTAACGATTGTACTGGCCGCGATAACGATTATTACATTAAAGATAAGATAACAGAGTTACCAGTGACGAGCTACAAGCTACAAGTGCTCGCTACCGGTAACCAATAAGAAACAAACTTGTAGCAACTACCAACTCCAGCCACTGCTTGTAGCTCGTAGCTGGTAGCCCGTAACTAAAGAAAACATGAGTAGAATTGTAGTATTAGGAGCCGGAGAGAGTGGTGCAGGTGCTGCCGTACTCGCCAAAGTGAAGGGATTCGACACATTCGTTTCCGACATGTCCGCCATTAAAAGCAAATATAAAGAAATGCTGGACAGGTACGAACAGGATACCCGCATCACCATGATTGCCGGTTTCAATAACGAAGAGATCACTCCGGATGTACCATACGACTATTTCTTCGCCTCCACCTTCTCCATCTGGGGATGGGCCAGCTGGAAAAGAGTCATCGACCAATGGGACGAGCATTATACCTTTCTGGAGGATACATTCAATATGCAGCAACTGGAACAGCTCATGAAAGAACGGAAATTCCGTAAAGACTTTATCTATATGTGCCATCGCCATAAAGAAAACAACAAAGCCTATTATGAAACCATCTTCCACGCTTCCATGCTTTTCAACTCGGGACTGGCTATCGTGCCCACCCGCAACATGATTAACAACTTGGGAGCCACGGCAGATTCCACCCATTTTGCCGGTTCTGTGCATACACTGCCTAAAGGATACCGCCGCATCTTCACCATGAAACGGTATGAAGTAGAATTTCCTCTCAAGCATCCTCGTTATGTCATTGAGAATGTAGCTTATAAAAAAGCTGTCTACCGCATTATGGGGTGGGGACATCCCTGGATTAAGATAGGACGTTCTTTTGAAGAACTATTTCTGAACCTGCGATACGGCAATTTTTCCATCATCACTAAAGCAATAAAAAACAGAATTAACAAATGGCTGAAAAGAGACCAACACCGGTAAAACCACTCACTATTTATTTTTATCACACCCGATTAACCCGTGAAAGTTACGAGGAATGGAAAGATTATAAGTTTCCGGGACATATCCTCTACGGACTTCCTTTGCTGGAAAAATATGGAATCCGGTCGGTGATGCATAAATACAAAGCTTTCCCCAGCCGTCTGAAACTAATGCTCTATGCCACTAAAGAGATTCTGTGCTGCAAAGAGCCATACGAAGTGCTCTACGGTACATCTTTCCGTGGGTTGGAACTTATCATCCTACTCAGAGCATTAGGCCTCTACCGCAAGCCCATTGTCATTTGGCATCACACTGCTTTAAAAACCTCATCCAGAAAAATAAGAGAACGCATCTCACGTTTCTTTTATAAGGGCATTGATCATATGTTCCTGTTCAGTAAAAAATTGATTAAAGACTCATTAGCAACCGGAAAAGCTCCCGAAGAAAAGCTTCAGCTTATCCATTGGGGGCCGGACCTCGCTTTCTATGACCATCTTCTACAAACAATGCCGGATCGGAAACCGGAAGGTTTTATCTCCACCGGGAAAGAAAACCGGGATGTAGACACAATGCTGCAAGCTTTCTGCGCCACCGATCAACAACTGGACTTGTACATAGCCCCCACCAATGGAAGTGTAAACTACCAACAGATTATTGAAAGCTTCTGTCTGCCCGATTCTGTACGAGTACATTATACGGACGGTGTCATCCCATACTTGTTGGCACAGAAAGTGGCACGAAAAAGCTGTGTTGTCATCTGCTGCATGGATTTTCCTTATACCGTAGGTCTTACCACACTGGTAGAGGCCTTTGCATTAGGCATCCCTGTCATTTGCTCACGTAATCCTAATTTTGAAATGGATATAGACAAAGAAGAAATAGGAATTACCGTAGCCTATGATGACGTGGAAGGGTGGATCAATGCCATTCATCGCATAGCCGACCATCCCGAAGAAGCCCAAAAAATGGGCGCCAACGCCCGAAAGCTGGCAGAAAAACGTTTCAATTTGGAAATCTTTTCCCGTGAAATAGCAGAAAGCTTACTGGAAATATCCAAGATGTCCCCTAAAAAGCGTACATTTGCATAAACTTTTATGCACATGAGAGTACTTATCATCAATACGTCTGAGCGAATAGGTGGAGCCGCCATTGCAGCCAACCGCCTCATGGAGGCTTTAAAAAACAACGGAATAAAGACAAAAATGCTTGTACGCGACAAGCAGACCGACCAGATAAGTGTCGTTGAACTAAAGAAATCATGGTGGAAAGTATGGCAATTCATCTGGGAGCGTGTCGTTATCTGGCAAGCCAACCACTTCAAGAAACATAACTTGTTTGCCGTTGACATAGCGAATACCGGCACCAATATCACAGCATTGCCCGAATTTACCCAAGCCGATGTCATTCATCTGCATTGGATTAACCAAGGTATGTTGTCACTGACAGATATCCGGCGTATCATCCAATCCGGCAAGCCCATCGTTTGGACAATGCATGATATGTGGCCTTTTACCGGTATCTGCCACTATGCAGGAGATTGCGATAAATATGCCACACAATGCCACAACTGTCCACAACTTTACAAAGGAAGCAGGAAAGACATAGCCTACCGTACTTTCCAGAAAAAGAAAAAACTGTTTGAAGGAGCACAAATCACCTTTGTAGCTTGTAGCCGCTGGTTAGAATCATTGGCTAAGAAAAGTGATCTGATTAAAGGTCAGACCATTACCAATATTCCCAATGCAATCAACACCAACCTGTTCAAACCTCGTGATAAAAAACAGGCCAGAGAAAAATGCCACCTCCCGCAAGACAAGAAGTTATTGCTTTTCGGCTCCGTAAAAATTACAGACAAGAGAAAAGGAATAGACTATTTGGTATCAGCTTGCAAACAAATAGCTTCCTCATATCCTGATTTTAGTAAAGAGTTAGGTGTAGTGGTTTTTGGCAACCAAGCCGAACAATACGCTTCCCTGTTTCCTTTCCCTATCTATCCGATGAATTATGTCAGCAACGAGAAGGAACTGGTAGATATTTACAACGCAGTCGACTTATACGTCACACCTTCTTTACAAGACAACCTACCCAATACCATCGTAGAGGCAATGGCCTGTGGTATTCCGTGCATAGGGTTCAATGTAGGAGGTATTCCACAAATGATTGACCACCTGCACAACGGCTATGTTGCCGAATATCAGTCTTCCAAGGATCTGGCAAACGGAATTCACTGGGCATTGACCGAAGGAGAATATGAAAGTCTGAGCGAAGAAGCCTGCCGTAAGGCAGTATCCAGCTATTCGGAAAGTACCATCGCCAAGAAATATGTTGAAATCTATAACAAGATTACAGGGAATCATGCATAACCATCATCCTCATCCCAAGTTTTCTATTATTACTGTCACCTACAACGCCGCAAAAGTATTGGAGGATACTATACAAAGTATTGTTACACAAACTTATAAGAATCTGGAGTATATAATTGTAGATGGGGGATCAACAGATGAAACACTGGATATCATTCACAAATACCAGGAACATATCACCACTGTTATCAGTGAACCCGACCAAGGTTTATACGATGCCATGAACAAAGGAATAAAACTGGCAACCGGAGATTATCTTTGTTTCTTGAATGCCGGTGACGGCCTGCACGAGGATGATACTTTGCTGCAAATGGTACATTCCATCAATGGAACAGCCCTGCCGGGAGTACTATATGGAGAAACAGAAATTGTGGACAGTCAAGGGCATTTTTTATATATGCGCCGCCTGTCCGCACCCGCAACGCTTACCTGGAAAAGCTTCAAGCAAGGAATGCTAGTCTGCCATCAAGCCTTTTTCGCCCGCCGTGATCTGGTGGAACCATATGACCTGAGATATCGGTTCTCGGCAGATTTTGACTGGTGTATCCGTATCATGAAGAAAGCGGATGTACTCCATAACACCCATCTTACTCTTATTGATTACCTGAATGAAGGAATGACCACCCGTAACCATAAAGCCTCCTTGAAAGAACGCTTCCGTATTATGAGCCGTCACTATGGATGGGCAAGCACAGTGACACACCACTTATGGTTCGTTCTGCGCCTGCTTTACAAATAATCCGGAGTCTGGCTTACGACGGGCCTTAATCAATTTTCCTACGGGCTCTTCTGACCTGCAAGAATAAGAACAAGACCAGCACACAGGTCAATACACCCAACGCCACAAAAGCCACCGTTTCCGTAACATGCAGCGATTTCGGATCGAACTTAAATTCCACTACATGCTTTCCGGCCGGCACATTCATCGCCCGAAGAATATAATCCGCTCTTCCGTGCGGTGCTTCCACACCATCAATATATGCCTGCCAACCAGGATAGTAAATTTCCGAGAAAACCACTGTTCCTCCTGTCTTCGAATTAACCTCATATTTCAAGTCATTAGGTTCGTACGCAGTCAGTTTGATTGTACCCAGTGTATCTGTTTCAGCCGCCGATTTTACCTCCGCACTGAATTTTTTATCTACGACAGCCGTTTTTGCCGGATCTATCCGATGCAAAGCATCTATCTCTTCATTGGCATTATCCACATACTGCACCTCGTTTACAAACCAAGCATTGCCCAGCGTATAAGGATTCTGTATCGGGACAGTCTTTCCATCTTGCAGCGGAAAAATAAAGTAACGGGTATTCAGCATATTCAACACAGGAAAACCGGACGGAGCCACCTTCTGCATATCGCCTCCCGCCTCCGAAACAGCCTTGAACACGCCATTCATCTCGGTGCTGATATGCTCCTCTATCATTTCCTGATAGCGGCGCAGCTTGGCGGCATGATATCCACCGATGCTCTTATGCCAATAAGAAGTCGTATTTTCATTAAACGTATTGCCGGCTAGGTTCAGTACCCGGAAATCCAACGTTTTATCGGCCAATATTGCCTTATCCGTTTCGGTCGGTTTAAAGGAATTATCCTGCTGCACCTTCTCCACAAATTGTTCATCATACAAATAACGTTTGTTCACACTCCACATATCTGCCAGACAGAGGACAGCCAATGCCAGAATCGTCACCTTCGCCTTTAGTTTGCCCATGCCATATAACCAAAGAACTGCCGTACCTATCATAATAACAAAGAAACTGCGCCATGCATCCGAAGTAAAGATACTCTGACGGATTTCTTCCAGATTAGCAAGTAACGGAGCCAGCTGATCTGCCGGAATACCCTGCAATGCCTGCATTTCCATACTTGAAACATACGACGGGAAAAAGAAACCGGGAGCTAATGCAAACAATAAAGCGATGCCACCTGTCAATCCCAGGCTGATATAAAACGACCGGGCCTGTTCCTTAACCAACTGAGGGCGTGCCATTACCTCCTTTAAAGCAAGGACTGCCAACAAAGGTATGGTAAACTCAGCAATGACCAAAATAGAAGAAACCGCACGGAATTTATCGTACATCGGGATATAATCCAAAAAGAAATCGGTGAATCCCATAAAATTCTTTCCCCATGACAGCAGGACAGACAAAACTGTAGCACTCAAAAGCGCCCATTTCATAGGACCTTTCACTATAAACAGCCCAAGAACAAACAGAAACATCACAAACGCCCCCACGTATACAGGACCGGATGTACCGGGTTGCTCACCCCAATACTGACCTATCTGGCTATAGATACTATTATACATAGGATTCGCCTTTTCCATCGCCTTTTCGTTAGCTGCCAAAGGTACGGAAGCACCACCTTTCACATTAGGGACAAGCAAAGAGAAAGTCTCACCGATACCGTAGCTCCACTGAGTGATATAATCTCGTTCCAGACCACTTTTTGTCTGATTATGACTATCCGGTTTCACCAGCTCACTCTTTCCACGCATCGTTTCCTTACTATACTCATACGTATGATATAAGTTAGATAGATTTATACAAACTCCCAAAATACCGGCCATCAACAACACACCAGTTGCTTTCAGAAATTGCGGCATTTCCTTCTTCTGCCAAGCATCCACTCCGAACGCAACCGCCATAAAGAGCATGACAAAAAGAAAATAATAACTCATCTGCACATGGTTCGACACTATTTGCAAAGCAACAAAAACCGCTGTCAGCAAACCACCTGACAAGTATTTCCCTCTATAAGCCAATACCATACCGGCTATAGTGGGTGGAATATAAGCCAAGGTTACAAATTTCCAGATGTGTCCGGCAGCTATAATGATGAAAAAATAAGAAGAAAACGCCCACAACACAGCCCCCAATGAAGCCAGCCAGACCGAGAAATCGAATGCACGCAATAATATATAAAAGCCCAACAGCATGACAAATACATACCACACATAATTCGGGAGATACAAATGATATAACTTCTCCACTCCCTTCAGGGTATCCGTAGAATCATAACTGGGTGCCATCTGATAAGTAGGCATACCACCAAAAATCGAATTAGTCCAGCGCGTACGCTCTCCCGTACGTTCCAGATATTCTTTCGCTTCTTCACCGGCACCAATGCCCGCCACAGAGTCATGTTGTGAAAGGATACGCCCTTCTGTCACTGCCGGGAAAAAATAGGCGAATGAGATGACAGCAAAAAGGATAATCACTACTATATCAGGTAGTATTCTTTTAAATAAGTTCATAAGTATATCTGTTTATTAACGTTGCAAAGATACGATATACTCTGATAAAATGCGTACATTTGCAGCCATAAATAAAGTTGAATTATGAAAATAGGAATTATAACAGCCATGAGTTCCGAGCAGAAACAAGTAGCGCAACTGCTCGAAAACAAGAAAGAATACACCGAAGGTCCTTTCCAATATACTGAAGGCAGCATTAGAAATAATACCATTATCCTGATGAAATGCGGAATAGGTAAAGTGAACGCTGCTGCCGGTACTGTAGAACTGATCCGTACCTTCCAACCCGACTGTGTCATCAGCACCGGTGTAGCAGGAGGCATAGACAGCTGCCTGAAAATAATGGATGTTGTGGTGAGCCGACAAGTTGTATATCATGATGTATGGTGTGGAGAAGGCAATATGTACGGACAGATACAAGGACTTCCCGCCCGATTCGAAGGTAATGCCACATTGTTTGATTGCGCCATGTCACTGGATACTCCGACCGCCATTCATGGAGGTCTGATATGCAGCGGAGACAAATTCATCACCGACCGTTCCGAACTGAACGACATTAAAGAAAAGTTCCACGAAGGGCTGGCAGTAGATATGGAATCGGGAGCCATCGCCCAAATCTGTTATATATATAAGGTACCGTTCATCAGTTTCCGTATCATCAGCGATACGCCGGGATCCGACAACCATTGGGAACAATACACAAATTTTTGGGAGACTATAGCCGACCGTTCCTTCGAGGTCACTCATACCTTCCTTTCCTCATTACCAGCTAATTTATAAAAACGAATAATATGAAGACAATACCCAGTTTTACCATTGACCATATCCGCTTGCTTCGCGGTATCTATGTATCCAGAAAAGACGAAGTGGGCGGTGAAACGGTCACCACCTTTGACATCCGCATGAAAGAACCCAACCGGGAACCTGCTTTGGGACAAGGAGCCTTGCATACCATAGAGCATCTAGCCGCTACCTACCTGCGTAACCACCCTATATGGTCTGACAAAATTGTCTACTGGGGACCGATGGGATGCCTCACCGGTAACTACCTGTTAATGAAAGGCGATTTAAAATCGGAAGATATTATAGAACTGATGCAGGAAACGTTCCGCTTTGTAGCCGATTTTGAAGGCGAAGTTCCGGGAGCCGCCCCTAAAGATTGCGGTAACTACTTGCTTCACGACCTACCTATGGCCAAATGGGAGTCGGCCAAATATCTGCATGAAGTATTGGAGCACATGACAAAAGATAATCTGTATTATCCTACTAAAGAGTAATTCTCAACAACAGAACAGTAGAAACGTAATAACAGAAAATAGAAAAGCCGCTTTCTTTTCAGAGAGCGGCTTTTCTTTAAGTCCTTTTCAATAGAGATTGAATTACTTACGTAATCCTAGTGCTTTAACAATAGCACGATATCTTTCGATATCACGGTTCTTCAGGTAGTTCAACAACGCACGGCGTTTACCTACCAAAGTTGTCAAAGCTCTTTCAGTGCTATAATCTTTTCTGTTGAGCTTCAGGTGCTCAGTCAGGTGAGAAATACGGTATGAAAACAAAGCTATCTGCGCTTCAGCTGAGCCAGTATCAGTGTTAGACTTTCCGTACTTTTCAAAGATTTCTTGTTTTTTAGCTGCATCTAAATACATAATTCTTAGATTTTTTGATATATAAAATTTTCATTTAGCGGGTGCAAAGATAGACATTATCTTTTATATCACAATGAATTAGAGCGATTTATTTTAAAAATAATCTTCTATCTCTTTTACTGTCGCATCTTTCAGCATATCTTCGAACATCATAGCAAAGGCTGCCCAACTGACATTGAATGAAATTGTAAACCCGATTTCTTTTCATCCGATGAATAAAAGTGCCCAGTCCGAAACCGTTTCTTCATGAATTTCGGACTGGACACTTTTTAAACTATCGCTATTTTATTTCAACCAGCCACTCATGGAACCCATCATAAGGGGTATAGTGCAATACATATTCGGATTGGCTATGACTGATAACTTTATCCCAAGGAATCCGGTTTACATCAATTTCCGCCCTTGCCAGCCACAAAGCATTTTCCATCACATAACGGTCTAAAGAAAGCTCAAGCATCATCCGGCTCAAATAAAAAGCAGACTGTTCATAGGCATACCATTTACCGTCACTTTCCCGGTAGATATATATCAAGCCATCATTGCTTAATTCTCTTTCCAACATCATTATTATCTCGCGCATAATTTTATAGATTACTCGTTTTTAATCAGTATCATCTCATTGTCCGAGCACAGAACCACAATCCAAGGGCCGTTCAGTAACTTATTCAAATCGACTTCCACCTTATCCAGCATAACACCTCTCAATACCGTTTCATTAAGTTTCTTCAACAAATGAGCAGAACGGTAGCAAGCGTACCAACGTCCGTCTTCTTCAGATATATAAATTTCCGATTTACCGCATGATTTCTTGTCCATGATTTCTAACAGGTTGCTCATAACATCCTCCTTTATACTTAATAATAGCCTAAGCTATTATATCGCCATACCAGCCTGAAACGATGCGACTCATTTCTTGACCTGTTTTCTGACACTCCCTGCCCCGGAATATATACTTTTGACTGAGTTCCCTCCGTCGTAGCTGTCCAATAAGGCACACCTGACCAATTATTATACTTAATACCGGAACTGGTAATCACCCCATTTATTTGCTGCCACTCTGCTTCTGCGGGCAAAGAGAAATGATAAAAAACCATATAGCTATTACCCGATGTGACAGGAGTAGAACTACCACTGGAATTAACCGCCACACCTATCGCATTATCCATTACACTTCTTTCATCATTGTCACTGGAATAATGTTCTTTATTTATCTTCTTATAATACTCCTTTATTATTTTCTGTCCGTCCGTCAGGTTCGTTGTGTACCCATTGTCTCCCCAGGGCAGACCGCCAACAGCAAAACGGTCTATTCTGTCAACATACAATTGTTCTGTAATCTGGATAGGATACCATTGTTTGATAGGATATTTCATTTCGCTGCCCGCAACAGGCTTGTTTTGCGCATCCAGTTTACGCACATAAATATTGCACGAACGATACGGCTTCTCTGAGTTCCATTCTTTCTCCCAAATCGTTTTTTGATCAGCGTATCCCTTTAAATACATTCTAAGCTCTGCCGTTCCCTCCTTTTGTATCACATTGTATTCATCATATCTAGGAGTAATCCAACTCATATCAGACTCAAACATCACCCAATAGTCTCCAGAAACGCCATCAAAATCATCCACTTTGATTTGCCATTTCTGCCTATCGGTACTCACCACTTTGATTTTCACCAAATGTCCGTCAATATTATAATCTTGCCCTTCATTGAACTGAATAAACAAGTCAGACAATTCGCTGTCTACCCTCCATTGAGCATCCTTCGTGTTTCCCGAGATGTTGATCACACCGTTCTCATCCATGCAGCCCGATTCTTTCACACCTCCCGCTCCGCGCAAATGAAGCGTAACATTATAAATGGTATTTCTGTTCACATCAAAATCATACGATATGTTCTTACCTAAAAACAGTCGGTAACTAATAGTTCCCTTTACATGTGCACTGCTCGATTTATATTCATAATCCGCCGTAACAAGGATGTATGAACATCTGCGACCCAAGTTCTCATTGTCTGTATAGTCGGTAAATGCAGCATACACTTCTTTACCTGCCTCCATCGTATTTTTGATACGATTCGGGGTTTTGGCTTTTTCATTACCATTTTGGGCATCCGTACAGTTTTGGGCATGAACCGTCTGTTTATTCTCAAACTGATAAAGACGCTCGGACATCACTTGAGTTTCGCCATTTCCACTTGGTCCCGTAAGCAACGAACCGGATGGGAAGTCATACTTCTGTCCTTCCTTGTCAAAAGAAGTAAAATCCGTTATACTATTATCCGAAGCCAAGGTACAAGTCTTAGGCACATTACATAATTGTACTGATCGGGGCGTCAAGGTCACTTCGTTGTCCAGCCCGGAAGTATTGATATTTACTTTAATCATAGCATACGGGCGTTTCAAAGAAACTTTAGCCAAATAGCAACCTTTATTACCACCTTGAGCCCCCTCATGCGGATTCTCGGTATAGATAAACTGCTCGGATGCACCGTAAAGGAGACAAACGGATGTTTCATCAAAATCCACCGGCCACTGAATCAAACTCTCTTTAACACTCTGCCACAATGACAAAGTAATCTTTCGTCCATAATTAGCGATAACCTCTACTCTTACAGCCTGGTTACCTTGTTTGGCATTGATGTGGATATATACTTTTCCATCTGCTGTTTTAGAAGAAACGACCTCTGCACTACCATTCTCCACACTACCGGAAACTTCGAACGAATCCCCATTCTTAACCAGATAGACGGTTACCGTATTTCCTCCATAATTCACTTTTACATTCACATCATCAATAACGGAGAATATGGAGTTATCTCCGGCAGCCCTGCTGTTCATGTTCACAGAAGTAATATCGGCTGGTGATATTGCTATGACCACAGGAGCATCGTCCTCCACTCCGGACTCCGGACCGGCTAACTCCTCTGCCGTACAAGCACCCAACATACAAATGATGAAAAACATCATTATCAGTCTTATTGTCTTCATTTTTCCTCCTTTTGTTTATTCATAGCCCGGACTAAGCAATATTTCATCCCAATCTGCCACATAAGTTTCCACATCCGTCTTCAAACCGCCTCCAGCAGGAGTCTCGGTCACTTTTATATTAAATATATACACATGGTTACGCACCACCTCAAACCGATCTCCAACCCCATCTTTTCTGAACTCGATCGTTTTTGTCTTGGTTTCACCTCCATATGTGTAAGTCACATCCAAGGATACTGCCCGGCTGTCGTTATTTTCTTGTTCCGGCAAATAAATCAAATCCTCATAAGCCATTGTCACATTCAGTCCCGTATAAACAAAGTTCTGCGGCTTCATCGACAACCCTGTTACGTAAGGACTTTGGTACTGAATTGTTTCATCGGGGCTCAACGTAGCTTGTGACACACAATACCCTTTATCATTAGCGTTATTCACCGTGATGCCGGTAATAGTAAAATCGCCTTTTGTATCTTGAAGCCCTTGTTTCCCGTTCACCCAAAGGCTCACCTTAGCCACTGCCCTATACAGTTTGCACTCTAAGCTTGGTCCTGCAGGAGGGACACCGGTAGCGGGACTGATCCCCCACATCGGCAGACGCCTTTCGGCCAGATTCCACGGGGTCGGACCAGTGTAATTATAAACCAATTTATTATAGATTTCAACGGCAGTATTGCCTACCATCGTATTAAGATATGCCTGCATTCCCTCACTGACTCCCTGAATTTGGTTCTGATTCAAATTGGCGAGAACCACCAACCGTACCTGTTCATTACCTATCGTCCTCTGCATAGTCCCTTCCAGTATCTTTTGGTCGGCATAATCATTAATCACTCTCAAATCCTCTACCAAATATTTCAGTCTTTGAGTAACCGCATCAATCACTAGTACATACACATCGCCTTCCACAATAGTCCCCTGTTCCGGAGTGGTAAAATCCCAATTACCATCTGCTGTGGGCGCGTCAACCGTTCTGGAAGAATTCCCCGAAAGAGACAATGCAAGACGTACCGGCGCTCTTCCGTCCCCCCCAGCCTTCGCCGCCAACTCGTCCTTCGCACACGACGAGAAGCACAGTCCGCAGAACACCGCCATCACTATATAGGATAAACCTCTTTTCATAGATTGCTTTTTTAGTTTCGTTATTACATGTCCAGTTCGTTGAAGCGTACCACCCAATCATTGATAATGATGCTAGTATTAATCCACTTCATGCTCTCGTCCAAAAAGAAAGTCATATTGTATTCGTCCTGGCGATCCAGATACTCCTGATTGGTCATCTCATGTCCTTCTGCTTCAGTAAGCAGCAAGTATTTCACTAATGGTATGGAAAGTACAGGCTCCCCTGTTTCCTTGTTGGTTATGGTGAGGCGGGGATTATTTTCAACCACCAGACGCCCTACGGTAATCTGTGCAATAGCTACGCTGATATTGCTGTCCTCTGCATCTCCATCGGCACGTGTTCCCATATCCGTGCCACCCTGCATACGGTAATAGGGATAATATGTTAATGTTTCGTCCTCCAGCAGCTTATTATCATAGTTCATCAAACCGTTGTCGTCTGTAATCGTAAATTCAAATTTATCTACCTCCACAGTCACTCCGTCCATTTGCTGGAGAATGATGCGTATGGTGTTGGTGTTCTTCACCAGTGGCACAGTCACTACCTGCGAGCTTGCTGCCCGCGAGAAAGATTGCTTGGTCACTTCACCGTGCCACAACGCAGAAAGTTTACTGTTCACAACAGCCGTTCCATCAGCCGCACGACTGTACAGACGATCCATCCTGCATTGCAGTTCATCTAGCGAGGATTCCCCTGCCGTAACCAAAGGCACTGAGAATGAAGCCTCATCATTCAGTCCCGCCCAAGTGACAAGATGATAGTCACCCGGTTCCAAATCCACTTTCATGGTATATCCTTCTTCTCCCAGCACATCGCCTTCTTCTGTCTTCTGATATACCAACTTGCCGTTATCGTCAAAAGCATAAAGTGTCACAGTCCCCACCTCGCGCGAGAAAGCATCGGCATACTTCATGTTATAATCATACTTGAATTTCACTCTGTACTCTACAGAGCAATCTACCTCTTCTTCACCGAGTATGCTGTCGCACGACACAACGGCACTTCCCAATGTCATGGCCATCATCAGGCTGAAGGAGAATTGTCGGGCGAATGTTTTTACTGTTTTCATGCTTTTGGTCATTTTATAATGTTAGAATATAGAAAGGTATAAAGGGGAGGGAGATGAATCCTCCCCTGTCTGTCATAGTGTTTGTTAGAACTCAATGTTATTGAAACGTACAATCCAAGGAATAATCTTAGCATTCAATTGCAAATAGAAATTATTATCACTCTCTTCACCGCTAGGATCTATTGTTATTGTTGCACCACCGATATTCTCGAATCCAGTAACTTTCAGTACATAGATATTATTTCTCATGATTGCCTTATCCATATACTGATCTCCTTTATTGTGGCAAATTTCAGATGAATAATAATAGCAATGTCCATTTTCATAAGTATCATAAGATGCATCTGCACCATTATCAGCTTTTACAGCATCAATAGATGTATAAAATTTATTATTGCATTTATAAATGGTACCAACAGGCTCACCCGTTTCATCGCCAATCTGACCACGGAAAATAATACCAGTCACTAAAGCTGGTACTTGCTTTTCTTTTTTCACAATATTTTCTAAACAATAAGCCAAACGATGACCTACCTGTTCATTATCGTTAATATTAGCAGTGGGAAGATCTTGGAAATAAACTTGGCTATCATCGCTGGCCTCATCAACTTTATCCGCATTTACATTTTTCAATGCGTTATAGAAATATGATCCAAAAACTTGGTCGTAATCTGTTACATTATTCTTATTCTTTGAATTAGGATCAACCATATAGGCCATATTGTCTACACCTAACAAGCCTAAAGTCCTGAAGTTTTCCCAGCTCGCATCCGTCAAATGTCTTGCCGTATACACAGAATTTGAAAGATTCACCAACGCGTATTTATCCAGTTTCACTGTCCAGTCAAGCTTACCATCAGTAGATGTAGTATAATATTCAAATTTGGGGAACGGCTCAAGAAGAGTAAAAATATGTTCACCTGTCTGACCATAAGTTTTTTCTGTCTTTATAAAAGCTCTTCTATCAGTTCCATCTGTTCCCTCATGTATCCAAACATCAGAATTATCATTATCCAAATTCTTTGCCTTATGCAAACCTGTCAAACGAACGGCTTTATTATCGGGATATATATAGTAACCACTTGTAGTTTCCGCAATGGCATAATCAGTAGTTTGTACTGTAAGAGGATATAAGTTATTTGGTTTAGCAATTACATAATTTATCTTTGAAACAACACGTTCCACCTCTACCTCTTTTATTGTTGGATCTTCATAGTTGTTGGATAAAACGTCTACCTTTATCTCTTTTTTGTTCACCATCATAAATTGACCGGCAGCAGCTATGGTTATATCACCAGTTGTTGTATAAGAACTTTCTGCAATTTGTTCATACTTAGACTTATCAGTCGATTGTTGGCTGTTGGCAATAGCTTCTATTGACTCAGTCGGATTTAACACAACAAGCACTTTATACCATCCAGAATTTGCCAATGTAAAGAAAGGATTATAAATGGTCTCTCCACTAGCCGTAGTTTCATTCAATTGTGCCTTTGTTAAATAACCACCGAATTCTTCTTTAGTAAGATTTCCATTTTCATCTAGTCTATTTAAAATTATAACGGCATCTGTTACAGTTGATTCACCTTCGATACCTGGATCCGTTACACCGCTTTCTTCATTATCAGCTGCGCGTGATGAGTTTGATGTAGAACTTATCACTAATGAAAGGTTACCCTTCACTTTCTCTGGTTGATTCACATTGTTTTTCACAATGTCCTCATTCGTACATGCTACCATGGCAGCATATGCCAACATTCCTAATAATAATCCCTTAATCTTCATAATCCTAAGTTTTTAAATTATAAACTATTTTTGTAATTTCCATTCTTGTTTGTCAACACAGCAAAGGTAAGTGGTTAATCGTATAAACCTTAATCGGTATTTTCGACAAAATAGATTGGTATCTTTGACAAAATGACTTTATATCGTCTTTTACAGGGCATTTCCATCATACGTGAATAAAATACCCTACACGTTGAAAGAATCACCTCTTACATTTTTCCATTAAAAAAGAAGAGAAAAAAAACAAGGATAACATGTACTTTTTTTTCACTACATCAAACAGATCGGACAGTGTGGCATTTCAGCAAAATATCCCTCCATAAAAGCCGCCCTCATCAACATATGCGGAAGCCAAATCTAAAGTGGGAATCACCCGTAAAAACATAAAAATGTAGTGAGCAAGTGTTTCTCTCATCAAGAAGTACACATTCCTTCACATACGTACATATCCATAGACCTATACAATTATATAGGCTTATGCGTACGTATATAAATACTACATGTTCAAAGACAAGGGTATTTCTTAAAAAGATCAAGTCGTTTTCAAAAAAGACGGCGAGCTTTTTTAAAAAGATGGCGAGCTTTTTAAAAAACGTCTTGATCTTTTTTGCCACTGCCGGAACTTCGACTTCCGACATATTCCATAAAGCCCCCAACCGACAGATTATGTAAAATTCAACTTAAAAACACTGTGAGGACACTAATGCGCTGAACTTTAATTCAAAATCCGGGAATAGACTCCACTACCCCGGATTTTACCTTGCGCTTTTCGCAAAGAACAAGTTTCTTCTAACATCTTTTATTGTACTGTTTGTCTATATGTCTTATTTTACAAAGATTGCTTCATCCTTACGTTTATTGGTCACTTCTTCCAAATTGGCTCCGGCTTCGACGGAATCCTTGGCCTGTGCCTGTTTGAAATAATTCTCAGCAGAGTCGAGGTCCCCTTGCAACAGTTTCAGTACGCCTCTGTTGTTCAGCGTCGCACTCGCCTGTGCATCGGCCTTGTCCAAATAACGTACCGCCTGTTGCAAGTCACCCCGTTGGAGTTCGATAGCGGCAGCGTTTATATTCGCTGTTGGGTCATCAGGAAACATGCGCACTGCCACATCGAACACTTCGTTAAACTCGTCACTCCCCTTTTCGTATGTTTGGGCAACCAGAAACATTTCCTGCAAGCTCAACTGCTGGGGACGGAGCTTTATAATCTGTTTTGCCTCTTCCACATCAAATCCGCGAACTACATAACGTACAGTGTAATCAGAGTGACGCAAAGCCGGATAACAATCCTGTAGTAATGCGGCATATACCTTTCCACCATCCAAGGCCTTAATGCGTTCCTCCTTCACGTCAAAATCGCTCTCATTCTTATCTATTATGGACAAAATCTCTTCTTTCAGCGGTAAATCATTCTTAGCCACATACGCACGCAGTCCGGCCCAGTCCTCGGGTACAGAATTCACCTTGAACAAATCCGCTTTAAAGCCATACTCATTCATTACATAACTCTTCAATGCCTCAGCACGCCCCTGAGCCAAACGCGCATTGGCCGCATATCTGCCCTCAGGAGAAGCATAACCCACAATAGCTATTTCAGTAATGGTAGTATTGACATCATTTTTCACTACATCCACCGTATGTTTGATAGCAGCCAGTTCGGATGGATTACGACGATAATCAGGATAAATATTCATCTGATTTACCGGAAAATCCAAATAAGCACGTCCTTCCTCGGCACGATTCTTCACAGCCTCGACAGCAGGAGAAACGAATGCCACGACAGGTTTTACCACATAGCGTTCCAAATTGGCACGAGTTATAAAGGCACTGTTTTCTTCTTTCTGACAATCGGCACAGCCACGTATAGCAGCCTGCAGTTCCAGTTCTGCACCATTCATCCATTTCTCGTATGGAATACGGGCTGAATAATTTACAGTCTGTTCCGTTCCATTCTTACGACGAAGAATGGTATATGCATCCGACGGAATACTGCGTTCACGCTGTTGCACGATGGAACGGATACGCCCATATACCCAAATAGCAGGCAAAATCCTGTTATAACTGTTATCCTGTGTCTTCAAAACCGGAGTCAGAGTTGCCACACAGTTGGAAGAAAGCTCCATTGCAGCCGGCAACGTGATATCCATTCCTATCATCACCTGTCCATTATCACTAATCAGGATTGACTGATTGCTGACTTGTACCTGACCACCTGATAATGTCTGTGCACCTACCGGAATAGTCGGTATCAATAATATAAGAAGTATATAACATATAAGTTTCATAATCCGTAATTTTTAGAATATATAAATAAGATTCAAAGCAGCCTTAGTAGGACCCCAATAATTCTTGTTGGATTTCTCCAACATATCTCCACATTCTTCACACTCATATTTCTTATAACGCACATAAGCATAACCCAAACCGATGGTGGCGCCCAGATTCCAATGGCGTCCCAGCACAAACTGATAACCGTAACTGACACCTCCGCCATAAAAATGTCCCTTATAACGGAAGTCTTTCAAATCATCGAAAGGAGAAAACGGCAAATCAATACCGGTAGTATTGTATGCTCCTCCCATTAAATGGAAACCGAAAAAATGACCATTGAACTTATCACAAAGCCAATAACGCAGATATCACCATTGCTGCCATGCCTGTACCCATTGAAGAAGCAAGCCGTTTCGGCATCCTGATTACGGACGAGT
>OLPX01001308.1_pt1 | contig 18067 bp, 8 predicted proteins | sample 1672491 | NCBI WGS metagenome assembly OLPX01 (sample SAMEA3136692, study PRJEB25190) | human gut metagenome | biome: human gut; feature: human-associated habitat; material: faeces | place: Austria | collected 2013 | reverse complement strand
TAATGTGTCTTCGGTTCCTGAAGGGGCTTATATGGTAACTACCGATGAAAAAGGAAAACCGTTACAACCGCAAAATGTCCCCATCGAGATCGAGCTTTTTAAGCCCGATACCCAATGGGTTAGCTCGAGGAACAGCTTTCCCTATGCAGATGGAAATTATTTCTATAAGCAGAATGATGATTTTAGCAAACCGGTAGATTGTGATATGCTTTCTCTTTTTCCTGCTCCTAAAAAAGTGGAAAAGACGGGCGGTGTTTTTTCTTTCTCTCAAAAAGTCTGTCTGAAGTTTGATGATGCGTTTAAAGAGGAAGCTCTTTTATTGAAAAGTCAATTGACTTCATTATTAAGATGCAGCGTTTCCGATAAGGATGAAGAAACAATCATTGAATTGAAGAAAATGGAGGTTCCTATTACCTGTCAATATCCCGATGAATATTACGAAATCGTGATAAAGAATAACCGGTTGACTTTGAAAGCTAGTGATACACATGGCATATTTAATGCTTGTCAAACATTGCTTGCCTTATTAGATAACATGGAACTAACTTCTTCTCCGATACCTAATCTTCATATAACCGATTATCCGGACATGGGGCATCGGGGAATTATGTTGGACGTAGCCCGCAACTTTACAAAGAAAGCGGACCTGCTGAAACTGATCGATATATTATCATTCTATAAGATGAATGTACTGCATTTGCATTTGAGTGACGATGAGGCCTGGCGTGTGGAAATACCCGGATTGGAGGAATTGACAGAAATAGCTTCTCGCAGAGGACATACCATAGATGAACAGACATGTCTTTATCCTGCGTATGCCTGGGGATGGAATGAGGCAGATACCACCTCATTGGCTAATGGGTATTATTCCCGCAGTGACTTTATGGATATTTTGAAATATGCAAAAGAAAGGCATATCAGGATTATTCCTGAAATAGATATTCCCGGCCATTCACGGGCAGCAATAAAAGCCATGAATGCCCGTCACCGGAAATATATGGGTAAGGATCAGTCGAAAGCGGAAGAATATCTTTTGATTGACTTTGCAGATACTTCCCAATATCTATCGGCACAAAATTTCACAGATAATGTCATTAATGTCGCAATGCCTTCTACATACCGTTTTCTTGAAAAAGTGATTGATGAAATCGGGCGGATGTATCAGGATGCGGGAGTAGAATTGCCTGCTTTCCATGTAGGTGGTGATGAAGTGCCGGAAGGTATTTGGGAAGGTTCCGCTATCTGCCGTACTTTTATGAAAGAACATGGACTGACTAAGATACGGGATTTGAAAGATTATTTTCTGGAGCAAATTCTGGAAATGTTGGATAAACGTAATATACAGGCGGTTGGATGGCAGGATATTGTTATGAATCCGGATAACACCGTGAACGAACACTTCAGAAATAGTAAGGTCTTGAATTATTGCTGGAATACAATTCCGGAACAAGGTGGGGATGAAGTTCCGTATAAGTTAGCAAATGCGGGCTATCCTATTATACTCTGTAATGTGGGTAATTTCTATTTGGATATGGCCTATTGTTATCATGTGGAAGAGCCGGGATTGCGTTGGGGCGGTTACGTAGATGAGTATGTAACGTTTGATATGTTGCCTTTTGATATTTATAAGTCTTTACGGCGGAATTTGAAGGGTGAACCTGTGGATGTAAAAACTGCCTCAAACGGTAAACAACCCTTGACAAAAGAAGGCTGTCAGAATATTAAAGGTTTGTCCGGACAAATCTGGTCGGAGACAATCCGTAGTTTTGAACAGATAGAATATTATCTTTTCCCGAAAGTCTTCGGGCTGGCAGAGCGCGCTTGGAATGCTCAACCATCGTGGGCATTATCTTCGGACAACAAGATATATATGGATGCCAAACGGAAATATAATGCCGGTATTGTAAATTATGAATTGCCTCGTCTGGCAAAGCGGGGAATTAATTTCCGGATATCTCCTCCCGGTATTATTGTAAGGGATGGATTATTACTGGCTAATACAACCAATCCAAATGTGGTAATCCGGTATACCACTGACGGTAATGAGCCTAATGAAAATTCTGTAGTATGGAAAGAACCGATAAAATGCGATGCTCCATTGATAAAGGCTAAAGCTTTTTGTTTAGGGAAAGAAAGCGTAACAATTGTATTGATAAATAAATGATATCTGAATAGAAGGCTATTTTAATAATATTAGGATAGCTTTCTATTTATTTTGTGTGTTTTGGAAACTTTAGGAATATTGAAAACGATATAAATTTCAGGTTCTTCTTTACACTGTTCAATAAACTCCACCTGTATACATGAGGATTAATTTAATTATCAGTTGAAATATAAATACATTTATCATATTGTGTTTTTATTAATTTTTTCATATTTTTGCAGGGAGTTTTTGGAATATTTGTGAAAGGCATGGATAGTTTTATAAAAATGAGAAGGTATTTGTTGTTTATAATCCTTCTCATTAATGGTACTGTAAGCAAGGGGCAGATTTATAAGTACATAGGGCTGGAAGATGGTTTGAACAATCAGAAAATATACCATATCCAGAAAGACCGAAGAGGGTATATGTGGTTCTTGACTCAGGAAGGGGTAGACCGTTATGACGGCAAACATATCAAGCATTACACCTTTTCCGACAACAGCATGAAGTTGGACTCGCGGATTGCCTTGAGCTGGCTTTATATGGACAGAAAGGATAGGTTATGGGTGATTGGTCAAAAAGGGCGTATTTTCAGGTATGATTCACAACATGATAAATTCGAGCTGGCCTACATACATCCGAAGCTGATTAGAAATAAGTCTCAGGCATTTCTTAATTACGGTTATCTGGATAAAAATGACCATGTCTGGTTGTGTTATAAAGACACCATTACTTGGTATAATATCCGTACTGGCACAACGCAGGATATGGTAATGCCGGTCCACGGGGAAATAACTGCCATCGAACAGACGGAGGGCAACCATTTCTTTATCGGTACGGGAAGCGGTCTGTTTCATGTTGGAGTAGAAGAGGGGAAACTGAAGTTGGTTTCCGATGAAGTCGTGGAAAGTATAGTTACACCGGTACATGAACTCTATTATCACGCTATTTCAAAACAATTGTTTATAGGAGGCTATAAAGACGGAATACTTGTGTATGATATGGGGGAATCGGGAAAAATCACTTCCTGTCATTCACCAAACAATGTAGAGATTAACCGGATTGTTTCATTGAATGCTCATGAATTGCTAGTGGCTACAGGTGGAAAAGGTGTATATAAATTAGATGTGAATACCTGCCTGAGTGAACCATATATAACGGCTGATTATAGTAGCTATAATGGGATGAATGGAAACAATATCAATGACATTTATGTGGATGAAGAAGAGCGTATCTGGCTTGCTAATTATCCCACTGGTATTACAATCCGTAATAACCGTTATCAGAGTTACGACCTGATAAAACATTCTCTCGGAAACAACCGGTCACTGGTGAACGATCAGGTTCATGATGTGATGGAGGATAGTGACGGCGATCTTTGGTTTGCTACCAGTAATGGTATCAGTCTCTATCAGACCGGTACAAAAGAGTGGCACTCCTTTTTTAGTTCTTTTGATCCGGTACCGGATGATGAGAATCACATCTTCTTAGCACTGTGTGAAGTCTCTCCCGGTGTGATATGGGCTGGTGGTTTTACCTCCAATATTTATAAGATAGAAAAAAAAGGGTTTAAAATAAGTTGTTTTTCTCCTGCTTCTATTGCAGGAATACGCCCCGACCAATATATTTTTGATATTAAAAAGGATTCGAACGGTGATATTTGGTCTGGTGGATATTATAATTTAAAACGTATCAATCTTGAGACTAAAAGTGTGCGTTTGTATCCGGGGGTAAGTTCCATCACCACCATTCTGGAGAAAGATGCCCGGCAGATGTGGATTGGTACGAGAATGGGGCTTTATCAGCTTGATAAGAAATCTGGAGTTTACCAATATATTGACTTGCCTATTGAGTCTCTTTACATATGTGCATTATACCAGAGGGGAAACGGCATCCTGTATATTGGTACCCGTGGAGCCGGACTTCTAGTTTATGATAGCAATGAAGGGAAATTTATTCATCAGTATCGGGCTGACAACTGTGCGCTGATTTCCGACAATATTTATACGATTCTTCCACGTCAGGACGGCAGCCTCCTGATGGGAACGGAGAACGGTATTACAATCTATTCACCCAATGAACACTCCTTCCGCAACTGGACGCGGGAGCAGGGGTTGATGAGTGTCAATTTTAATGCAGGCTCTGCCACCGCTTACAGTAGTAGTACGCTTGTTTTTGGCGGTAATGACGGTGCTATCAGGTTCCCGACAGACATACAGATACCGGAGCCGCATTATTCACGTCTGTTGCTGCGTGATTTTATGATAGCTTATCACCCTGTTTATCCGGGTGATGACGGATCTCCCTTAAAGCAGGATATTGACGAAACCGAGCAGCTTGAATTAGCCTACGGACAGAATACTTTCTCTCTTGATGTAGCTTCTATTAATTATGATTATCCGTCCAATATTCTTTATTCATGGAAAATTGACGGTTATCATAAAGAATGGAGCCGTCCGAGCCACGATAACCGGATTCTTGTCAGAAATTTGCCTCCCGGCAGTTATACTTTACAAATTCGTGCCATATCCAATGAGGAGAAATATAAGACTTATGAGACGAGGAGCATTCAGATCATTATTACACCTCCGGTATGGGCCAGTATGTGGGCCATGGTGGGGTATGCAATTCTATTGGTGTTGGTTATGATTATCATATTCCGTATTATCATGTTGCACAAACAAAAGAAGATATCGGATGAGAAAACACGGTTCTTTATTAATACGGCCCATGACATACGTACACCGCTTACATTGATAAAAGCACCGTTGGAGGAAGTTGTAGAAAATCATATGGTGACTGATAAGGCATTACCTCATATAAATATGGCTCTTAGGAATGTGAATACATTGCTTCAACTGACGACCAACCTGATAAACTTTGAGCGGATAGATATTTACTCTTCTACCCTTTATGTATCAGAGTATGAGCTGAACTCTTATATGAATGATGTTTGCGCTACTTTCCGCAAATATGCCGAAATGAAACATATCAAATTTGTTTATGAAAGTAACTTTGACTATTTAAATGTGTGGTTTGATAGTGACAAGATGGGATCTATTCTAAAAAATATTTTGTCCAATGCATTGAAATACACGCCGGAAAATGGCAGTGTGTGTATTTGTGCTTACGAGGAAGGAACCACTTGGAGTATCGAAGTGAAAGATACAGGAATCGGTATTCCTTCATGTGAGCAGAAGAAATTATTCAGGAACTATTTTAGAGGTAGCAATGTTGTCAATCTGAAAGTAACGGGTAGTGGAATCGGACTTATGTTAGTATATAAACTGGTCCGGTTGCATAAGGGAAAGATTCAGATTCAAAGTGCCGAACAACAGGGTACTTGTGTCCGGATAACTTTTCTGAAAGGAAATAAACATTTCCATAAGGCTAAATTCATTTCCCCTAAAGAGGTGGATGAATGTCCGGAAGTTACCATGTCGGGTGAGGCTCCGGATTTGCCGGTCATGAAATCTCCACAGATGAACAATTCTTCGCAACGTGTTTTGGTAGTGGAAGATAATGATGATTTGCGCAATTATCTTGTTGATATGCTTGCCGTAAGTTATTACGTTCAGTCTTGTTCCAATGGAAAGGATGCACTTGTCATTATACGGGAATTTAATCCGGATCTCGTCATATCTGATATAATGATGCCCGAAATGAGTGGGGATGAGCTATGTTCAACTATAAAGAGTGATATTGAGATGTCCCATATTCCAGTCATTTTGCTGACCGCACTAGGGGATGAAAAAGATATACTCGGAGGACTGGAAATCGGAGCAGATGCTTATATCACCAAACCTTTTAGTGTGGGAATACTTAAGGTTACTATTAAAAACATACTTGCGAATCGTGCATTGCTCCGTCAAGTTTATAATAGTATTGAAGATGAAGAGAAGGATTTACCAGCTAATTGCGCTAATACCTTGGATTGGAAATTTATAGCTTCAGTTAAGGAATGTATAGAGAAGAACATGGGAGATCCGGGCTTTAATGTGGAGATGCTTAGCAGTCATCATCATATGAGTCGTACAAGTTTCTTTAATAAATTAAAAGCGTTGACCGGTTATGCTCCGGCTGATTATATCCGGATGATACGTTTGCAACATGCTGCACAGTTGTTAAAACAGGGTGAACATACAGTAACGGAGGTTTCTGATATTGTTGGATTCTCGGATGTGAAATACTTCCGGGAGGTATTTAAGAAGTATTACGATGTAAGTCCAAGCAAGTATGCAGAGTCGGGAAAGGAGGGAGCTTCTTCGACAACCAATTTTCGAAACGAGACAGATTAACCAAAAAGCCCTGTAAGAATGTTTTCTTCTCACAGGGCTTGTCTTTATGGGAAAGGAATTATTTATAGTAATTTGTTGGAGCCAAGTATAATCAGCATGGTATATCCCAGTATTAGTCCGATGATTCCCATAATTATGCCGACTTTTTCCATATCTTTTTGCTGAATCATACCCGTGGCATGTGCCAGTGCGTTGGGAGGGGTACTGATGGGTAATATCATTGCTAATGATGATCCGATTGCTACCCCGATCAATAAAGTTTCTACCCCACCTAATGAAAACAGGTTTTCGCGCATGCTGCTTCCTGCAATAGCAAGAATAGGGACGAGCAATGCCGCAGTAGCCGTATGTGAGATGAAGTTTGCCATGGCATAACAAATCAGTCCGGAGCCGACAATCATTAGTACAGGAGGCCATGTGTTGAAGGGGATAGCTTCAATCATATGTTTGGCCAGTCCTGTTTCCTGTAAGGCAACACCCAGTGCGAATCCACCGGCTACCATCCAGAGCACACTCCAACTGATTTCTTCTAGGTCACGTTTAGTGATAACCCCTGTTATACAGAATACGGCTACCGGAATCATGGCTACTACATTGGAATTCACTCCTGTCACTTTGTCAAACATCCATAGGACGACAGTGATAGCAAAAGTGATATAAACCACAATGGAACGCCAGTCTTTTTTTGCTTCACCTTCAATTTGTAATTCGATATTTTTTTGTTTAAAAGGGAATAGTCTTAAGAGAATAAACCACGCAATAAATAATACAATAATGGTATAAGGCAACATAAAACTCATCCACTCTCCGAAACCGATGTTTAAGTTTAGCCCTTCCGGGTCATTCAGGTATTTTAAAGCAATGGCGTTGGGTGGAGTGCCGATAGGAGTTCCCATACCGCCTACATTGGCAGCTACAGGAATAGCCATGGCCAGACCTATTTTTCCTTTACCGTCTGCTGGCAGTGCTTTTAACACAGGAGTAAGGAAAGTGAGCATCATGGCAGCTGTAGCCGTATTGCTAAGGAACATTGAAAAGGCTGCTGTAACGAGAATGAATCCTAATAGTACATAGCGTGACTGTGTTCCGAAAGGTCGCAACATGACGCGTGCCAACAATACGTCCAGTCCGCTTTTGGTTGCTGCGATGGCAAGTATGAACCCACCTATAAATAGCATAATGATAGGATCGGCAAAGCAGTGCATAATGGATTTATACTTGACTGTCTGCCCTAACTTATCAGCTGAAATATTTTGTGTGAGGAACCATAAGCTACTGTCGGAAACGGTGAGTAATAGTAATACAACAATCAATACGGAAGTTGTCCATGCAGGGACAGCTTCGAATACCCACATCAGTGTGGCAAAAATAAAGATGGAAATAAGTCTTTGTTCTATGACGGTTAATCCTTCTATTCCAAATGTGTCAATAGGGAGGAGCCATAAAATAAGGGAGAGGGTAATAGCTACGGTTAACTTAATGCATCGGGTTACTGTCTGATTTTTTGCCAACCGTTTGGCTTTTTTCAAATCCTGATAAGCCTCTACTAGATGGAAGCCGTGAAAAATTTTGTACATAATACTAGGTTAAGATAAAATTTAAAAAAACGGTGCAAAAATAACTTTTTATTCCATATTTAGTTATTAGGAGATGATTTTTTTTCTTTATTTTTTCTAGCTAAAGTGTCTTTGGAGATATTAATATAGATATTAGGTTAATTAGGACAAATTCTCTAAATTTGTGCCATTAACTTGACTAATACATCCATGGAGCATACTGAAACTTTAATAGTGGAGCAGTTGAAGACAGGCAATGAAGATGCTTATCAATACATCTATGACCGTCACTATGCTCTGCTGTGTCATGTCGCGAATGGCTATGTAAAAGATCAATTCCTCGCGGAAACCATCGTCGGAGATACTATTTTTCATTTATGGGAGATTCGTGAAACGCTGGAGATTTCCGTTTCCATCCGTAGCTATTTGTTGAGAGCCGTCCGTAATCGTTGTATCAACTATCTTAATTCAGAATGGGAAAAGCGAGAGATTGCGTTTTCATCTCTAATGCCCGATGAGATAACAGACGATAAAATGACGATATCCGATTCGCATCCGTTGGGGACATTGCTGGAGCGTGAACTGGAAGAGGAAATATATAAAGCCATTGATAAATTGCCGAACGAATGTCGTCGCGTGTTCGATAAAAGCCGTTTTGAAGGAAAATCATACGAAGAAATTTCTCAAGAGTTAGGCATCTCTGTCAATACGGTTAAGTATCATATAAAGAATGCATTAGCATCTTTACAAACGAATCTAAGTAAATATCTGATTACTCTATTTTATTTTTTTTCGGGTAAAAACGAAAAAAAGTCATTTTTAGACTACCCTCAATTAAAAATCTACTGTCTCCTTTATAGAACGCAGAAAAATGGAAGAAGAAAAGAAACATATTGATGAATTGATTGCAACCTATCTGACCGAAGGTTTGGACAAAAATGCTTTAGCCGAACTAAAAGCATGGATAGCTGCATCACCTGAAAATGAGGATTATTTTATTCAGCAACGGGAAGTCTGGTTCTCTGCCGTGAGCCGTGAAGCCGCGTCGAAATACAATAAAGACAAGGCATTCGATACCTTTAAGAATCGTATCGGGAGCCGGAAGCAAGTGGAGAAAGCTCCTCGCCAGGAATTCCGTTTGTCGGCGTTGTGGCGTTATGCCGCGATTATCGCAGTCATACTTGCAGTAGGATGCTTCTCATATTGGCAGGGAGGAGTGAATGTAAAAGACACTTTTGCAGATATATCCGTAGAGGCTCCTTTAGGATCAAGAACGAAACTCTATTTGCCTGATGGTACATTGGTTTGGTTGAATGCCGGTTCACGAATGACCTACTCACAAGGCTTCGGAGTAGATAACCGTAAAGTAGAATTAGAAGGCGAGGGATATTTTGAAGTCCAACGGAATGAGAAACTCCCTTTCTTTGTAAAGACTAAAGATTTACAATTGCAGGTATTGGGAACAAAATTTAATTTCCGCGATTATCCGGAAGATCATGAAGTAGTAGTATCCTTGTTGGAAGGGAAAGTAGAATTAAGTAATTTACTGAAAAAAGAGAAAGAAGCTTTCCTTGCACCCGACGAGAGAGCGATATTAAACAAAGCGAACGGATTGATGACCGTAGAAACTGTCACAGCTTCCAATGCCTCCCAATGGACGGATGGCTATCTGTTTTTTGATGAAGAACTTTTGCCCGACATCGTGAAAGAATTGGAACGTAGCTACAATGTGAATATCCACATAGCTAATGATTCATTAAATAAATTCCGGTTCTACGGAAACTTCGTCCGTCGGGAACAAAGTATTCAGGAAGTGTTGGATGCGTTGGCATCTACAGAGAAAATGCAATATAAAATTGAAGAGCGCAATATAACTATCTATTAACCAGTTACCAGAGATTATAATACTATGATTGTTTAACCTTATAATTGAAGAATATGAGTAAAGGAAATAATACTGAATAGTCTTTAGTGAATGATAAGGAGAGAAAAATAAAAACCGGAAGATCTCGAACATCTTCCGGCTCCTGAATCTCTTCTTCAACAACTTTCAAACGTGAGCATGTTTTCAAAAGAGATTATGCAAAGTTAGCAAAATACATCTCTTTTAAAACGAGTTATTCAAGTTTTAATTAAATAATTTGTTTATTTTATGAATTACAGGAAGAAGGCCATATTAATGGTCGTGGCTCTCTTTTGCCTTAACATAGCAATGCTAGCCCAGGCCGTTTCATTGAAAATGAATAATGTTTCAGTGAAAGAAGCAATGACGCAATTGAAGAATAAAAGCGGATATTCTTTCGTATATAAAGTGGGGGACCTGGATACCAGGAAGATTGTAAGTGTAAAGGCAAAACAATTGAATGAAGCTATCGATCAGATATTGTACGGGCAAGAAGTTGTTTATGAGGTAAAGGGCAAGAATATTATTGTCCAAAAAGGGCAAGCGCGGCAGAATACCTCTAAAGACACTAAAAGGCGTAAAGTCACAGGTACAGTGAGCGATGCCAACGGTGAACCGATCATCGGTGCTACCATCAAGGAAAAAGGAACAACCAACGGAACCGCATCTGATTTGGATGCTAACTTCTCTCTGGAAGTGTCACCGGGAGCTGTATTGGAAGTCTCCTATATCGGTTATCAGACACAGGAAGTAAAGGTGGGCGACCGGGTATCTTTATCTGTCACCTTGGCTGAAAATCAGCAAATATTGGACGAGGTGGTAGTGGTGGGGTATGGTACAACCTCCCGTAAAAACCTGACTACTTCTATCGCTACCGTAAAAACAGAAAAAATATCCAAAGCGGCTACTAGCAATATCTCCGGAATGTTGCTGGGACGTGCTGCCGGTTTGCAGGCAACCGTTGCCAGTCCCCAGCCGGGAGGAGGTATTAATATCTCCATTCGTGGAGGTGGTACACCGATTTATGTGGTGGATGGAGTAGTTATGCCTAGCGGCTCTTTTGAAGTCGGCACGGGAAGTACGTCACTTCCTTCTTCCGTCAATCGTGCCGGACTGGCCGGATTAAACCCCAATGATATTGAATCCATTGAAATCCTGAAGGATGCTTCTGCAGCAATTTATGGTGTCGGAGCAGCGGATGGTGTTATTCTGGTGACAACCAAAAAAGGAAAAGAGGGAAAACCGACCATCGTGTATGAAGGAAGCTATTCCGTGCAAAAACATTATCCTTACCTGGATGTATTGAGCGGACCCGAACTGATGAATATGGTGAATGTGTTCAGTAAAGAGAATTATTTATATGACAAAGGTCAGTATCCTTATGGAAACGCCGCTTATGACGATAAATGGACACCTATCTTTACACCGACACAAATAGCCAATGCCCCGACTACGGATTGGCTGGACAAGGTACTGAAAACAGGTGCAGTGACCAATCATAATCTGACGATTAGCGGTGGTTCGGAAAAGTTTAAATACTATCTGGGCGTTAACTACTATAAAGAAGACGCTACCGTTTATAATTCGGATATGGAGCGATACTCCCTGCGTACAAACATCACATCCCAGCTGACTAATTTCCTGAAACTGACAACAATTGTCAACTTGAATCAGAATAATTACACGAACTCTACTGTCGGCGGAGATGTCGGAAACTTAAGAGATCAGGGAGCCGGAGCACTTTTCGGAGCAATCTTCTATCCCTCTTATCTTCCCGTGTACGATGCCGAAGGACAATATAATGTATTCAGCCGGACGCCTAATCCCGTTTCCATGCAAGATATTAATGACAAATCCGAGCAAAATGGTTACTACATGAACTTCTCACTGGATGTCGATATTATCAAGAATATGCTTTCAGCCAAAGTATTGTATGGCTTGAACAAGGAAAATACTTCTCGTGATTCTTACATTCCTTCTGATATTTACTACGCATTGCAACGTAAATCCAGAGGAAACTTAGGATATGGAAAAAGGCAGCAAAGCACTCTCGAAGGTACATTAACATTCCAACATAAATTTGGAGAGTTATTGGATATGAATTTGATGGCCGGTATGGGACGTTATCTTGATAGTGGCGATGGTTCGGATATATCTTATGAAAATGCCAATGACCATATACAGGGAAGTAGCGTAGGTATGGCAGACGGTCCTTTCTATCCGACTTCCTATAAATATAAGAATGAAAAGAGATCACAGTTTGTCAGAGGAAGTTTCGACTTATTCGGACGCTATGTAGTATCCGCTTCATTGCGTCGTGACGGTACGGATAAATTCTTTCCCAGTAAGAAATACGCCCTCTTTCCATCTGTTTCTCTTGCATGGAAGATGAACGAAGAATCATTTATAAAGAATATCTCCTGGATTAATATGTTGAAATTAAGAGCCAGTTACGGTGAAACAGGTAGCGATAACCTGGGTACAACACTATACGGTATTGTAACGACAACCCGCGAGGATGTTCAATTCAATAATAATTCGGTAACTTACATTCCCTACATATTGTCCGGCGCTAACTATGAAGATGTCACCTGGCAAAAGACAGTCATGAAAAATATCGGATTGGATTTTTCTATTTTTAGAGATCGAATCTGGGGTAGTGTAGACGTATTCCGTAACGACGTAACCCATTTGTTGGGAACAGCACCGACAGAATTATTGGGAATGCACGGAACACGTCCTATCAATGGAGGGCATTATAAACGTACCGGAGTAGATGTAAGCCTGAACTCATTGAATCTCCAGACACATGAATTTAAATGGACCTCTCAAATTACGATGTCCCATTACAATGCAGTATGGATCGAACGTATGCCTAACTATGATTATCAGAAATATCAGAAAAGGAAAAATGAACCGATGAATGCATTCTATTATTATAAAACGACCGGTATTATCGATGTGGATAAGAGTAATATGCCCGAATCGCAACGTTCATTGGGACCTGCCGCCTGTATGCCGGGTTATCCTATTGTCGAAGATAAAAACGGTGATGGAATCATTGACGTGAATGACTCTTACATGGATAACATGCTTCCAAAATTGTATTTTGGTTTTGGCAATACGTTTACATGGAAAAACTTTGATCTGGATATATTTATGTACGGACAACTAGGTGTAAAGAAATGGAATGACGCATATAGTTATAGTGCAGATGCCGGAAATCTCTCCAGGGGAGTGGATGCGCACAATGTGGGTATCTATTCTTATAACATCTGGAATACCCAGACAAACACGAACGGACATTTCCCGGGTATTGCAATCAGTAAATCAGTGGCTTTACCCGAAAATCTGGGCTTTGATTATACAAGAGAAAATGCCTCTTATATACGTGTGAGAAACATTACACTGGGATATAACCTGGGTCCCAAAGAATTATCCGTATTTAAAGGGTATATTAGAGGAATACGTGTGTTTGTCGACTTTCAGAATCCTTTGACCTTTACCAAATACAAAGGATATGACCCTGAAATCAACACTTCCTCTTCGAATCTGACCGGAGGACAATATCCTCAAATGAGAGTTTATTCAATAGGTGCAAAATTAACCTTCTAAACTTCAAGCTATGAAATCTAACAAATTATGTCGTATGAAAAAGAAGTTCTTTTTACCGATGCTTGTTTCCTTGCAACTCTTATTCGGTAGTTGTGAGAATAATTTTGATCCTTATATTTACGGAGCTTTGTTGCAGGGAGAATATCCTTCCACAGAGCAGGAGTATGTTTCCTATATGATGGTTTGCTACCTGCCTTATACTACGGTTTGGACGTATGATATGGGTTCGGGTGGTTTGCAACATGGTATTCATATACAGTCTGGAGGAGCGGTGCGTATGTTTGATTCTGCTTCTGATATATGTGCGCCTGCTACCACAGTAGGTGCAGACTGGGAACGCCTTAGTAAAGGAGATTATAGTAATTGCTTTTATTACTGGCGCGGGAAATGTAGACGACGGTGGCAACTTGAATCATTTCCCGAAAACAGCCCAGGTAACCCGTATGACTGAAGTGATTGGAACGTTGGAAAAAGCTCCCCTGACTGCTCTTACGGAAGAAAAGAAGAATAATTTACTTGGAGAAGCACGCTTGTGTCGTGGATTAATGATGTACTTCCTGTTGCATGTTTACGGTCCCGTACCGGTAATCCTGGATCCCGAAAAAGTAATTGATCCGGAAGCGTTGTCGAATACCGTGCGTCCTTCTTTGGATGAAATGACTCAATGGATTACGGATGATCTGGAATTTGCCGCAAAGAATGCTCCCGAAGTAGCCCCGGATTTGGGACGCTATACGCGTGACTATGCCCGTTTCTGCCTGATGAAACACTGTCTGAACGAGGGTGAACACATGGAAGGTTATTATCAGAGAGCGATTGATATGTATAATGAACTCAATACGGGCAAATATGATTTGTTTAAAACCGGAAGTACTCCGTACGTTGACCTGTTTAAGAATGCCAATAAATTCAATAAAGAAATGATTATGGCTGTCAGCTGTAGCCCGGCTGCCGATGGTAACCCGAAACATGGAAATGCGAATCCTTTCCTGATGTGGGCTTTACCTTCTGATGTGGCAAAAGGGGATCCTTTTCCAATGGGAGGCGGATGGCTCCAGGCTTTCAGTATGGATAAAAAATACTACGATGCTTTCGAAAGCAACGACGGTCGTCTGAAGACCATTGTAACCAGTTATAAGGATAAGAATGGTGTCGTTATCAACAAAGATAATCTGGGAGTGAGATGGAACGGATATATTATAAATAAATTCCCGCAGGAGACGATGACTACTTTCCAGGGTACCGATATTCCTTTGGCAAGATGGGCCGATGTATTATTGATGTATGCAGAGGCAGAAGTGCGCAAAACAGGAACTGTACCTTCCGTAGCTGCTATAAATGCGGTGAATCAGGTGAGAAAAAGAGCCGGGCTGTCGGACTTGCCGAGTGTGACAACCAATACAAAAGACGCTTTTTTGAACGCTATTCTGATAGAGCGGGGACATGAGTTTTTCTATGAAGGTTATCGAAAGATTGACTTGATCCGCTTTAATAAATACGCGCAAGAAATGTATAAGGCGAAAGGCATAATGCCGACGCATCAATACATGCCGATTCCTAACTATGCAGTCGAACAGGCCATTTCTTATGGAAAAGAGCTGAAGCAGACTTGGGAACGTCCGGGTTGGGCGGAGGATAAGAGCAAAGCGCAGCAAAGTATAAATTAAACCTATTAACTGAATAAAAGATATGAAACGTATGAGTTACTATATAATTGGTCTATTATTGTCTTTAATGAGTTGGTCGTGTTCGGATGATGCAGAAACAGGCAGAGAAGAAATTCCGGTGGAAACTGATGGCGGATATTTGTTCGCTCACATGACTAATGCGAATTATGGAAAGTTGTATTATGCTGTTTCCCGGGATGGCATCAACTGGGAAACACTGAATAAAGGCCGGATCATCAATAGCGCTTACATTGGACATCCTGATATTTGTCAGGGACATGACGGAGCTTTCTATATGATTGCAGTCAATCCGCTGGCTTTGTGGCGTTCGGAAAATCTGGTGACATGGACATCTACCCAGTTGAATGAAATGATTTTTAATCGTAGCAATGCACAGGGATTCTATACTACCTATTATTGGGGAGCACCCAAAATGTTTTATGACAAGGATAGCGAACAGTATATTATAAGCTGGCATGCCTGCAACGACCCGGATAAGGACGATTGGGACAGTATGCGCACTCTCTATGTGTTGACAAAGGATTTCGAGACCTATACGGAACCACAGAAATTATTCAATTTTACCGGTACGGATGAGAATATGGCTATTATCGATGCTATTATCTGTAAAGTAAACGGTGTTTATTATGCGATTATGAAAGACGAACGCGATCCGGCTGTTGCCCCGGAAACAGGGAAAACAGTCCGTATTGCCACCTCTTCCAATCTGACTGGTCCTTATACCAATCCGGGAGCACCTGTCACTCCGAATGATATGATGCGTGAAGCACCTATTTTTATCGAACGGCCGAATCATAGCGGTTGGTTTATTTATGCGGAATCTTATGCAGCCAAACCTTATGGGTATCATTTGTTTCAGTCGACCTCTATGGACGGCCCATGGAAAGAGCGTACTTTCTCCGGACCTAATGTAAAGGATGGTACGGACAGGCCCGGCGCACGACACGGCTGCATTGTAAAGGTGAACGAAACAGTTTATCAGGCTCTGCTGAAAGCATATAAAAAATAAATGTATAATCTTAATATGACTGCATTATGAAATATTATATATATACGGTTCTTCTGTTGCTGTTAACGGCATCTTGCAGTGATGACGTACAGAAATGGGATCAATGGCCGGAATGGAAACTTGCCTCTCCTCTTTCTGTAGGAGGTCAAGTGTTGGATGAAGAGATTTACTCTAATTTTCAGGGAAAAAAGCTTCATCTGGAAAAAGGACAGGAAGTCGAGTTTTCGGGGGTTGACGAAATAGAATCCATTCTTTCACCGGATTACTTTGAATATGTGTCTGAAAATAAGGCCCGTTTCAAAGGAGAGACGGCTGATTATAGTGTGCTTTATGATCCTGCTAATGAGCTTTTGTACATAGAAAAAGCCGGGGCGACCTATCCGGACGGATTATGGCTCTGCGGAGCCAACTGGGGACATCCTCAAGCGAGGCTGGTTACCACAAGCGGCTGGAGTATGGACGGACCCAACAATGTGCTTTATTGCTATAAAAGTGCCGACAATGTTTTTCAACTGACTCTCTATCTGGCTAATAACTTCTCATTTAAGTTTTTCAAGCATAGAGGCTGGGGAGAAGGAGACAATGAGATCACTACTCTTCCCGAAGATAATATCACTCTAACTACCCCTTTCCTGGTTGCCGGAAAGACGGGAGGAGATTTTATTCCGGGACCTCTGTTCCAACCCGGAGTTTATCTTATCACGCTCGATTTGAACAATAACACTTGTGCTTTTGAAGCGAAAGATGAGAATATTCAAGAACAATCCTTCCTGGTTAACGGTCAGGAAATGGGTATATTAGAAGAGGCTTCATCTTTTCTGGGCATTGCTTTGGAACTTCATAAAGGTGATGAAGTGACTTTCAGCAATTTTGGTGATGTGAGAAAGATGCTTCAACCGGATTTCTTTGAAAATATAACAAAAGATAAAGCCACATTTATAGGAGTAGACGGAAACTATAAATTGTATTATGATCCGATAAACAAACTGACATATCTGGAAAATCGCTCGGTGAATTATCCGGATGGGTTATGGGTTTGCGGATCCAGTTTCGGACATCCTCAAGCCGGACGGGTGACTGTCGGCACATGGACTTTCAACTTGCCGAGTGATGCATTCCAGTGTGTGAAGGTATCAGACAATATCTTTGAAACTACTCTTTTTCTGGTTAAAGATTTCCAGTTTAAATTCTACAAACAACGTCCTTGGGGAGGTGAACTGGCTAGTACTATTGTCAATACGCAACCTGTTAATTTATTGGGTAAGGGATGGTATTACAGTGATCCGGCAACAGGTGGCACTGGTGGCGGACATTTTACCGGTGATTTTGTAGCCGGACCGGATTTCACACCGGGAGTATATCGTGTCCGGATAGATTTGAATAAGAATATATGTATGTTTATTGATAAGGTGGATGAAGGACAACTTGGACCGGAATCTTATAAAATAAATGGTACGGAACTGACTCAATCTACTAATCCAAGCTATATCGCTGTAGAGTTAAACCTCACGAAAGGACAAGTGGTCGATTTCGAAGGATTTAGTTATCTGGACTATATGCTTCAACCGGAATACTTTACGAATGAAAATGGACAATATAAGTTTAACGCTCCGGACGGTAAGTATCGGATTTCATATAATAAGGATAGAGAACTTATATATGTAGAGAAAACGACCGATACGGAATTCCCGGAAACAGTATGGATAACTGGAGCTGCCTTCGGCCATCCTAGAATCAGCGGACTCCTTCCCGATGACATTGGAAACTGGGGATGGGATAATCCAAAAGACTTTATTTGTTGTGTGAAGACCGGAGATCGTGTATATGAAACTAACCTCCTTCTGAACAACGATTT
>OLPX01001300.1_pt1 | contig 18144 bp, 13 predicted proteins | sample 1672491 | NCBI WGS metagenome assembly OLPX01 (sample SAMEA3136692, study PRJEB25190) | human gut metagenome | biome: human gut; feature: human-associated habitat; material: faeces | place: Austria | collected 2013 | reverse complement strand
TTTTGGACCGGGGAAATATGGCTGGCCTACGAGCGGACCGGGGAGGCTGCTTTCCGGGAAGCCGGAACCATACAGGCGGAATCGTTCTTAAAGCGCATCCGGGAGCGGGTGGACGTGGACAACCACGACATGGGATTTCTCTACACCCCCTCCTGCGTGGCGGCCTACCGTCTGACGGGCAATGAGACCGCCAGAGAGGCCGCGCTGCTGGCAGCGGACAACCTGATGGGGAGATTTCAGGAAAAGGGGCAGTTTTTCCAGGCGTGGGGCCAGCTGGGGGCCAGGGACAATTACCGCCTGATCATCGACTGCCTTCTCAACATGCCGCTGCTGTTCTGGGCCAGCGAGACCACCGGAGACAAACGGTACCGGGAAAAGGCCGAGGCCCACATCCGGACGGCCATGAACTGCGTGATCCGGCCGGACCACAGCACCTACCACACCTACTTCTTCGACCCGGAGACCGGGGCGCCCGTGAAGGGCGTCACCCACCAGGGCAACCGGGACGGCTCCGCCTGGAGCCGCGGCCAGGCCTGGGGCATCTACGGAAGCGCATTGAGCTATCGGATCGAGAAAAATGCAGCGTACATGGACGTGTTCCGGAAGGTGACGGACTATTTCCTGGCGCATCTGCCGTCGGATCTGATTCCATATTGGGATTTTGATTTTGACGACGGAAGCGGGGAGCCGAGAGATTCCTCCTCCGCTGCCATCGCAGCCTGCGGAATGCTGGAGATGGCGAAGTTTATGGAGGCGGAGGAAGCCGCTTACTACCGGGATATGGCCGGGCGTCTGGTGAAAGCGCTCAGCGCGCGGTGCGCGGTCAGGCGGCCTGATGAGTCCAACGGCCTTCTCCTTCACGGCACCTACGCCAGAGCCAGCGCCGGGAATCCCTGCGCGGACCGGGGCGTGGACGAGTGCAACACATGGGGAGATTATTTTTATATGGAAGCGCTCACAAGGCTTGTAACGGATTGGGAACCCTATTGGTATTAGTTTTTAACGTCTCTGTCATTGCGCAGCAGCGGTTGGTATGATAAAATGGAAGAAACAGGAAGGCCGTCCCGGTGTCCCGGGGCGGCTTTTCGAAAATTCAGGGCCGATGGGTCCGAAGGAACGGCGGGGAGAGGAAAGCAGTTGTGTTTAAAGGCGTGGGAGAGATCGGGCTGGAGGAACGGCCAATGCCCGCATTACAGGAGCCGGGGGATGCCTTGGTGCGCGTGACCCTGACCACCATCTGCTCCAGCGATATCCACATCAAACACGGAGCGGTGCCGAGGGCGGTACCGGGGGTGATTCTGGGCCACGAGTTTGTGGGCGTCGTGGATCAGGTGGGCGCTGGCGTCCGCCGCTTCCGGACAGGAGACCGGGTGGCGGTGAACGTGGAAACCTTCTGCGGGGAGTGCTTTTTCTGCCGCAGGGGTTATGTGAACAACTGCACCGATCCCCAGGGCGGATGGTCCCTGGGCTGCCGGATCGACGGCGGCCAGGCCGAGTACGTCCGCATCCCCTACGCGGACAACGGACTGACGGCGATCCCGGACAGCGTGACCGATGAGGCGGCCCTGTTTACCGGGGATTTGCTCTCCACCGGCTACTGGGGAGCCGGGCTTGGGGAGATTCGCAGAGGGGACACGGTGGCGGTGATCGGCGCGGGTCCCACCGGGTTGTGCGCCATGATGTGCGCGAAGCTGTACGAGCCGGCCCACATCGTTGCCGTGGACGTGGATCCCGGAAGGCTTCTGCTGGCCCGGGAGAACGGCCTGGCGGACGTGGTTTTAAACCCCTCGGAGTGCAATGTGAAGTCGGAGATTCTGGCGCTTACCGGCGGCCGGGGCGCGGACTGCGTGATGGAGGCCGCAGGCGGAGAGCGGACCTTTGAAATGGCCTGGCAGATCGCCCGCCCCAACGCGGTGGTCTGCGTGATCGCTATGTACGAGGAGGACCAAAGCCTGCCGCTGCCGCAGATGTACGGCAAAAACCTGGTGTTTAAGACCGGAGGCGTGGACGGCTGCCGCTGCGGGGAGATCATGGAGCTGATCGCGGAGGGCAGGCTTGACACCGGCTGTCTGATCACCCACCGCACGGATCTGGACCACATTCTGGAGGCATACCGGGTATTTGAGGAGAAGCGGGACAATGTGGTCAAGTACGCGGTGAGCGTGGGCTGTCATTCGGACCAGAAACGCCGCCCCTGACGGCGGTCTGACATAAATGCAGTGCGGAAACTGAAAATTGGGGAAAAGGAGGTTGCGATTTATGAACAGAGTGATTACAATCAGCCGCCAGTATGGCAGCGGAGGACGGGAGTTAGGAGAAAAGCTGGCAGCGCGTTTGGGGATTCCCTTCTACGACAAGGAGCTGGTGGGCATGATCGCCAGGGAAGGAAAGATTGAGACTGCGGTGCTGGAGGCTTACGACGAGGTGGAGCCGGATCTGGACAATTATTCGCTGCGGGACGTACCGCCGGACTACCAGATCGCCATGACCCAGAAGCTGTACGCAGCCCAGTGCCGCGTGATTCTGGATCTGGCGGCCCAAGGTCCCTGCGTGATCGTTGGGCGCTGCGCGGACGCCATTCTGCCGGATGCCGTTCATCTGTTTATCTACGCCGGCATGGACAGGCGCCGGGAGCGGATCGCCGGGCTTCACCCGGAGCTCTCGGGGGATCAGGTGGAGAAACGGATCATTTCCGTGGACCGCAAGCGCAAGGCCTACCACGAATACTATTCCACCAAGGACTGGGGGGAGATGGAGGGGTATGACCTCTGTCTGAACACCGGCAGAACCGGAGTGGACGGCTGTCTGGAGGCGGCGCTGGCTTATATGGAACATGTGAAAGACTGACGAGCGGATGGGCGGCCCCCTATCCTCCGCAGCTGAGCGGATGGGGGCTGCCCAAAACTGAATGGAATGGCCCGCCGATTGTTCCGGCGGGCCATTCTTGGATGCGGTGGGTTGTTGGCGGGACATTGTTTGACAAACGGCCTCAGGAACCCTATAATGGGTGTTATAGCTCGATAATCGTTTGTAAAAAGTGAGGTACGGCAGATGGACCGAAATCGAAAAAAACATAAGTTTTCCCTGCCGGTGACCGTCACGGTCGGTATTGCCCTGGCGCTGGTGTTCTATCTGGCGCTGTCCTACTTTCTGGGGGGTTACCGAAGCGATATCTATGACCGCATCATCGACTCCAATATCTCCGCGCTCAAGGAGACGACCAGCACACTGATTTCCAAAACCACAGAAGGCTTCGACCACTGCCGGCACGAAATACGCGTGCTTGGCATCGGCATGTCCGAAGAGCTGAAGGAGAGCGGCTTTACGGCCGTGGATGAGATCAGCCAGGACGACCGCAATTACATCCGGGATTTCAACCAGATCTCGGTATTTGATTACTGCGTGCTGTTAAATGAATCCGGCCGGGGAATCTACAGCCAGGGCAGCTATATCAAGCCCATCAACCTCTACTCCAGCCAGGCGTATGTGGACTGTATTTCCAGCCCGGACGGATCGGCCATCAGCTTTATCTCAGATCCCTTCAGCGCCTCCGGCAAGGATGTGGTGGCATTTTCCTGCCGCGCCGGCTCCGTGATTCTGATCGGAATCTACAGCCAGGATTCGTTTGAAGCGCTGTACGACTCGGCCATCTTCGGGGATAACGCCTCCTATATGATCACCACGGATTCCGGCCTGATGCTTTCCAGCACCCATGTGTCAAAGGAGGTGGAGGAATCCCTCAATCTGTTCGCATATTTCCGGGAAAATCCAAAAAACGCCGGTTTTTTCACGCCGGATGATCAGGGCATGAGCGGTTATGAACAGGTGCTTTCAGACTTTAAAGCGCACCGGAGCGGCAGTGCGGAGCTGTATTTCGGGGAAACGCGCTACGAACTCGTCTATGCGCCCATCCCGCAGACCGGCTGGAATTTCATTTCCTGCGTCTCCTACGACTACATCACCGCGGAGGCGGCCCGGATCAACCAGAAAACCATTGAGCTGACCATGTTTATCATCGTACTGATGCTGGGAATGTTTGGGGTGATCGTGGTCATGCTGGTGTTCGTGGTGCGCGCCAACGCCTCACGGGAGGCTGTGCGCAGGGACCGGCTGTTCAACCTGATGACCCGCTATGTGCCCAATGTGATTGTCATTGCGGACAGCGGGACGGGCGCCATCGAGTACGCCTCCCGCAACACGGAAAAGGTGCTGGGGATTGAGGATACGTTAGACAATATCATTGACGAGAGAACCTTAGGCTGCGTGGCCCCGCGGGACCGTCAGGCGGTTCTGGAGCTGGTGCGCGAGGTCCGCGCAGGCAGGAAGAGCAGCGGCAGCCTGAGCATGCATTTTACGCGGCCGGACACGCAGGCGGATATCATTCTGGCCCTGAACGCCTACCGGATCGCGGAGCAGGACAGCAGCCAGAGCTTTATCACCCTGACGCTGGAGGACATCACGGAAAGCGTGCAGTCCCGCAGACGTCTGGAGGAAGCCCTGTTAAACGAGGAGCGCGCGGGCGCCGCCAAGAGCACCTTTTTGGCCAGCATGAGCCACGACATCCGCACGCCCTTAAACGCGGTGATTGGCCTGACCAATCTGGCCCTCTGTACGCCAAATGACAGCAAAAAGGTGATGGAGTGCCTGCAGAAGATCGCCAACTCTTCCCAGCTGCTGCTGGGGTTGATCAACGACGTATTGGATATGTCCAAAATTGAGTCCGGCAAAATGCAGCTGGCCGAGACGGAGTTCGAGCTGGGCGAGTGGCTGGCCGGCGTGGTGACGGTGATCCAGTCCCAGACCAGCGTGCGCGGACAGCATTTTGACGTGAACGCCTGGAACATTACCCATGAGCTTCTGTGCGGCGATACGGTGCGCCTGAGCCAGGTGCTCACCAATGTGCTGGGCAACGCGGTAAAATTTACGCCCAAAGGCGGGGAAATCTACCTTGAGATCTCGGAAATTCCCTCGCCGGATCCGGCGTCCGCCCGTTTTGTGTTCCGGATCAGCGACACGGGCGTGGGCATGAGCCGGGAATATTTGAGCCATATCTTTGAAATGTTTACCCGGGAGCAGAACGCCTACAGCCAGGGCGTCCAGGGTACGGGTCTGGGCATGGCCATCACGAAGCGGATCGTAGATCTCATGGGCGGCTCCATCCGCGTGGAGAGCGAGCCTGGGAAGGGAACCACTTTTACGGTGGAGATCTCCGTCCGGCTCAGCAGCCGCCAGATTCCGCTGGCCGCTGGCTGCCGCATGTTAGTGATCGGCGAGCCGGGCAGCGGGGAAAAATGCGCGGATGCGGTCCGCAAGCTGAACGAGATCGGCGTGGACGCCGTCTGCAAGGTGGGGTACGCGGACGCGGTGGCCCTGGCGGCAGAGGAGCGGGATGCGGGGCGGCCGTTTGCTTTGGCCTTTATCCCTTATAAGCTGCTTCGGTTCGACCAGACTCTGAGCGGCAGCCGCCTGCGAAGGGAATTGGGCGGGGAAATGCGGCTGCTTCTGGGGCTGAAGCCAGACGAGCAGGAGCTGTGTGAGCAGATAAAGCGGGAAGAATTTACCCAGACAATCCCGCTTCCGCTCTTCCGGATGAGCCTTTACCGGAAGATCACCGTTCTGATGGGTCAGAGCGAGGACGCCGCCGGAAGCCTGAGCGGGGAATTGAGCGGCCTGCGCCTGCTGCTGGTGGAAGACAATGCGATGAATATGGAGATCGCCGTGGAGATGCTCACAGGCCCCTTGGGGGCGCAGGTAGACAAAGCCCGCAACGGCGAGGAGGGCTGCGCGGCGTTCCTTCAGGCGCCGGAACACACGTATGACGTGATCCTGATGGATCTGCAGATGCCGGTTCTGGGAGGTCTGGATGCGGCCCGCAGAATACGGGGGAGCAGCCATCCCCAGGCGGCGGATATTCCCATCATCGCCCTGACGGCAAATGCCTTTGAGGAGGACCGGAGGGAAGCGCTGGCAGCTGGGATGAACGGCTTTGTGTCAAAGCCCATTGACTTTACCGTTCTGACCCGGGAAATAAAACGGGTCCGGCGGGAAGGACGCCCCCTGCATCTGCTGCTGGCCGAGGATAACGAGGTCAGCCGGGAAATCGCTGTGGAATTGATCCGGATGGACGGACAGACTGTGGAGGCGGTGGAAAACGGCAGCCAGGCATTAAGCGCCTACCTGAGCGCTCCCGATCACACCTATGACGCCATTTTGCTGGACCTGCACATGCCGGTGATGGACGGCTTTGAGGCCGCCGCCGCGATCCGGAGCAGCAAAAAACCCAGCGCCGCCGCGGTTCCGGTCATTGCGCTGACAGCCAGCAGCGAGGACGAAGTGCGCGGGGAAGCCGCCCGGGCGGGATTCGGAGCGGTTCTGTCAAAACCCATCGACATGGAAAAGCTGCGGGGCCTGCTGCTCTGACGGGCGTGGGCTGGGAATGAAGGAAACGGACGCAGTGAGAGAGGAAGGTACAGTATGAGAAAACGGGTTGGAACCGGGGTTCTGCTGGCGCTGCTTGTGACGGTGGCGGCCGGGTGCGCGAAAACCCCGGATGTGACGGAGACGACCCCGCAACATCAGAGCGGGACCGGGCTGAACGAGACGCCGGTGACGCTTCACGTATACAACACTCTGGGAGAAACGGTCAGTATGGAGCGGGCGGAGGAGTATATCCGCCGCACCATGCCCAACGTGACCATTGAGAGCACCTACGAAATCGCCCCTAAGATGGAGAACGCCCAGCTGGCGGCGGTGCGCGGGGGAGGCGGGCCTGAAATCCTCTACACGCAGGACTATTATACATACGTGCAGAACGGCTATCTGAAGGATCTGACTTCCGAGCCGTTTTTAAAGAACTACATGATCAGCGCCCTGAGCGATGCGGAGGTGGGCGGAAAGGTTTATGCGCTGCCGGTGGGCAACGGGTATATCTCCGGTTTGATGGTCAATCAGCGGCTTTTGACGGAGCTGGGCTATGAGCTGCCGCAGACCCAGGACGAGTTCGTCGAGCTCTGCGGCAGGCTCCAGGAGAGCAGGGAGGAGACCGGGGTGAGGGCTTACGCCTTTGGCATGCTCTACGATGAGAGGGCGGCTCTGGGGGCCATGCCGTTTTTTCTGGACGCGTACACGGACAGCGCTTATGTGCAGTGGCTGAGCCAGTACCGGCGCGATCCGTCGTCGGTTTCCTTTCAGGATCCGGCTTTTGTCCGGGTGCTGCAGGAGCTTGAGGAGCTAAAGGCTCTGGGGCTGTGCCAGAGCAGCGATTTTCTGACCAGTGATTCCCAGAATCTTCAGGAGGTAATCCGGGGGGATGCGCTGATGTGCTCGGTCAGCTATGTGGATTTTGCCGTCCGGTTCGAGGATAAGCTCACCGAAGTGAACGGCGTACCCAGCTTCCGGGTGGCGAAGGACGGGCGGCAGATCTATGTGCCCGCCGAAGACTTTGTGTTCATTCCCTATATGGGGAAAACCCGCGGTGAAAGCTGGCTGGCCACCAACGGGGACTGGTATCTGGGGATCAACGCGAATGTCGCCGACGAGGCCACCCTGCAGGCCAGCCGCCTGTATCTGGAGTACGTGGCCTCCACGGAGTTTGCGCCGGAGTATTACAGCGCCTCGGTTCCGGCCGGAGCCACCACCTATTACCGCCGGGACGACACCCTGGAATACAGCTTTTTTCAGGAACGGCACCCGGAGGTTTACCAGTGCCTGACGGAAAACTCCATTATTAAAAATCCATACCAGTTTTACGGCTCAAGCCTTTTCACCTTCTCCCTGCGGCATTACCTCTGCGACCAGAAATATTACGCGGGGTTAAGCGGCGGTTCCGCCTACAAGGACATTGGCACTGCGGAGGACATACTGGCCGTGCTGGAGGATTACCGGATTACGGGACAAAATCCGTACGAGGTGCCGGACCGGGTGGTGGGGTACACGGAAAAGGAATACGGCTACGTGCGCATTTACTCGCGTTCCAACGAATCGGCGCTGGGGAATCTGCTGGCCGATGCGATGCGCGAGTATACGGGCGCAGAGCTTGCCGTTGTCAACGCCGGGGCGCTGACAGCGGGGCTGGAGGCAGGGGAGATCACCGAGTCCGACCTGGCCACGGCCATGCTCTACGGCCTGAGCAACCACGTGGTCACCGTGCGCTGCAAGGGCGCCAACCTCATTTCCATTCTGTCCACCAACAACCTGGTAAGCACGGTGCGTGTGGACCAGTCCGGCGTATACGGGGGCATGGTGATTCCCTCCGGATTTACCTACACCATCGCCTACGAGCCGGTGGATGGGAACGAATATGGCGCAAGGGCGCAGATCCGCGATGTGCGCCTGGCAAACGGGGAACCGCTGGACCCTGAGGCCTGGTACACGGTCACAACCACGGACTATGAGCTTGGGGGAAGGGACTTATGGGAGGCATTCACCCTCATCCCGGCGGAGAAGCCCGGCAAGCTGCCGGACGGCATCGCCATCTACCGGACGTTTGACCCAAAGAGCGGGGCAGCCAGCCAGATGTTTGATCTGAACCTGGACACCTATGAGGAGCAGTACCGGCAGATCACGGACTGGGCCGGCGAACAGCCCAACATCATCGACGCGGTCATCGCCTACATTGAGCGCCACAGCGAAAACGGAGTCCTAGCCCCGGTCACAACCGACGGCAGGATCCGAATTGAGAATATGCCGGAGAGGCTGGACGTGGAGAAGAATGGGGTGGAGTTGAGGTGAGGGAAAGAATTTGAACTGCATGTGACAGCGTTTTGGGGCGGCCGCGTAATATTGAGCGCGGCCGCCCCTGTTTTTTGAGATAGTTTCCATTATTTTACAAATAAAGACCGGTTGGTGTTGGTAAACAGTTCGTGTCCGTTTTCGGTTATCACCAGAGTGTCCTCCAGATTGTAGGAGTTATATTTTGTGCTGTAATATGGAGTTTCAAAGCAGAATACCATACCCGGCTTTAATACTGTCTCGTTGTCCGGGCTCAGCATCGGGAACTCTTCGGTGGGACCAAGGCTTATGCTGTGGCCACAGTGTCCTCTCACATACTGGGGCAGCGCGCCTTCCACACAGACCTTCATTACCGTGTGGAATACATCGCACAGTCTCGTTCCTGGAACCATTCGGGCGATTCCGGCATCCCGCGCCGCCAATAATGTGTCAAAAATGGCCTGCCGCTCCGGTGCGACTTTATTGCCTACCGCATACGTTCTGCCCAGATCGGACAGATAGCCGTAGAGGTTGATTCCGCCGTCCAGCCGGACGATATCCCCGTCCTCCAGCGGACGTTCCCTGGAAATGGCGCTTGCCCAGAATCCGGTTCCGGGGGTGTGAGCCTGGTAGGCATAGACGATTTCGTGGCCGCCGGTAAATTCCCATGCGCTCTGATGCCACATTTTGTTTAGATCAGCTTCCGTCATGCCGGTCTCGGTATGCTCCATCACATAATTCATCATCTTCTCGGCAATCTGGGCGGAACAGCGGAGAATGTCAATTTCCCAGGGTGTCTTGATGGATCTGACCTTTATCATCAGACCGCTGGCATCGACCAGATTTTCCGCTCCCAGGTATTCCTGTAAAAACAGATATTTGTCGTAGGGAATGTGTCCGGCTTCGACGCCTACCCTTCCGCCGTCACGGTACTGTCGGGCGGCATCTGCCGCAAGGCGGTACGTTTTGTAGGCATCGGGCTGAACATCCTTTTTTCTCTCATTGGGATTGATGTAATCCTCAATGAAAATCCAGGTGGGGTATCCGATGATTTCTACGGTACCCTTAGTCTGCTCTTCGGCCCCGCCCTGGGAAAACTGGCCCACCACAAGATGAACCTTGCCAGTTCGGTTTACTACCGCAATGTCGGTTCCTGCGGGATTGGAACCATTATACATGAAGGGAGACAGATAACCGGTGGCGTAGTAAACATTCTGAGGAGTGGTGAGAATCAGCGAATCCAGGCCCTGTTCTTCCATGGCGGCCTGAAGCTTATTTTGAAATTCTTCCTGATTTCTGGTTTCTGAAAAACGTTGCATATGGATCCCCTTTCCTTTTGTGTACGCAATTTTTATATAACCGCCTCAGCGTGGCGTGAGGCGTGGCAGCACAGGTTGACCGCCACTGGAATACTGGCAATATGGGTGGGAAAATACTCGATGTTGACAGCAAGGGCGGTGGTGCGGCCTCCCAATCCCCCCGGGCCGATTCCGGAAGCGTTGACCCGCTTAAGGGCTTCCCGCTCCAGACCTGCGTAGCGCGGATCCGGATGACAGGTTCCCACACCGCGGATCGTCGCTTTCTTGGCAAGGAGAGCCGCCTTGTCCATGCTGCCGCCCACGCATACACCCACGATCACCGGCGGGCAGGCGTTGGGACCGGCCAGCTGGACGGTCTCTAAAATGAAGTCCAATACGCCTGCCACCCCTTCGGCCGGAGTCATCATCCTGATTCTGCTCATGTTTTCACTTCCGAATCCTTTTGCGCTGGCAGTGATACGAATCCGATCGCCGGGAATGATGTCCGTATAGATGATGGCCGGTGTGTTGTCCCGGGTATTTTTCCGGTCAAAGAGCGGATCGTCCACCACGGATTTGCGCAGGTATCCCTGGGTATAAGCGCTTCTCACGCCTTCGTTGATGGCTTCCTCATAATGACCGCCGGTGATGTGCACATCCTGGCCGACCTGCGCGAAAACAAAGGCCATTCCGGTATCCTGGCAGATTGCCATCCGTTCGGCAGCGGCAATCCGGTTGTTGTTTGCAATATCACGCAGGACTTGGCATCCGATGGGCGATTCCTCGTTTTTTAATGCCTGCTCAACCGTCCTGGATATATCGTCGCCGATCTCATAGTTTGCCTTCAGAAATAAATCACGCACCACTTCTTTGATTTGATCTGCACATACTTCCCGAACCATATACTTGCCCTCTCCGTATCTCGTCTATCTTATATTTAATTCGCGTTTATACTGTTCCTGACCGGTCACATACAGATTGGCACCCTTCGAGTCGATGGCGACAATAGCAGGAAAATCCTTAACCAGCAGCCGTCGCAGCGCCTCCGGGCCCAAGTCTGGATATGCTACGATTTCCTGGCTGACAATGGTTTTGGAGATCAGAGCTGCGGCCCCTCCTGTGGTGACCAGATATACAGCTTTAAACTGTTTCATAGCTTTAATCACGTCATCGGAACGCCGCCCTTTGCCGATCATTACCTTCAGTCCAAGTTCCAGCAGCTGGGGAGAATAGGCGTCCATCCGGTAGCTGCTGGTAGGACCGGCGGAGCCGCATATTTTTCCCAGAGGAGTTGGGGCCGGCCCCATATAGTAGATGGCCTGGTTGCTAACATCGACAGGCAGCGGTTCTCCGGCCGCCAGGGCCTGAATCATCCGTTTATGTGCGGCATCCCTGCCCACGTAGATGGTGCCGTTCACCAGCACCCGCGTTCCGGCTGTTAAGGTTTCAATGACAGAATGATCTGTGACAGGCAGGTTTAAGCGAATGATTTTTTCCATGTCCGCACCCTCCGTTCCCAAGTGTTAGTCAAATCTTATCACAGATTGAAGAATTATAAAAATACGGATTCTGAATAGAAACTATATGGTTTTTAATTAGCTTTCCGGAGGGGAGATTCCTGAAAAAACCATACAATATTATTATAGCTTGTATTTAATTCGTGTATTTTTATTGGCATTTTTTCTGTGTTATACTGATCTCATTCGAAGTGAATCACAGTAACATCAAACGGTTTTCTCAGGAAAGGAATCTGCTTATGAACCCAAATCAGGAAAGAATCGAATCACTTGTCTACAAAACGGTTCTGCGCGCATGTACGGAAATTTCGGAGGATGTGCTGCAGATACTGGAACAAGCGTATGAGCGGGAGACCAACCCCACTGCGCAGAGTATGTTGGCGGCTATGCTGGACAATGTCCGAATCGCTGGGGAGAAGGACAAAGGGATCTGCCAGTCTCCGGGATATCCCACCAGCTGGCTGTCCTTTGGCGATTTCAATATGCCTCTTGGCGTGGCTTGCGCTGTAGAGCGGGCTGTAGTGGATGCCACGAAAAAAGGATACCTCCGCCCCAGTCTGGTGGATGCGGTGACACGACATAACGACGGCACCAACACGGGTCTGGGTATCCCCAATATTGAATATGAGTACAATCCCGGACAAACATACATCGATTTTATCATCAGCTTCAAGGGCTGCGGGGCGGAGCTGGGCAACGCCATGCAGATCATGCCGCCGGCTAAATTCGGTAAAAACTTTTCCGGTCTGAAACGCTTTATTGTGGAAACGGCTCTGGCGGCAGGGGGGAAGCCCTGTACTCCTTTTGGGATCGGCGTGGGTCTGGGCGGGCAGATGGATATAGCCGCCAAGTTGAGCAGAAAATCGATCAGCTGCAGGCGTTGGGACGACACGAATCCGGATCCGGTTCTGGCCGGATGGGAAGAGGAACTGAAGGAGGCAATCAACAGCCTTGGGGTGGGCGCTGCGGGAATCGGCGGGGACACCTGCTGTCTGGCGGTTAAGATTGCTAAGGCGCATACCCACACGGCAGTCCAGCCCATTGCCATCAATTTCCACTGTTGGGTTGCAAGACGGGCCGGCTTCCGCTTATACGACGACGGCCGCCTGGAAAAATTACTGTGAGGAGGGACAGGAATGGAAAAGAAACGTTTAACCACACCGCTGCGTGAAGAAGATGTGCGCTGTCTGGAGGTCGGGGATGTTGTCTATCTCTCCGGCAGTATCCTGACATGCCGGGATATGGGACATCTCAGGTTGAAAGAACTGTGTTCCCAGGGGGCTGCGCTGCCGAAGGATTTTCACGGCGCCGTTATCTTCCACGCCGGACCGGTAGCGCTAAAAGACGAGGCGGGGGATTGGTTTGTAGATATCGTGGGGCCGACCACCAGCATCCGGATGGAGGCTTACGCCGACTTCGTGGGCGGTCTGGGAGTGCGCGCTTTGATCGGAAAAGGCGGGATGGCTGAAGATACGGAAAGAGCCTGCGCACAGTACGGATACGTTTATTTCCAGGCCGCGCCCGGCTGCGCGGCTAAACTGGCGGAGGGAATCCGGAAGGTCAACGACGTAAACTGGATTGAGCTGGGAATCCCGGAGGCGATGTGGGATCTTGAAGCCGATTGTTTCGGTCCTCTGGTGGTGGGGATTGACACGAAAGGCAACAGTATCTACCGGAATATCAGGGAGAAGGGCAGAGAGCAGATCAACAGGCTGTACCCGTCTGAAGGCTGACGGAAGAGACGAAAAAAGGAGGCGCAGGTGATTAATTCATCTGCGCCTCCTTTTTTCAGTTAAATCAGATAATTGACCGGATCCAGTGGCGGTAAAACTCCCAGTTGATCTTCCAAAGCAGCGCCTATTTGATAGAGCAGCGCTTCGTCGCCCCATCGCCCGATGATCTGAACACCGCAGGGCAGGCTGTCGCTGTTCATGCCGCATGGAACCGAAAGGGCCGGGATTCCCAGATAATTGCAGAACCAGGTATATCTCGAATACATGGGATGGATGGCGTGGTTTCTGCCGTTCAGCTCGATGTGGTCCTGTCCAAGGGCGCAGGGGAACACCGGGATTGTAGGCGTTAGCATAAAATCGCAGCCCTCCATAAGTTCCAAAAATAATTGTTCAAACGTGTCTTTCAATTCCACGGCCCGGTAATACTCCTCTGCGGTGACGTGCCCGGCTTTCAGGCGCTTATAAGTTTCCGGATCCAGCGCTTCCGGATGGTTGTCGATGACCCGCCGGTTATTATACTGGTTGCCTGCCATGAAGATGATCTGGTGTGCCGTCCAAAAATCCGACAGATCGGGAAGCGCAGCCTCTTTGACGCGCACTCCCTCTATGCGCAGAATTTCTAAGACTGAGAGAAATTGTTTGGCGATCAGCGGATCGGTATCCGTCAGGCAGAAATCCATAGGGACCAAAACGTTCATCCCGCGCAGAGGTGTTCCGATCAGACGGGAGAAGTCCTCTGCGGGCCTGTTTAGAGAATATTTGTGGCGGGGATCGTATCCGCCGGTACAGGACAGTACGACGGCGTTGTCGGCTACCGTGCGGGTCAGAGGCCCGAGGTGGTCGCACAGGTGGCTGGCGGAAGCGGCTCCGTAGTAGCTGATGCGCCCGTGAGTGGGCTTGATGCCCACAACCCCGGAACAGGCGGCGGGAATGCGGATGGAACCGCCCTGATCCGTTCCGATGGAAAAGGCGGAGATGCCTGCGGCTACGGAGGCGCCCGATCCACCGCTGGAGCCACCGGAAATGTGGCGCGGATTTCTGGGATTGCGCACCGGGCCAAAGCTGGACACCTCGTTGGTTGGCCCCATGGCCAGCTGAGACGTGTTGGTCTTGCCCATGAGGACCGCCCCGGCGGCTGTGAGCCTTTCCACCACAGCGGAATCCTCCGAAGCGATATTATCGTAATAAGCCTCACATGCCAGGGTGGTGGGGGTTTGAGCGACATTGATCAGATCCTTCACATTATAAGGAATTCCGGTCAGAAGCGTAGCAGTGGCTTCGGACATAAAGAGCTCTTCTGCGCGCCTGGCCTCCGCCAGCGCGCGCTCCGGGGTGAAACGGATAAAGGAATTGATGTGCGGCTGGGAAGCCTCCGCCGCGCGCAGCATATACGCTGTGACTTCCACCGGCGACAGTTTCCTGCTTTGGTACAGCTGGTGAAGCTGCCGGATGGTGCAGGACAACAAGAAATTGTATTCCTCACATTGCTTAGGCATTTCCATATCCCCTTTTCATGATTGATAAGGCCAGTATATCACAGCGTTGGGTATAAAAAAATTATGAGTATTTTATATTTGCTATAATGATATTTATATACCAGATTGCTCCAAACCATTGATTTCGCTGAACATATTTCTGGAAAAATCGAGAAACGTTTCCGCCATGGCTGATAATTTACGCCCCTTTAGGTAAGCGAAGCTGCGGTCGATGGATAGGGGAGAATCTCCTACAGGGCAGCAGCAGTAGCCTTCTTTTCCATAGTCGTACCGAAGGGAGGAAGGAACTACAGCCACTGCCACACCGGCTTCCATCCACATCAGCGTGGCTACCCGGGTGGTACTGACGCAGAAAAAGTTGGGGGTCAGTCCTTCCTTCACAAACGCGTTGGTGAGGATTTTTCGGAAGCCCTTCGAGATACTGAGGGGAACATCCTTCAACATAGGGATGGGGATTTTTTTCAAATCAGGCGCAAGCCAGGGATTTTCTCTGGGGTAAACTGCGATCATCTGTTCGGAGAGCGTGAGGGCGGAACTGAGAGTGGGATAGTCGCTTCCCGATGCCCGGATAATGCCGACTTCTATGATTCCGTTATTTAACAGCTCAACCAGCTGGGCGGCGTTGACCTCGAACAGCTCATAGGTGATTTCCGGGTACTGTTTGTTGAACGCCAACAGGAGATTGGTGATGTAGGCATCCGGCAGAGCAGGGGACATACCCAGCCAGAGCGTCCCTTTTTGACCCTGAACGCAGGAGGCGATCTCCTTTTGGGTGGTGTCCAGAAGCGTGAGGATGGATTTACTGCGGTTATAGAGAATTTTTCCTTCGTCCGTCAGATCTACGGAACGGGCATTGCGGATCAGAAGTTTTGTGTTATAAAGGGTTTCCAGCGTCTTGACCTGATTGCTGAGCGCAGGCTGCGCAATCATCAGTTTTCGCGAGGCGGCGGAGAAATTGCCGCTGTCGACGATCTCAACAAAATTTTTGTAGTATTCCAGATTCATAATATTACACCTCTATCTATGCTGTGGTCATTAAATAGACTATATAGTAAAACTATATAAAAATCAATATAGAAGCTATGCAAAACCAATATTTTTATTATAAATTTGCTCATGATATAATGCAATTAGCTCAAAAATAGTTGAAGCAGGGGGGATGAATTGTGAAAATTGTGAAAGAGGCCATGGCTGGAACCCTGGAGTCAAGCGACGTTCTGGTACGGGTTGAGCCCTGTGACCACTGTCTGGAGATTGTGATTGAATCACCTGTAAGGCGGCAGTTTTATGAAGACATCAAAAAGGTTGTGGATAAGACGCTGTCCGGCTTTTCCGTGACAAAGGGCCGGATTTGTCTCAATGACAGGGGGGCGCTGGACTGCGTGATTGCGGCCAGGCTGGAGACCGCCATATTGCGGGGAGGTGAGGGACAATGAGACGTACCATGCTGTTTCTGCCGGGCAACGCCCCCAATATGCTGATAAACGGCGATATGCTGGGAGCGGACAGCGTCATTCTGGATTTGGAGGATTCTGTGGATCCGGGGCAGAAGGATGCAGCCCGTGCGCTGGTGCGCAACGTGCTGAATCAAAAGCTCTACCGCAAATCCGAGGTGATTGTGCGGATCAATCCGCTGGATTCGGAATTTTGGCAGGCGGATATCGAAGCAGTGGTGCCCAGTCGTCCCAGCCTGCTGATGCCTTCCAAGGTGGGGAGAGCGGAGGATATCAGGGTTTTGGACGCGTTTATCACACAGGTTGAACAAAAATGCGGGGTGAAAGCCGGGGCGATCGGGCTGCTGCCGCTTTTGGAGACTGCGGAGGGGATTGAAAATGCCCGCGAGATCGCGTTGAGCAGTCGAAGGATCGTTGGGCTGTTCCTGGGAGGGGAGGATCTGACGGCCGATCTGTATGCCAGGAGGACCAAAGAGGGCGGTGAGATCTTTTATGCCAGAAGCAGGATCGTCTGCGCGGCCAGGGCTTGCCGGATCGAGGCTTATGATACGCCGTTTACGGATGTGAACGATGAGGAGGGAGCGCGCCGGGATGCACAGCTGGCCCGGGATCTGGGCTTTATTGGGAAGGCAACGATCTCTCCGCGGCATGTGGACATTATTAATGAAGTCTTTACCCCGTCTGAGGCGGAAATCGATTACGCTCACCAGGTTCTTGAGGCCATCGGGGAGGGCAGAAGGCTGGGAAAGGGAGCCGTTTCCCTGCACGGAAAAATGATCGATGCGCCGGTGGTTAAGCGGGCATTGCAGATTGTCGAGATGGAAAACGCGATGGCTGGAGGTGGTTTGGTTGACTAAGAGAGTGGAGACAATCGGGCAGGCGGCCGTCCTGGCGGGACTGCGGGACGGAATGAGGATTTCATTCCACCATCATCTGCGGAATGGAGATTACGTTCTCAACCGTGTGATGGAGGCTGCCGCAGCCCTGGGGATTAAGAACCTGACGGTGAATGCGAGTTCTCTGTTCGACATCCATGAGCCTCTGATCGGTCATATCCGAAGCCGTACGGTAACCGGACTGGAGGTCAATTATATGACAGGCCCGGTGGCCAGAGCAGTGTCGGAGGGAATTCTGGACCAACCGGTGATATTTCGAAGCCACGGAGGCAGGGCGGGCGATATGGATAACGGCACGCTCAACGTGGATATTGCGTTTATTGCGGCTCCCTGTGCGGATGAGATGGGGAATTGCAGCGGAAAATACGGCCCATCGGCCTGTGGGTCTCTGGGATACGCATTCTCGGATGCAGTCCACGCGAAAAAGGTTGTGGTGATTACGGACCATCTGGTTCCCTATCCGCTGCAGGATGCGTCAATCCAAGAGGGATTTGTGGATTACGTGGTGTGTATCGACCGGATTGGGGATGCCTCCCGGATTGTCTCAGGGACGACCAGGATCACCAGAGATCCTGTGGGCCTCAAAATTGCCCGGCTTGCGGCGCAGGTAATCATTCACTCGGGGTATCTGAAGGACGGTTTCTCCTTTCAGACCGGAGCGGGTGGAATTTCCCTGGCAGTGGCAAACGATGTGCGGGAGGCGATGATCCGCGGCCATATCAGGGGCAGTTTCTGTATGGGCGGGATCACAGAGTATCTGGTGCGCATGATGGAGGAAGGCCTGTTCAGCACCATTCTGGATGTTCAGTGCTTTGACATGGGAGCGGTAAAATCGCTCCGCGAGAATCCGGGGCATCAGGAGATATCAGCCAGCCGGTATGCCAGCCCGGCCATGAAGAGCTGCGCGGCGGATCATTTGGACGTGGTCGTCCTGGGCGCAACCCAGATTGATCTGAGGTTTAATGTCAACGTGCATACGGATTCCAACGGGTATATCATCGGCGGCTGTGGCGGGCACTGCGACACCGCGGCGGGGGCTAA
>OLPX01001297.1_pt1 | contig 18186 bp, 13 predicted proteins | sample 1672491 | NCBI WGS metagenome assembly OLPX01 (sample SAMEA3136692, study PRJEB25190) | human gut metagenome | biome: human gut; feature: human-associated habitat; material: faeces | place: Austria | collected 2013 | reverse complement strand
GGAATTTCGCTACCTTAGGACCGTTATAGTTACGGCCGCCGTTTACTGGGGCTTCGATTCAATGCTTCGTTGCCTGACATCTCCTCTTAACCTTCCAGCACCGGGCAGGCGTCAGCCCATATACGTCATCTTTCGATTTAGCATAGACCTGTGTTTTTGGTAAACAGTCGCTTGGGCCTATTCTCTGCGGCCTGCTCGCGCAGGCTCCCCTTATCCCGAAGTTACGGGGTCATTTTGCCGAGTTCCTTAACAACCCTTCTCCCGTTGGCCTTAGGATTCTCTCCTCATCTACCTGTGTCGGTTTGCGGTACGGGCACCCTACCTTCGCCTTTTCTCGCCTCAGAACATCGCGGACTTCCCTACTCGTGTTCGGTCCCTTACGCCCGGATCTACCAATCTCCGGGTCCCGCTATTTCCAAGTGTCAGCTTTTATTCGATAAGGTGGCTACGGAATTTCAACCGTATGTGCATCGACTACGCCTCGCGGCCTCGCCTTAGCTCCCGGCTAACCCTGGGCGGACGAACCTTCCCCAGGAAACCTTAGATTTTCGGCCATTATGATTCCCACATAATTCTCGCTACTCATTCCGGCATTCTCACTCGAATACAGTCCACCGCTGCTCCCGCTGCGACTTCACCCCGTATTCGACGCTCCCCTACCCCTGCCTTCGGCAAGCCCAAGCTTCGGTTAACTGCTTAGCCCCGTTATATTTTCCGCGCAAGACCACTCGACCAGTGAGCTATTACGCACTCTTTTAATGTGTGGCTGCTTCTAAGCCAACATCCTGGTTGTCTGGGCAATCTCACATCGTTTTCCACTTAGCAATTATTTGGGACCTTAGCTGTGGGTCTGGGCTGTTTCCCTTTTGACCACGAGACTTATCTCACGTAGTCTGACTGCTATGCATCAATTAGCCGGCATTCTGAGTTTGATAGGGTTCAGTAACTTTATCAGCCCCTAGCCCATTCAGTGCTTTACCTCCGGTAATCTAACATAACGCTAGCCCTAAAGCTATTTCGGGGAGAACCAGCTATCTCCGGGTTCGATTGGAATTTCACCGCTATCCACAGGTCATCGCCGGTCATTGCAACGAACGTGCGTTCGGTCCTCCATGGAGTTTTACCTCCACTTCAACCTGCCCATGGATAGGTCACCCGGTTTCGGGTCTATTGCCACCAACTTCATGCGCGCTATTCACACTCGGTTTCCCTACGCCTTCGGTACTGAATACCTTAAGCTTGCTGATAACAATAACTCGCCGGACCATTCTACAAAAGGTACCTCATCACCCCTTAACGGGCTTTGAGTGCTTGTAAGCACAAGGTTTCAGGTTCTCTTTCACTCCCCTCCCGGGGTCCTTTTCACCTTTCCCTCACGGTACTGCTCCTCTATCGGTCATCAGGTAGTATTTAGGCTTGGAGGGTGGTCCCCCCGGTTTCCCACAGGGTTTCACGTGTCCCGTGGTACTCTGGATCCAGTCCACTAAGAAATCGTTTTCGACTACAGGGCTCTCACCTTCTGTGGCGGGCCTTCCCAGACCCTTCGTCTAACCATTTCTCACTTCTTGACTGTCCGCAACCCCAGTGAATAAATCCACTGGTTTGGCCTCTTCCGCGTTCGCTCGCCACTACTGGCGGAATCTCGGTTGATTTCTCTTCCTCGCCCTACTTAGATGTTTCAGTTCAGGCGGTTCCCCACGTACGCCTATTTGATTCAACGCACGCTGACAGAGTATTGCTCTGCCGGGTTTCCCCATTCGGAAATCTCCGGATCGACGGTTATTTGCACCTCCCCGAAGCTTATCGCAGCTTGTCACGTCCTTCTTCGGCTCCTGATGCCAAGGCATTCCCCTTGCGCTCTTTTCAGCTTGACCTACTTTCTTGTGAACAAGAAAGGTCTCGCTCTGGTTCTCATGAGTTCGAATTATGCAGGCTTCAGAGTTCTTTGAAATTGTTCGTGTTACCCTTAAAAAGTTCCACAAAAATTTGTTGTTTCCCTCTGTTGCTTGCTCTTCATACTTTGGTTACTTTGTTCAGTTTTCAAGGTGCGGTTCTGGTCTCTCTCGAAACCAGATTCAAACACTTAGCAATCCTAAATGCTTGAATCTAACTTCAGACTATCCAGTTGTCTCATTTTCATCTTCGTGAAAATGAGTGGTGGGCCCAAGTGGACTCGAACCACCGACCTCACGATTATCAGTCGTGCGCTCTAGCCAGCTGAGCTATGGGCCCATTGGTGGAGATAAACGGGTTCGAACCGTTGACCCCCTGCTTGCAAAGCAGGTGCTCTCCCAGCTGAGCTATACCCCCATCCATCTCCAGGGCGTGCGCCCTCTAAATTAAACAACGTAAGTCGTCACCCCGCACCCAACGTCTGACCTTAGGACACTGCAAATAACCCGCAGGCTATTTGAGTTCTCCTTAGAAAGGAGGTGATCCAGCCGCTCGTTCTCGAACGGCTACCTTGTTACGACTTCACCCCAATTATCGAACCCACCTTCGGCCGCGCCCCCCTTGCGGTTAGGCTACGGACTTCGGGTGTTCCCGACTCTCATGGTGTGACGGGCGGTGTGTACAAGGCCCGGGAACGTATTCACCGCGGCATGCTGATCCGCGATTACTAGCGATTCCAACTTCATACAGGCGGGTTGCAGCCTGCAATCCGAACTGGGACGGCTTTTAGGGGTTTGCTCCACCTCGCGGTCTTGCTTCCCTCTGTTTACCGCCATTGTAGTACGTGTGTAGCCCAGGACATAAGGGGCATGATGATTTGACGTCGTCCCCACCTTCCTCCGTTTTGTCAACGGCAGTCTCGCTAGAGTGCTCTTGCGTAGCAACTAACAATAGGGGTTGCGCTCGTTGCGGGACTTAACCCAACATCTCACGACACGAGCTGACGACAACCATGCACCACCTGTCACCACAGTCTCCGAAGAGAAAGAACTATCTCTAATTCCAGCCGTGGGATGTCAAGCCCTGGTAAGGTTCTTCGCGTTGCTTCGAATTAAACCACATACTCCACCGCTTGTGCGGGCCCCCGTCAATTCCTTTGAGTTTCAACCTTGCGATCGTACTCCCCAGGTGGGATACTTATTGTGTTAACTGCGGCACGGAAGGGGTCAGTCCCCCCACACCTAGTATCCATCGTTTACAGCGTGGACTACCAGGGTATCTAATCCTGTTTGCTCCCCACGCTTTCGCGCCTCAGCGTCAGTTAATGTCCAGCAGGCCGCCTTCGCCACTGGTGTTCCTCCGTATATCTACGCATTTCACCGCTACACACGGAATTCCGCCTGCCTCTCCATCACTCAAGAAAAACAGTTTCAAATGCAGGCCAGTGGTTGAGCCACTGGTTTTCACATCTGACTTGCTTCCCCGCCTACACGCCCTTTACACCCAGTAAATCCGGATAACGCTCGCTCCCTACGTATTACCGCGGCTGCTGGCACGTAGTTAGCCGGAGCTTCCTCCTCAGGTACCGTCATTATCTTCCCTGAGGACAGAAGTTTACAATCCGAAGACCTTCTTCCTTCACGCGGCGTTGCTGCATCAGGGTTTCCCCCATTGTGCAATATTCCCCACTGCTGCCTCCCGTAGGAGTCTGGGCCGTGTCTCAGTCCCAATGTGGCCGGTCAACCTCTCAGTCCGGCTACTGATCGTCGCCTTGGTAGGCCATTACCCTACCAACAAGCTAATCAGACGCGAGGCCATCTCAGAGCGATAAATCTTTGGCAGTCAGAGCCATGCGACCCAACTGCATCATGCGGTATTAGCACAAATTTCTCTGTGTTATTCCCCTCTCCAAGGCAGGTTCCTCACGCGTTACTCACCCGTCCGCCACTAAGGATTCCTATCCGTTGTCCGAAAACTCCGTCAAGGGTCCTCCGTTCGACTTGCATGTGTTAAGCACGCCGCCAGCGTTCATCCTGAGCCAGGATCAAACTCTCAATAAAATGGTATCTAAACAGCGGCTCTCACCGCTATTCAAATCAATTCATTGATCGCTAATCGTTAGCTTCAAAGAAATAAAACGTTGCCCCACAAAGCTTTAAGCTTCATGGACAACTTTTACTTGTCCGTTTTGGTGCTTCGTGTTTCTTACTTACGTTGTTTAATTTACAAGGTGCACACCGCTCTTACAGGGCGATTTGTATTTTAGCACAAATCCAAGTTGTTGTCAAGAACTTTTTTCTTCTTTTTCTCCAACTTTTCAACCTGTGTCTTGCGACAGCTTTGACATAATAGCATTTCTTTCCTCCATTGTCAAGGGTTTTTCTCAAACTTTTTTCTTTTTCTTCTTTTTAAGACAGTCTGGAACACTGTCTTTCCCAACCGCCCTCAGTAAACTCTCTCAGCTTCTCTCCTCAAAGCTGGCGCCACATTGCCGACAGGTTACCTTGATCTTCCCTTTTCCTCTTGGCACCCGAAGTTTTACTCCGCAGGATGGGCACTTAAAAACCTTATATTGCCGCTTCTGCTCCATTTTTGCTCGCCAGTTTCGCCCTATGCGAAATCCACGGGTCATAGCCAGAAATTTCTGGTTTTCCTGCTGCCTGCGTCCCAAGTTCTGGGAAAACGCACGAACACAGCAAAAAGCAGCTGCCAAAAGGCAAGCCCAATGAAGCAGATTGGCCAGTCCCCTGGTTGGTGCAAACAGAGAGCCTATCCAGCAGAGGATTGCCAGCACAAAAAGAGCAATATTCAATTGATCGATTCCATTTCTTCCAGCGAACAGTCGGTCAAACATGGTTCTCATCATTTCTTCGCCTCTTTGCTTCGGATCTGGCCGTTCTTCTGGTTTCCTGTCTTTTCGAAAGACCAGCAACCAAGACAGCTTACTTTATATTAAGATAAAGTATTCCTATTGTTTGTCAATGGGTTTCTCAATTTGTTTACAAAAAGATTACACTGTATTTTCTTTCCGACACATTGCAAAAAGAAACCGCCGCACAATCGTGCGGCGGTCTCTTAAATTCAGCCAAATCTTTGGAAAGAATTAGAAATACATATACTTGTTGGCTTCTTTCCGCAGTTCCGCGCGGAAGTCGGGGTGTGCAACAGCAATCAGGTTCTCTACACGCTGCTTCACAGTACGGGCACGCAGCTTTGCCACACCATACTCCGTCACCACCATATCGGTCAGGTTCCGGGAAACAGAAACAATAGAACCGGGGTCCAGGATGGGAGCGATTCTGGAAACAGTTCCCTTCTTCGCAGTAGAAATCTGGCACAGCATTGCACGGCCACCCTTGGAGTGATAAGCACCATAGGCATAGTCCGTGGCACCACCGGTTCCAGACCACTGAATGTTGGCAATGGCCTCTGCTGCCACCTGACCAGTCAGGTCAATCTGCAGGGCAGCATTGATGGACACCATGTTATCCTGCTGTGCAATAATCATCGGGTCATTGGTGTAACGACCACGGCGCATCAGGACACGGGGATGGTTGTTCAGATATTCATAGGTAAAGTTGTCCGCAATGATGAAGGTACCGACAGACCAGCCCTTGTCCAGGTTTTTATACCGGTTGGTGACAACACCCTTCTGGATCATGTGTGCCATGGAAGCACCAATCTGCTCAGTGTGGATGCCCAGGTCGTGACGATCCATCAGTTCAAACCCGATGGCATTAGGGATGCCACCAAAGCCAAGCTGAATGCAGTCACCATCGTGAACCATCTCAGCAGCGTACTGGGCAACGGTCTTTTCAGCCTCGCCGATGGGGGGATCCTGCAGCTCATACAGGTCCAGATCAGACTCAATGATCACGTCAGCCATTGCCACGGGTACAGCACACTCACCGGGCAGGTGGGGAATCTTGGGGTTGACCTCAAAGATGATTTTATCTGCGGAATACAAAGACTCCATTTCCCACTGCAGGTCACAGGACACACAGCAATAGCCATGCTCGTCCATGGTGGAAACACCAATCACTACCACATTCGGGCGCTTGCAGCGATGCAGTTCCTGGCCATAGTTATGCAGGTTGACAGGGAAATAGGTGCTCATGCCGGAGGGATGAATCTTCCGGAAGTTGCCATCATAGAAGAAAGTCTGATGATGGAACTTATCCTTCAGCTCAGGATTGGTATGGACTTCATACTCAGGTCCCCAGCGGTGCACACAGGACCACAGCTCAACAGGGTTGTTGGGATCAATGCGGTCGGCAATGCGGTGCAGATTGCGATAGAAGAGACGGGGTTCGCAGCCATGGATGGAGTTGACAATGCAATCGCCGCTCTCGATAATGGCCAGCGCGTCTTCCACCGTGCCCAGCTTGCTCTTGTAGATTTCCTCATGAGACATGCCGGCATAGACGTCATTCAAATACTCTTCATGCTTCTTATGCTTCTTCAGCATGACATCAGGAATGTAACGATCATAGTTTTCATGATGTTCAAACATTGGATGTGTCCTCCTGTCTTTAATATGTACCAGTCTGTGCTACGCACAAGTTTACTCCTTTATGCTAACCCACCTTATATAAAAAGTCAAGACAGTCATTGTGCGATACTTTGAACAAAATTGCTCCTTTGATTTTGTTCGTTTTGACACAGTTTTCCGGAATATCAAATTATTTCTTTTGTTTAGCTGCGTTTCTCTTTTCTTTTCTCCATTTTTCTGCTACAATAGACCCGAAACAGAGGCAATGGCCTCGTTTTCTTTACTCATTCAACCTATCAATTCGATTGTTAAATCAGGCCAGCAAGGAGGCACGATATGTTAACCCCTGGAACCGCTTTGGAGCTCACTTTCCCTGTCACAGAGACACTGACCGCCAAAACCGTCGGCAGCGGGACACTGGACGTTTTGGCTACTCCCGTTATGATTGCCCGCATGGAACAGGCCGCCTGGACCGCAGTGGCTCCTTCCCTCTCTCCAGAGGAAGGAACCGTAGGTACTTGGATGAATGTAAAGCATCTGAGCGCCACACCCATTGGTGTAGAGGTCACTTGCCGTGCGGAACTGACAGAAGTAGACGGCAGACGATTGGTTTTCCGCGTAACCGCACAAGATTCCCAAGGTCTCGTGGGGGAAGGTATCCACGAACGTGTGATCGTTCAAAATGATCGTTTCCTCACAAAAGCGCAGAAGAAAAGGAATCCCAAATAATGGATTTGCATATTCAGCGGTGAATACTCACGTTCTCCGTAGAATCCTTCTTCCCAGAAAAACCAGATATGGAAGGTCGGAATCAGATTCCACATTATATTGTGGCATCTTTTGACTCCGGCCTTTCTTTTTCCTTATTTTCCCTGGGTATTCTCTCTTTTTTATGAAAAAAATCTTGATTTTTTCTTACAAATAAATTACAATGTGGTAACAACTATGAATATTCGGAAACAGGAGTAGCATGACGATGAAAAATCACTTGCCCAGCGCGATCATTCTATTCGTGCTCTTGTTGGCGTTCTGCTTTCACGCAATCGCCGCAGACAACAAGTCCTATTCCGGAACAAGTACGTTGGCTTCCACACAATCAGGTTATCTTTTCACAAGCACATTGGAAACCTCATCGGTTGATTACCTCGATGTCATTGATCCCGTCGCCACAGACACTGTGGCCACATTGCTTCGTACTACACCGGATATTACCGTCAACGGGACCTGGATCGCCGGCCAAACCGCCACAATCACTGCGGACGGCACAACCTATCTTTCCATCACGCCAGTCCTCCAGGCACTTTTCCCAAACGTCTCGGTCACCCTGAAAAATGGACGGCTCACTGCATCAGGCAACGGCCTCTCTCTGGAAGCCATCGCAGAAGAAGCCTATTTTATGGTCAATGACCGGTATTTTTATGTACCATCCTTGGTTATGGCCCAAGAGAATGATCTGTTGCTCCCCGCAGAATCACTGGCCAACGCCTTGGGCTGTTCCGTGGTGAAAGAGCCCGCAACAGGAACCCTTTCGATTCGCCGGGTCGGGCCGGTGGCCACCGCTAACACTTACGTAGAAGAAGACCTCTACTGGCTCTCCCGCGCTATCTACTCTGAGTCTGGAAACCAGCCGATGAAAGGGAGGATTGCCGTGGGAACCGTAATCCTGAACCGCGTCGCGGATGAGGCTTTCCCCGACACAATTCAGGAAGTCATTTTTGCACCAGGGCAATTTTCTCCCGTGGCCAACGGCACTATCTACCGCACCCCTGATGAGAAAAGCGTGATCGCTGCCAAGCTCTGCCTGGACGGTGTGCGGGAAGCCGATGGGTGCCTGTACTTTAATGTAACCAGCATGTATTCCTGGGCGGATCAAAGCCGTACTTACTCCTGCACCATCGGCGGACATAATTTCTATCTCTAATCTTTCCACCGGCTCGGACCTTGCCGTCCGAGCCGGTTCACTCAGCCTAAATTTTTTCCAAAATTTTTGCATTTTTCTCTTGACTTCTCTTCCAAAGCTGTTATAATACCTATTGTTGTGTCCCCCACGGCAAAATTTCAAAGCAAGTCATAGTGACAGAGCAAACACGGAGAAGTCGCGTAGTTTGGTCGAGCGCGCACGATTGGAAATCGTGTAGGCCCCAAAAGGGTCTCGAGGGTTCGAATCCCTCCTTCTCCGCCAGAAGAAAAACCTTGATCTTTCAGATCAAGGTTTTTTTATGTGTCAATGGATCACCATAAATTCCCCTCCCCCGCTCTCTAAACTACCTCGACAACCTTGACAAGGCAGCAAATCCTATGGTATCGTGAGATGCAATAGAATACTTATTTGCTCCAAAACGCACCGCGTAATTTTTATTGCAGGGCTATATATTTTCCTGTTTCTGATTGATAAACAGGCAAATATATGGCCCTACTTTTTTGGACAGGAAAGAGGCGATTACATTGAAACATACAGAGCATCCCATGGGAACCCGGCCGGTTCTTCCCCTGTTGGTCAGCATGTCACTGCCAGCCATCACCTCCATGCTGATCCAGTCCCTGTACAATGTGGTAGACAGCATTTTTGTCGCGCGGGTGAGCAACGACGCTTTAACCGCCGTTTCCCTGGCATACCCTCTGCAAAATATGGTACTGGCCGTGGCTGTAGGATTTGGAGTGGGTGCCAATGCCTATATTGCCCGCAACCTGGGAGAAGGAAATCAGCGCAACGTGGACCGCGCCGCCTCTATGGGGATGGTCTTTACCACCATTCACGCTGTAATCTTTTTGCTCATTGGGCTGCTGGGAAGCGATCCATTCCTGGGAATGTTCACCAATGACCCCGAGATCCTCCGCATGAGCAGCAGCTACACCCGCATCGTGATCTGCCTGTCCTTCGGCAGCTTATATCACATTTACATTGAAAAGCTTTTTCAGGCAGTGGGGAACATGTTTGTGCCCATGATCCTGCAAGGGGTTGGCGCCATTGTCAATATCGTCCTGGACCCCATTCTAATTTTTGGTTTATTGGGGCTGCCTGCCCTGGGTGTCACCGGTGCCGCAGTCGCCACGGTGGCCGGGCAGATGACAGCCTGCAGCTTGGCCGTACTCTACTTTTTCCGGACCAACCCCGGCATCCATATCACCCTTCCGGACATGCGCCCTGACCGCAGCATCGCCAAACGAATTTACGCCGTTGGTGTGCCATCCGGTCTGATGACCGCCATGCCCAGCCTGCTGGTTGGTATTTTGAACGCGCTGTTGGTGGAGCTCCATGCCCTGGCGGTTGCTGCGTTCGGTCTATATTTCAAACTGCAAACCTTTGTCTACATGCCGGCCAACGGTCTGATTCAAGGCATGCGCCCTCTAATAAGCTACAACTATGGTGCAGGCCGCCAGGACCGCATGCGCCACATTATTCGATGGAGTTTAATTCTCACCGCCGTCATCATGGCGGCAGGGACCTTGTTAGCCTGGCTTCTTCCCACGCAGATCATGGGCCTGTTTGATGCGGACCGCGCTCTCATCGCCGTAGGGGTTCCCATGCTACGCATCACCAGTCTCGGCTTTCTGGTCTCCACGCTGGGGACCGTTCTGGCGGGGTGCTTTGAGGCTTTGGGGAAAGGTCTGCGTTCCCTTGCTGTCTCCTGTATCCGCCAGCTTATCATCATCCCTCCGCTGGCCCTTGTTTTCTCTCGTTTCTGGGGCTTAAATGGTGTTTGGGCAACTTTTCCGGTGGCTGAGACACTGGCTGCCCTGGTGGCCGTGCTGCTGTATTTTCGCCTTATGAAGCAGTTGTGTCAAAGAGAAGAAGAGGGCGGCTCCCCTGAGACAGAAAATACATGAAAAACGATGCACGCAGAAATGCGTGCATTGTTTCATTTGTCGGCCCTGTTCCCTGTCCATTTCACTTTCTCGAAGGGTCCAGCAATCAGAGACTGTTCGCTCGATCACAAAATTACGGTAAATACCCCTCTGGGTTACCAACGTGTCATGGGTCCCTCCCTGGACAATCTTTCTCCGGTCCAAAACCAGGATTTGATGCGCATTGCAGACGGTTTTCAGCCGGCGGACAATCATCGGCACAGTTTTCTCCCGTGTCAGCACCTCCATGGCCTTTTGCAGCATCCGCTTTAATATTGCAAAGGTCGCTTTATGAGGCTGGGACACTACCAAGGAATACAGCGTGGCATGGAAGCGCACCACCCCAAATAAAATGTATCACCAGAAAATAGGAGAGCATTCCAAACAGCACTCCTACCACCCCAGACAGAACCGCCCGGATCAGCAGACCGTGCTCTCGTCCCCCAGTTCCCATAATTGTCTGTTGCTAAAGCTGGAAAGAGTGCCTTGATTCTGTTTAGAATCAAGGCACTCTTTCAGGACGGCGCCACAAAGCTTGCCTGCATGTAGAGCCATTCTACACAAATCGACGTTCTCGCCCCTCCTTGGGAAGCAAAGGTTCGGACCTCACACATAGACCAGAGCTGGCTGTCTGGATCACGCTGACGGATACGCATCCAATGGGTTTCCTCAGAATTGCTGTAAACAATGTCATCCAAAACCAATCTCGTTGTAATGGTCGCGTTGTTGTTGCTCTGGGCCTCCACCGCACCTGAGTTGTAAATGCTGGCCCGCCGGATATCTGCCAAAACAGGAACACTGGTACTCAAGGCCTGAATACCAATCCGCAGGGCAGACGTAGAGACATTTTGGTAGGTCAGCACCAAATTTTCAATTGGAATATTGACCATGCTGCCTGCCTTAGAAAGATCCAGATTGTAATATTTGATGTTCGATTTTAGGTTCGGACTGATAAAGCTTTGCTCCGATGTCTTGAAACTCACCTTATAGCTCACGGGGGTGTCCTCTTCCACCGCAATTTTCGGTGTTTCCCCGGCAAGCCCCTGCGGTCCTGTCTCCCCTTGTGCTCCCACTGGCCCTGCCTGACCCTGGGTTCCTTGGGGGCCCGTAGGGCCAGGTTCTCCCTTTTCTCCCCGGGGGCCGGTCGGACCCATCTCTCCTTGTAAGCCGACCTCTCCTTGGATACCTTGCGGACCCGTGGGACCAATTTCTCCCTGGAGCCCCTGTGCACCAGGCTCTCCCTTTTCTCCCCGGGGGCCGGTCGGGCCCATCTCCCCTTGTAAGCCGACCTCTCCTTGGATGCCTTGCGGACCCGTAGGACCAGGCTCTCCCTTTTCCCCCTGGGGCCCCCGCTCTCCTGTATCTCCTTTGGCACCTGTCCGTCCGGCCGCACCTTGGGAACCTGCCGGAATAACGAAATCCAGCGCAACGCCTGTCTCCGTTTCACAGGCTGTTACCTGGGCGGTCTCTCCGGTGATAACCCTTCCAATTTCCACAGTAGGCATCGCGCCCATAGGGCCTGCGGGCCCGGGCTCTCCCCGGGGACCTGCGGGACCTCTCTCCCCTGGGAATCCTTGCTGTCCGGAGGGTCCAGTTTCGCCTGGGATTCCTCGCTCTCCTTTCTCTCCTCTGGGCCCCACAGGACCAGTAGGGCCAGGGACTCCTGGGACCCCTTGAGGTCCTGCCGGTCCCTGCCAGTCTGGATACCTCGCTGGGATGCACCACTGAGAGAAATTCCCATAACCATACATCCAAAACACCCCTTTTCCCAATGCCACTATCACTTTTGGGCAGACAATTTTTCTGCCTCCTTCTCTGGCAGCTCCTCCTGTTTCTCATTCTGGATTCCAAAATAGAATGCCACAATCACAGAAAAAACGGTCAAAAAATCCTGGTTGGAAATTCGCTCTGCCAGAGAAAGGCGAGCAAACACAACGGTTAAAACAATGGTCACAATGCTTTTTACACACAAAAGATTATTCAATCTTCGCAGCCAAATCGAACGCACGAGACTCACTCCTTTTGATCACCGTACCTTTTCGCATTTTATGCCATGGCCTGTCAATCTGTGACAGAGAACACCCTGTTCCCTCCATTTTCTCAAAGTTTTTCCCCAAAACAAGTCGGACTCGTTTTTCTCCGCTCCTCTGGAATGTCGAGAGAAATCCCGCCATAAAGATTGACATTCTCTCAATCAGGACGTACAATAGTGTCGAATGTTTGCCCTGTACGCAGACGCGAATAGGATATAAACGGAGGTAAGGACATGAAGTTTTCCAGCAAAGTCAAAAAATGCGGTCTGTCCCCGATGCGGAAGTTCCATCCCTATGCAGTGGCGGCGGAAGCCAAAGGCCGTAAGATCTATCATCTGAACATTGGCCAGCCCGACGTGGAGACCCCTCCTCAGTTTTTTGAGGCCGTGCGGAATTTCAGCCAGTCTGTTCTGGAATACGCTCCCTCCCCTGGTGTGCCCGAGCTGATCGACGCTGTTCAGAAGTATTATGACAACCTGAACATGCACTTTGAAAAGGATGAAATTCTCATCACCACCGGCGGCTCCGAGGCCCTTTCTATCGTTTTCCAGTGCATTCTGGATGACGGAGACGAGGTTCTGATTCCTGAGCCCTTCTATCCCAACTACGCCACCATGGTCAATACCACCGGCGCCAGCATCCACCCCATCCCCACCTCCCCCGAGGAGGGATACCGCTACGCTGACCGGGCTAAAATCGAGGCGCAGATCAATGAGCACACCCGCGCCATTGTCTGCACCAACCCTGGCAACCCCACCGGCGTTGTGCTGACCCCCGAAGAGCAGCGCCTCATGTGCGACATTGCCAAGGAGCACAACCTGTTCATCATTGGCGACGAGGCGTACCGTGAATTTGTCTATGCCGGCGAGCCCCTGCAGTCCTTCGGGGAGTACGCCGATGCTGCGGAGAATGTTATCGTCATCGATACCGTCTCCAAGCGGTTCTCCGCCTGTGGTGCCCGGGTGGGTGCCATCCTCAGCCGCAACCACGAACTGCTGTCTGAGGCCATGAAGTACTGTCAGGCCCGCCTGTCTGTGGCGACCCTGGATCAGATTGCTTCCGCCGCGCTGTACAATGTCGGTCCGGAGTATTTCGCTGCCGTTCGTGAGGAGTATAAGCGCCGCCGTGACACTGTGGTGGCTAAGCTGGCTGAAATCCCCGGCGTGGTCTGTGAGTGTCCCAAGGGGGCTTTCTATCTGATGGCCGCACTGCCTGTGGATGACGCCGACAAATTCCAGCAGTGGCTGCTGGAAGAGTTTGAAGACAATGGCGACACTGTCATGTTTGCCCCCGGCGAACCCTTCTATGGCACCCCCGGCAAGGGCAAAAACGAGATCCGCATTGCTTATGTGCTGAAGCAGGCTGATCTGGAGCGCGCCATGGACCTGCTGGCCCTGGGCATCAAAGCATATAACGAGAAGAAGTAATCATTCCCTTCCAAAACACAACGCCCTGTGATCTGTGATCACAGGGCGTTCTTTCATTTCTCCAAAAAACGCTGAACCATCACCGCCATTTGGGCCCGGTCCGCCGTCGCCTGTGGGGCCAGTGTTTCCCGTCCGGTTCCTCGCAGGATTCCCTCCGCGACAGCCCATTGAACTGCTTCCTCTGCCCAAGGTGCTACTTGAGATCGATCCGCATAGCCCTGCAGGTTATCTCTCTTCTCTACATCCCTTCCGCTGTACTCCCCATAGCGGTAGAGAAACACTGCCAACGCCTGCCGGCTTACGCCTCGGGCGGGGAGAAACTCTCCCGGGGCCGCTCCCCGGGCAATCCCAATCCCTCCAGCCCATCGAACGGCCTTCCCATACCAAGCGTCAAGGGGAACATCGGAAAAACCAGTGGGACCAGAGCCTGGCGGCTCCCCTGCCAGTCGGTATAACATGGTCACCACCGCAGCCCGCTGGGCGGGACGGTCCGGTCCAAACCGGTCCGGCGTAATCCCCTGCAGCAGTCCCCTCTCAAACAGCTCTGTAACCCCCTTTGCATACCAGTCCTGAGGACGCACATCCAAAAAGGGCATCTCTGCGCCCTGCTCCAGCAGCATACCCTCAGTAAACCGATCCAGGTCCACCGCGCCCGCAATTCCGGGCACCCGGCCATTGTCCTCATACTGAAAGCCCGCCCACTGTGTCCAGTAGCCAAGGGAGGTCGGTTCCTTGGGTCCATAATCCGCAATCCAGAGGGGATACCGCGTCAGCGCCGGTTCCCAGATCTCTGCGGCACTGGACGCATTGGTATAAAAAACCGGCGTTTTTCCCGTTCTCTCCTCCAGCGTCTCCGCAAATGCCAAGGCAATCCCGTTGAGTTCTCCCTTAGACAGTGTGCCGTATTGTTCAAAGTCCACCGCCGGCCGGCAGTCATAGGGATATTCCCGAATCAGTTCCGAAAAATAAACCGCTTGCGCCCGGGCCTGGGTCTGATTGGTAGCGGTGACAAAGAAGTAAAAGCCCACCTTCATCCCCGCCCGCCGGGCACCTTCCGCATTCTCCCGGAATCGGCTGTCCTCTGACAGACCATATCCCGCTCGGATATAGACCATCTCTTTCCCGGCCGCCTTCACCTGGGAAAAGTCAATTTCTCCCTGCCAAACACTCACATCCAACCCTTCGTAAACCGCCGCGTGTGCACGCACCGGCAGGACCAGCAGGGAGAGAGCCAGCAGGAAGCACCATCGCTTTATCCATTTCATCACATTCACCATAGCTTTCTCTGTATTTGCCCCAGTGTATGTCATTGGGGGGGCGTTTGTGATGAAACAAGGCAAAACCCTGAACCCGGTTTCCTGGGAAAAAGACGGGGAAAAGCATTTCCCCTTGTAAGGTACGTGCATTTCCTCCCGCAATAAAAAACCCCCGGCCCCAGCCGGGGGTTTTTCATAGACGGGTATAACCCTTTGATACTAGCTTACACGTCACGTCGTGTGAGTACGATCTGCCAGCCGCGAAGGTTCTGTTACTTGCTACCCGTTAACGGGTTCAAAAGTTCCCCATCGTCAACTGTTCTCCAGCTTTGTCTTCATCTAGCTGGTGACGGATATACTCTTCTATTCTCTTTGCATTTTTGCCTGCTGTATCTACATAGTATCCTCGACACCAAAATTCCCGATTTCGGTACTTATATCGCAACTCTGGATACTTCTCATAAATCATCAGGCTGCTTTTCCCTTTCAGATATCCCATAAAGCTGGAGATTGCTACTTTGGGTGAAATTTCCACCAGCATGTGTACATGATCTGGGCATACCTCTGCTTCAATAATACGGATGTTCTTCCAATTACATAGCGTACGCAGTATTGCCCCTATTTCTCGCCGCTTTTCTCCGTAGAATACCTTTCTTCTGTACTTTGGCGCAAATGCAACACTGTTCTGAATCACACACAGAGGTCGAATTGTCCTCTATGTAAGCGGCTGTCCGGAAGAAGCCGGTATAATCTTCTCCGGAACAGCCCTTGATAAAGATGTGACAGTAACGCTCGTCATCCTTATCCACAATATAAATTCTTTCTACAATCGTCTGGATCAAAGTGACCAGAACCTCCGGCTGCGCATCTTTTGCATATTCCGCAAAGGAGAGCAGCCTTTCTTTTGTCATTTCCATGTCACGGATGGCAATCATGTTGTTCTTTCTACCCTCATCCAATTTTGAAATCTGCCGCTCCGCTTCCCTCAGTTCTTCAGCCAGACTTTGCAAATCCTCTTGAATAAATTGCTTGATACTGCCATTTGCTTCTCGCAGATTTCTTGTCTGCGCTGCAATATCCGCTTTCAGCTTGTCATGCTTCTTTTTAATGAGGTTGTGTTCCTGCACTGTCTGTGACTGTTCCAAAACCTCCTCGATTTTAATTTCCAAAATACATTTGAAACGCTCACTGTTTTCGTCAGACAGGTCGGATAACTGCTGTACCACAAACTCATCCAGAAGAACGCCATCCACTGCTTTGAAATTGCATTCCTTTTTGCGATAACCGGGACAAACATATTTGAATCGAGGTTTTCCGTTCGTCCAGCGGTCTGACTCGGAAATTACACTCAATCGTCTGCCGCAGTGAGGGCAATGCACCAGTCCCGCCAACAGAGCATTGGTTTTTCTATGAGGACGGTTGTATTTCTCTGCAATAGCGTCCAAAAGCTCCTGCACTTCAATCCATTGTTCACTTGGGATAAAGCCTTCATGCCTTCCGACCGCAATAATCCACTCGCTAACAGGCTTGCTTTCAATGGTCTGAACATATTTTGGAGAGATGAATGTGCTGTCGCTGCCCTCGTACTTTTCTTGGTCGGTTTTATTGTAAGCCGACAATCCGTGAGTTCCGTCAAACTCTGTCATATCTCCAAACACATTACCGTCGTGGTCGATGAAATAATCATAACTGCGTTTATCAGCAGTACAATAGATAGGATTTCTCAAAACCAGTCTTGTCGTCGATGCGTTAAATGCAGCACCGGAAGGAGTGTGAAATCCTTCCTCATTCATCTGCTTTGCAGTGGTCTGGATACTGCGAGTGGTTCGAAAAATTTCATACAAACGCTGAACCATACATTTTTCTTCCGGCAGACTTTCTAAGTAGCTGTATGCTGATTTTCCCTTACCACTTCCGGTTGTTACACGGCGAACAGTAAATCCCATCGGTGTGTTGCCGCCGAGCCATCGCCCGTCCTTTGCAAGTTCCATCATATTGTCTACAATTCTTTCTGTCAGAGTATCCCTTTCAAATTCCGCAATGACCGCAAATATCTGAATGAAAATTTTATAAAGTCCGCTGGCGGTATTGATACCGTTGGAACAAATCAGCAGGTCAACATGGTACATTTCCAGAAAATCCATCAGGCGAATTAAGTCCGCTGTTTTTCTGCCGACACGATCTAACTTGTAACATACGATTGCTTTGATTTTTCCGTCTTGTACATCGTGAAGCATTCGCTGAAAATCCGGTCTGTCTGAAAAATACCCGCTGAGTCCTTTATCCTCATATTGCAGGAATTCATAATCTTCATCTAATCCCAATTCCTTCTTAGCATAATCAGCACATTGTTTGAACTGAACGCCGATACTGTCACCCTTGTTGGTGATACGAGATTTACGGGCGTATATCGCAACACCACGATTATCTTTTTCAATTTTTCTCTGTTTCTTCATGGGTAGTCACCTCCGCTCATATCATACCGCCATCCCAGTTATTCTATCAAGTTTGTGGGCATTGCTACGAATCCATTCCAGAAACACATACAAGGTTTCAGCGTCAAGACTTCTGATTTCCTGTGCGATAAAATCTGCACGTTTCTGTTGAAATGCTTCCATAGTTTCTTTGAATTTTTGCCCTCTGTGAATTACTGCGATCAAATAGTTTCCTCCGTTTCTGTCTGTGGTTCCGACTTAGGACCAACTTGGTCCTAAATCAGATAAATAAAAAAGCTGCCACACGGATGCAGCAATAACAGACACAAGAAGATTCTGTATCTGACTTGATGCTTCCATGTAACAGCTCCGACAGTTCGGACTGACTAAAAATATGTTTGTACAAATATGGGGCTTGCCCATCAATAAAATCTCGTATGAAGCAGTATTTAATTTTCAACTGTGACTATCATAGCATGAAATGTCGAAATAAGCAATCATGCCAAATCCCGCCAACGAACTCATTCCCAATTCGGGAACAAGCAGCTAATAACAAATTTTCATTTTGCCGTAAGTTGCAGTAAGGATATTTTTGATTTTCTAATAGAAGCTTGATGATACCTCTGGACAAATTGTCCAGAAATCATTTTGACATTTACGAAATTCCAGACGCCTCATCAAGAATTTACAATACAAAATCTCTACGCCCTGCTTTGGTGCAAGTTAAACCGTAGCACTTCATCCCAACTTGGGTCTGTTGACAAATCCCCAACATCATAATGAAAGTGTGATATAATAAGCAAA